>Ga0316198_10001431_pt1 | contig 14006 bp, 15 predicted proteins | sample OudBieAanoxic_MG_FD_204935 | JGI IMG/M metagenome (GOLD analysis project Ga0316198, IMG submission 204935) | Coastal sediment microbial communities from Oude Bieten Haven, Netherlands - site A anoxic | ecosystem: Environmental > Aquatic > Marine > Coastal > Sediment | place: Netherlands...
ATGGAACAGATCAAAATTTTTATGTCCCTGGAGGACTCCGGAATAAAACACCCTCATCTCGATTTTTGATAAAAATCCGATCTCATGGAGTCTCAGAAATGAGCTTTGGGAGAGATTATTCCAATTTTAGTTTTTTCATTAAAAAGCATTTGGACATTTTTGACAGACAAGTTTTTTACAAACTGGCCGTCTTGACAGCCATTATCATTATTTTGGTAATTTTTTTGGCTCTACTTTTTTAGTATTGTCTACTAAATATCTAAATCCCGCATTTGCTTTTGAGGAATATCCGAAAATTGTCATAAAATCGACAATCTAAATCTATCCGAAAATGTGTTTAGTCGCTAAACATCAAAACTCCCGTGGCTTACGCGACCTTGACGCTGTTCTCCATTTCGAATAGTTTGGTCCTGAACTTGATCTGGTTTATCATTTCATCCATCGAAAACACCACCATTAGGCCGCCCTGCTTTTCCAAACCAGGCATAAACGAACCGAAATCCTTCCTGAGTTTTTCCAGCTGCTTCAACATGGCGAGATAGTCGTTGCATACTGCCTCCGGATTTTCCTTCAGCACGTGTTCAGGATAATACTGAATCTTCAAGCCAATTCGGTAATCGTTGAACAAAAGCGGAGTGTGGATCTGAGCCACATGGCCGCAAGCGGTGCAGGTAAAGACGCTTATTTCGCCGGCCATCAGCTTTGGCACCAGTTCCGGGTTCTCCATGGCATTGATGGTCTGATATACGTCCACATCCTGCTCGACTTTGCATGCTGGACATCCGATAGTTTCTGTTTCGATCATTGTCATGGGCTGCCTGCCTAATCTGCCGATGTATTTGCCGGCTGGCTGAATGTGGATGCCTTTAACATAGGATCTATGCATGAAAAGGAAAGCCCCTGCAGCAGTATGGACCACAGGGGCTAAGGGAGGATTGGGTGGAATGAAGGTTTATGGTGTTTTCATTCCAAACGTTTAGAACCAGATAAGAAACATTAGTTACTGTTGCAATAATATTTAGAGGCAACGATAAATCATTGACCCAATATAGCAATAAAGCAAAAGTTTCGTCTTAAGATGTAACGGCATTAATCCATTATTTGAAATAAATATTTAATTTAAATTTTAAGGAATTTTTAATGTGAATGAACCAAATCTTTAGGATGCTTATCATTTTTGTTAAAGACATTTTTGTTCTGATAAATTGATTAATATCATCTTCTTCAATATAATACTTAATATCTCCATTAGTATAACCAATATTATAATCATTAAACCATGTTTTGTCTGCCCGAATTGTTCTATTATCTTTAGTAATAATAATACTCAAGTAAGAACTATATTTTTTTTTCTTTTCCTTAAGCAATGTCCCTTTTAATAATATTTTATTTGATACTTCTTTTGAATCTATATTTCGTATATTTTGTATTTTATTTTTATTAATTTTAATAATTGCTCCATACTTTTCATATGAAATAATGTTTCCATCTTCCCAATAGTTTTCAGTGTTAATTATCCTCCCATCTTTTAGATATATTTCATTAGATTGAAAATCATTTTCATAATTATGAATTAAACTGAAGCTGAGTGATATGGTGGCTACGATAATTATAGATACTATTGTAATCTTTTTTTTTATTAAGCCTAAAGTAAATATGTTCCTCATAGAAACCCCTTAATAAAGACTGTATAATTTGGATAAGATTAAATTTTGAGGCCAATAACTGATCCTAAATTTTTTGCTTTGTCTAAGTTCATTGCATCTTTTAGATCTGCATTGGTAAGATTTACTTTATCCAAATCTGCATTCCTGAAATTTGACTCTTTGAGTATAGAATTAGTTAAATTTGCGGATTCTAAATTAGTGTCTGTAAAGTTACAACCTATTAAATTTACGTTAGACATATCTACTTTTGATAAATTACATTCAGCAAAATTTGTTCCATAAAGAGCTACCCTTTTAAGATTCAATTTAGATAGATTAGACCTAGAAAGATTCGCATTGTTCAAATCGACATCGACCAAGGTTGCAGTCCTTAGGTCAATGCCGCTCGTATCGCAATCAATTATACTTACTTTTTTAATAAATGCTCCATTAAGGTTTGCATTTTTAAGTATAGACTTTGAAATTTTTGCCCGATTTATTTTTGCATTGGAAATATCTGCACCAGTCAAATTTGTCTTTACAAGAATTGTTTGTTCTAAATTAGCAACTTTCAGCACTGCACCCGTCAAATCAGTATAGGATAAATTGGCCTGGAAAAGATTGCACCCAGTCAGATTTGCCTTGATCATTGAAAAATCGCTCAAATACATCCTACTAAAATCGACGCCGCTTAAATCAACATTACTAAAATCGACGCCTGTAAAATTAACATCCTTGAAAGAGGCTTGCGACAGGTTGGAATGCTCGATGATTGCATTTTTCAGGTTCACGTTTTTAAATTCCGCGGCTGAAAAATTGCAGTGAACCATGAATGCGTTTTCAAATGAAACACCGCTTATTTTCTTTCCGGACAGATCGAGGCCACTCAAATTCTTCCTATCAAAATTTTTTGTGGTTTTAAGAATTCTCTCGACCGTTTCAAGATCCAATGAATCGTTGCTGATCCGCGGATTCAGTTGAAAATGCTTCTTATAATGGGCAGACCATGTAAATTTTTCTATCGTCAGTTCCAACGTATCAACAGCATCCTGTCCCTTTTTATCCTTGACTGATGCAATTATCGTATGTCGTCCTACGGATAATTGAGAGCTCTTCAATTTTGGATTGATTCCAATTTGCCCATCTAAATTGGAAGTCCAGATTACCGGACCATCAACCATCTCTTCATTATCAATTAATGTTTCAAGATGAATATCTTCTCCGTAAAGATAAGATACTTTATCTTCAGGACTATAAATTAATATACTTACAGGTAGTTCGGTCACTTTATTTTCTACTTCTACCGGTTTCTCGCTCTCATAACACCCAAATAAAAGAAAAACCGATAGCACAATAGAAATAGATAAATTATTATTGTAAAATAAATTGAACAATATTAGATTCTTTCGCAATTTTTTTTGTAACCATTAACCACCAACATTTAAATTTCGAATATGAAATAACATACCGAAAAAATGCATAAAAAGATCCTTTTATAGTTCTTTAATTTTGGATATTTCCTCTATTATTCAGAGATCATGTGTTATCTATTGGCGTATCGTAATAAAACTTTAGATACGATTGTTTTTTGATGGTTTCTATAATGTCAATAAAATACAAATTTTATATATAAATTCGATTTGTTGTAAATTCCTTATATAAAATCAAATCACTAAAATACGGATCCTTCTGCCAATTATAGGATTTTTGTTGACGGCTTAGGTTAGTCTGACCATATTTCAGCCAAAGGAGGCTCAAGACGATTCGAATTAATCCCGTGTAAGATTTTTTAAATTTTAGATCACAGGAAAGGTGGCAATCAGAAAGGATCGATATTAAAATTGAATGAAGTTTGGAACTTATTGATCTCTTATAATCTATTCTTACAAAAACCAAATATACGATAACTAAAAATTAGGGTTAAACTAAAGCCCCTTATTCGATCTCCATAATGGTCGTCCCCCGTCCAACTCCACCGCCATATATAATTTCCCTTTTTTTCTGGTTTGCGTGGGGCCATTCCTGCCATCATGTTTCTAAAGTTTCAAACTGTCAGATTTATCGCCTCCGGCACCTGTATAATGAGATAGAGGGTTAATTCGTCTCTCAGTTTTTATGGGGGTGGGGGCACCCCCTTTCCATCGTCCGCATCGCCAATCAAGCCAATGAGCCAGCATCCAAGCCGGCCAAAAACCCCGCGTATCCCTGTTATCGTGTCCTTTACCCAAAGGCTGAAAATGGACAGGGTGTTGTATAGGGCTTTATAGAGTATCCCGCCTAATTTCGTCTACTGGCATCCTACCATCGTCCAGATGGTCCGAATTGTCCCCTCATTCACATTAGCCATTATTCTTGCCAGTTACAAAAGTAAAAAGCAGAGCGGTAGATGCTCTGCTTCTGTAACCATTAAGTCTGAATTGTGATTAAGGAATTTTCCAGGATACTTTTCCGATTCCTATGCCTTGGTATGTTCCTTGTTTTGAGGACTTCATTGCAGGGCGGGGCATAAAATCAATTCTTCCCTCAATACCACTGCAGGCCCCTGTTCCACCTATTAAATCTGCACCTCCTTCGGTCGGCCCTGCTCCTAAAACACCATCTGCTGCAATGACAGCAAAAACCTGATCACCATTTGGACACGTGAATACGAGTGAGCCGTAGCTTTTATATTTCCCATCAATCGAATGGAGAGTACCAAGAGCTCGAAATGATGAGTTAAAAAAAGGACTGTTTTCAGGAGCGTCGACCATCGCTCCTTGTTCATCGTAATTCATTTGAAGGCGACCCTCTCCCAACTTTATGACTTCGAAGGTGCCACTTTTAGCCCCACGATACTCCCCGCTGCCTTCCTTTGCCATTTCAGCGAATATTGATGAGGCCGAAAATACCAATCCGAGTGCAATGATAAACAGTGCAATACTGAGTTTTTTCATTTTTCCCTCCCCCAATAGATTGCGTTGATACCGTTGGCTTCTATCTATTTGATAGGCACCACCTCCTTTGAAGCTCCGAGAATGCCTTCATTCGAAAGGCTCCCGGGCTTTGGTATATCAGTGGAGGTAATCGATAGAGGAGTGAAATGATCAAATAGCGGATAGAGCGGGTAGCGGTACAAGATGGACAAACGATAGGAAAATGGAACGCACCGTATAATCAGGTTAGAATTTCAGGCGTAAACAGGATGCAAGAGGGTTCGCATCAAAAAAAAGGCGAGCGTGTTTAAATACCCCACTAATTATTCAGAATAATGTAGTGGATTTTGGATGTCAATATCATACTTTACCCGTTTTCAGAATGTTATTGCCATGCAGTCTTCATCATCATATTGATCCAGATTCTCGGCCGGCCAGAAACCACCACCCCTGTTCCAGCCAAATCCATCTTGACAATCCCACCCGATTTTTCCAATTATCCCGCCATGCCCACCCACAACGACATCAAGACTGCAGCTTACCTCGATCCGATCATCAATTACGCCGAGGCCCAGCTGGGCTGCCGGCTAAAACGTACCGGTGATCGCCGGTACAGTGCCTTCTGCCCATTCCATGCCGACACAAAGGACAGTTTCCGGTTGTATGTGGATGGAAACGATGTGGTCCGGTTTCACTGTTTCGGGGAGTGCAAGGGGGATTGGGACATTTACGATGTCATTATGTTGCGGGAAAAATGTTCCTTCCGGCAGGCTCAACAGATCTGGGCGGATTACCTGGGCCTGAAAGATGTCGAATTTTATCGCGGGGAAAGCCAGCATATCCCTGAACCTGATGCGGAACCGGAGCCAGATGACACTGTCGGATTTATAGAGCCGGCGGAACCAGATGACCAGATCAATGCCACCCTGGCTGAGGCAGCCGGCTTCTATAACGAACTGCTTTTATCCGATCCAGAGAAGTATTCCAAAGTTCTCACATATCTTGCTCACAGAGGGGTTGAGAAGTCCATAATCGAACGATTTCAGATCGGCTATAGCCCAGCATACGTTGACGAAGAACATCGCGGGAGAGCCCTCATACACGGGTTTCTTGATCGCTTTGAGGAAGAATATCGCTCTTTCAAACATTTTCAAGATGCCTGCCTGGTCCGGCTACTCAATGACAAGGGTGCCAGGGGCTACGGTTATTACCTTCAGCAGACCGATTTCACCACTCGGAGTCCTTTTGCACGTAATTATGGCGACTATTTCGCCGGACGGATCGTTTTCCCCATTCGCAATGCTGCATCAGAGGTAATCGGCATCATCGGCAGACGCCCTGACAATCGCGGTGTCCGTTGGCTCAAGCAACAAGCCGGGGAAACCGCCATCACCACCAAAAGCTGGCTCTACGGCATCGATAAGGCCCATCGCTTCATCAAACATTACAAGACGGTGATCCTGGTGGAAGGCATCTTCGACTATTTTGCCTTTTATCGTCTGCTGCAGGACGAGGGCCGACCGGTGGTGGTTTCCACACTGGGTTCATATCTTTCCGCCGAGGCGATGGGCATTTTCAAGTCGCTGGGGGTGGAACACTTTATCATTGCCTATGACTGGGACCAGGCCGGCAAGAAGGCCATCACCCAGATAGCGTCCCAACTTGGCAGCACGGTTTATTACCTCGGCGGCATGCAACCCGGCCAGGACCCAGCCGAAAAGCTGAAGGACGTGATCGGTTCCATCAGTGGATTTTCACTCAAGCACCTGGTGGCTTCAGCAAAGAAACATCAACCAAAGACCGAAAAGCCCATCAACGTGTCTTTCATTTCCTGTGGACCGGCGGGAAAACGGAACGTGGTATTCAGCCCGGCCGAAGGTGAGGCCACTGCTTTGTGGCCCGAGGAGTCTTCACCAAAGGAGTTTTATTACCGCGTGGACGACTTCATGCCCCTCCTGTCATATGACCACGGCAACAAGGCCATGCTGGATCAAACGATAGGTGAATTAACCAAACTTCTGGAGGCACGGCACACTGAGCCCCAGTCAAATACGGTGTTCACGATACCCGTGAAGTTCCTCCAGACGGAGGCATACACAGACTTGGGGCCGGCCCTCATCCTCTGGCTGAGGCTGGTCATCGAACAACAGACCAGAAAGCGACGGGTCCGGCAGACCGATGCCGTGCTGGCTGAGTGGTTGAGTACGACCAGGAAGACGATACTCGTGTATAAGCGTCAACTTGCTGAACTGGGGTACTTGAACATCGATACTTCGTCACGGCCACAGAGGCTATCGGTCCGGTACTTTCCCAAGTGACGGCACAGTTTCTCCAGCACTTCCATCCACGTGTGTACCGGTATCGTTGCCACCTGTCACCCAGCGGCGATTACTTAAAGGGTAAAGTTATCTCTAAAACGGTTAATATATGTTAATGTATTGGTAGGTTATGGTCAATTTTGGGCAAATATAGTGTAACCTGCGAAATTGAAATGAAATGATAGTGAGATAGCCAGACGGTACTTGAGCAGCCGTGGCATGGGAATACGATATTGGTACCTGTACCGTGGCCTTGAATGACGTTGGACGAACGTAATGTGGATATCTGTAATCGGGGCTGACCTGCACTAAGTTGGAGTAATCTGTGATTTGGCGGTGGGCTTGACTCCCACCGCCTCCATAAATTTTTTAATACAACCCAAGTTGATCGACTGTCGAACTTGCCACGGATACAAGGAAGATGTCTTTCCGCTATACCCGCCTATGCGAGAGGACATCTGACGCGGTTCAAAGATCCCTCTGCCGGGAAGATGCGGTAAGTTCGACAAGCCCATCGGGGCTCACCTTTTGAGGATGTAAATCTATCACAATGGTCTACAATGTTCACCATTCATTCCTATCTAAAAAAGGTGAAACGCTCAACTTAGGTGAAACTAAGGCTAATTCCATGCACCCCCACATAATGTGGATGTTAGAATTTCGGTGTTGGTGGTGATTATACAAAAGGAAATGAATATATCTGATATGCTACTGGAAGGAAGACCGAGTCAAATAATTGAACGGGGTTTGGATGGTGCAACCATGAGAAAAACAACGGTGCGTTGGATACCGCAAAGCTGACGGGACACTGCACGCTACCACCGTTTGAAATGCAACACCCTGCCGAAGGTGAAGTGTCCCTGGGTATAGATCGTTTTTTCGATGATGAATGTGTCCCTTGCTGTGATCAAAGAAATAAAAACCTCGCGATGAACGGTTCCGGGCCCGCCCCTGAATCTTTGTAGGAACTTAACCCTGTCTTTGGCAAGTTCGATGAGCTCTACGTCTCCGGCACTGGCCTCATCGTCGAAACGCAGTCTATTGTCGACCAAAAAGAACCGTATTAATTCGTTATGGTGGATCTTATCGTAGATTGAACGCACTTTCGTTCTCAGTGCCAAGTTACCATGGATATCTGCCTTCCCTTCGGCATGGAGAGAAAAAAGGAGGTTTTCAATGGATGGTGACTCCACATTGCCGCGGCACTGGACACCATCTCCGTCTCCCTCCCACCTGCCGGTTAACGACTTGAACAGTGTCGCCAGCATGTTTTGCTCAGATTGGGTCAGGTCACGGACATTGAGCTTATCATAGGGGGTGTTGCCTCCCAAAAAGCTGGGCGATGTCGCGTAACAATCGTAAGAAAATGCTTGGGATACAGCGATTAATGACAAACATAGAACGACTGCCGAAACAATTAGACTCATTTTCGCCGGTATCGGTATCGTGGTGTGGCGTCTGAGCGGCATGTCAATCCTTTCACCCAAACTGAGCGATTTGTTTTAAAGCATGACGTTGATTACAGGTACCAATACCTATTCTCAATATTGTCCTGATTGCAGATGTATTGAGATTACCTTGCGTCGGCCAGCCCTGTCAAATATTGTGATAGACGCCCTAAGGAAGCCTGCCGGGTTTTTCGTGAAAATCAAGATATGTAATGGCACTTGCCGAACCATAAACCCTTGTAATCGTGTAGTTACCAGACGTAATGCGTTAGCATCCCAAGATTTGATTCACCCTTAACCAAATAATCCATTTGCCCACCATCCGAGGCGATCTGTCATCAAGGCAGGTCGCCTTTTTTGCGTTTGAAAGGAGGCTGTCATGCCTAAATCTTTGGAGTTCTGCCAACTCGTATCCCGTTCCATTAGCCACACCACTTGGAACGTCCCTCGTATCCGTGATGGTGATCGCTGGCGTAATATCGATAACGCCCACCTGGTCGAAAACCCCGCCCGTCTAAACGGTCATGACCGTTTTGAAGAAGCCATTTTCCGGGCCAGGAAAATTATGCAGGAGCGTGGCTGGAACACCGAGATTACCGATAGCAAGGAACAGTGCCATGAGCACTTAGTTTACCAGCATTACCGGTTGAAGTGCTCTAAATAGCCATATCAACCTGAACCCAGCAGAGAGGGCAGTTGCCGGTTTTTTCGCCGGCGGCTGCCTTTTTTGCGTCAAAGGAGGCCCACTTGTGAAACAGATCGACATCAAACCTTATATCCAGCAGGAGCTATTCCCCGCGTCACCAGATCCACCCGCCACCATGTCCATTTCCGTTTACCGGGTATCCCTGGTCAAAGACGAATCCGTATCCTTTGGAAATGTCCGCCTGGCGAATTCCCAACAGGCCCAAGCCTTGATTCAAAACCTCATCCTGACCAAAGGACAGCCCGATAGAGAGCAGTTCGTCGTGGCCCTGCTCAATGCCAAGAACGAAATGACAGGCCTGAACATCGTCTCCGTAGGTGCCCTCTCTTCAGCCCCCGTCCATCCTCGTGAAGTCCTTAAGCCCGCCATCCTGGCCAATTCAGCGGCGATGATCCTGGCACACAACCATCCTTCCAACGATCTCGAACCTTCCCCCGATGATATTGCCATTACCAGAAAAATCATTCGGGCGGCTGAAATTGTCGGAATTCAGGTCCACGAACACCTGATCATCAGCATGGAGGATAATCGGTATTACAGCTTCGCCGACCAGGGCATCATTAGCCGGATTTATTCGGAGATCGTCTGAACTCCCTCCTCAATACCTACCCTTCAAGTTATAAGGGTCCGCACTGTCAACCAACCTGGTGGTGAAGCCTCTACCAACCCGCTCAATCTTCGGTATCAAGTCATCAGCACTGAGTTTCTGACTATCGTTTAGCACCCCGCCATGATGAAGCTTGGGCTTCTTGCCATTCGGCCACTTCTTTCCTCTTTTTTTCATCTTTTATTCCCCCTCGTATAGCGATGTATTCGAATAGACGTATCGTCTGGCCGTAGTGCAAATTTTAGCCGCCGGCCAAACCCACTCACCATTTAACTGGTCAAATAAAAAGGAAAGCCATTTGCCCCAGCCGGCAAGTGGTTTTCATGTTTCTGAAAGGAGGTGATCAAAATGGAACGTATTTCAGGGGACGAATTTTTGTTTATTTGGGAACCTGTATTGGGGCCTGACACGGCATGGTTTGAATATTGTTTGTACTCATTCAGTTGGGAACTCGATGATTTCGATGAGATAGATTTCAGCGGGGAGGATTAAATATGTGTGATTTCGATTTTGAGGATTTTCTTTGGGGTTATCTGGTTGGTTCTGATCAGGAAAAGGTGCCTGATGAACCGGAACTCGACAACCCTTTTTATGAACCCGCACCCGGCGAAGATAAAGAAGGATAGTTTTCACCGCCGGCGTCCTACCCTTATTACCATTCGATTGGAGGTGATACCCACCATCTGAAGCAGCATCGTTAATACCGGTGACGCCAGTCACCATTCAATCCATAGGCTCGGTCAGAATTTTTGCCGGGCCTTTTTACGTTCAAGATAAGGAGAAACATCATGGAAAACCAGAACAATCAGCAGTTCAAGGAAGACGAAATCGCCTACATCCGCCGTTGGGACAAGGAACTCAACGATTACATCTCGAATCCGTATCCCAAGATTGGTGGAAGGCTCCGTCTGGCTCATGAAGACAACGAAGTTCTGTCTATTGAAACGGAAATCGTCCGCTATGACGAACAGGTTGCCGTGGTCAGTGCTGTGAGCACCACCGCCAAGGGATGTTTCAAGGGTATTGGCATGGCCAGTGTACAGCGTGATGAGAAAATAGCTCCGGCCATCCTGGAGCTTGCGGAAACCAGAGCCATCGCCAGGGCACTTCGGTTTGCCGGTTATGGTGTTGAATACTGTTCTGCCGAGGAAGTGTCGCATCTTGGAAATGGAAACGGTGGGAATGGCCAATACACCAGACCCAATAAAAATGACAGTCTGCCTGCCAGGGGAAATCGTAATGACAACGACAATGGCGGTAATGATAACAGTCTGTCCGCCAGCGGAAATCGTAATAGTGGTAACGGAAACAGTCGCCCACAGGGGGCAGATGCTAACGGCGGAAACAGTTCCAGTCCTTACCGTGGCAATGGTGGCAACGGTAATGGAAACGGCAGGCTGACCTCGAAACAGTACAAGTACATCCTGAAGCTGAATTCCGAGAAAGGTTGCTCGGCGGCTGAACTGGATCAGCAGTGCCTGGAACGTTACGGCACCGTGGCCCAGTACCTTTCCAAAGCAGATGCGTCTGCAGTCATTGAGCAGCTTCTGGCCGGTTAAAAACACATCACAAACGTTTAGAACAGAAAGGGGATGGTCCTTAACGGGCTGTCCCCTTTTTCACGTTATGCCCTCTGAAAGGAGATTGTCATGTCCAGAAATCAAGCCCTGACCAGTTTCAGTCAGGACCTTTACGTCAGTAGTTCGAAAATATTCACTTACCTGAATTGTAGCTTGAAATACCGGTTCCACTATGTCGAAAAACGAAAACCGGAACGTCTCTCCATCGCCCTTCCGTTCGGCACCGCAATGCACGCCTCACTTGAGTTATTCTATCGCTCGCTGAAAGACGGTCGCAACAAAGAGCCCCTGAACGCACTGCTGGAAACGTTTGAAGCAGTGCTGAGCATGGAGTTGGAAAAGAATGCCGGCACGCCAGTCATCTGGAAGAAAAACACGCCGGACCAGGCCGGAGCCATCACCATGGGCAAGTCCATGCTTACGGCTTTTTACGAGTCCATCGACCTGTCCGGTTATGCCGTGGTGGATGTGGAGCTTCCCTTATCGGCCCCTCTTTATACGGATGACGGCCTACCAACGGAGTTCATGCTTGTCGGCATCCTGGATCTATTACTGATGGATGAAAACAGCGAGGCTGTAATTGTTGATAACAAGACTTTAGCCCAACCCATGTCACAGCAAGCCGCCTCTGAGAACCTTCAAATGCACGGCTATAGTTATCTGTGTGCCGCCAATAAGTATGTATTTCCCACTGCTCCGGTAAAATGCCGGTTCGATGTGCTCCTCAAATTGAAGACACCAAAACTGGAACACGTCAACACCTTACGTACCGCCCAGGATAGGAAACGTTTTGCCAAGATTGCCAATGCCGTACTGGCTGGTATCGATGCCAGCATCTATATGCCCCAACCCAACTGGATGTGCTCTGATTGCTCGTATTCTGACGCCTGCAAAACGTTTTAGCGTGAGAAGTTAAGGAAGTATATGTCAAAACCAAGAACGCCTCTCTGGCGGGCTCTCCGGGCCCTTGGAGGGGCGTTTCTGTTCATAGGAGATACCGCATGGTCATCAAACGAGTTTGTGCCTGGTGTGGTCGTTATCTGGGCTCAAAGGAGTGCCAGTGTCCACCCCATCAGTCCATCGAAGAACCAGTCAGCCACAGCATCTGTCCCGATTGTTTGCAAAAGGCTTTAGCAGAGATTGATTCAGCCCCCGCTAAAACCATCAAATCCAACAAGTAGACCAAAAGGAGAATTACCATGACGCAGATAGCAACCCTCGAAAATGTGATCAATGTCGTTCATCAGCAATCCGCCAACCATTACGACGAAATCGTGCCGCTACATGAAATGGAATTCGACAGCCTCACCCATATGTGGGTGTCCGGCAAGCAGGTGGAAGTGGCTCCCACGGCTCAGCGACTGTTGTCCAACCGCCTACGGGTGCCTTACTCCTACTTGAGCAGGTGTAATTCTGAATTGCAAAGCCTCAACTTGAATTATTGGATCGAACAGGAACGCCAGCGGCGGGATACATTCTTTTGCCGGTTCGATTCCAATCGGCTTCGGGCGGTGTTCACCGAGCGGTACCGGCCCCTGGACAACATGGAGATTCTTTCGCAGTTGATTCAGCACGGCTTCGACCCTACCACACCGGTTCAGTATGCCATTGATGACGCCATGTTCCTGGTAAAAATCCCCGAATACGCCAGAGCTTTCGGTGTCAATCCCGGCTATGGCCAACTGGATGAAATCGTTCCAGGGGTCTCCTTCGCCAATAGCGAGGTCGGGCTACTGGCTTTCAGCATCGAGGCCTTCTTTTACCGACTGGTCTGTACCAATGGGCTTATCGCCAAAACCTCATCGACGGTGTCCCGCTTCAAGCACATCAGCAATCGTGGCCTGGAAAACTTCCCCGAAACCATCGCCGGAGTCATCGAGGATTCCATCCGCAACCAGGAACAGTTCAAATTGTCCCGCCAGTCAGCCGTGAGCGACCCGATACGTTCCATCGATACATTCAGCCAACGATTCGGTCTGTCCCAAGCTGAAACTGAGGTGGTCAGGCAATCCTATTATCTGGAGCCTGGTGCGACCATGTTTCATATCATCAATTCCTTTACCGCCGCTGGGAAAACCGACAATCTGACTGCTGCTGAAGTTTACAAATTCGAAAAAGCGGGCGGTAATGTACTGGCCCTGGTTCAGCCCTAACCCTCATCAACAATCAATCTGGAAGCCCTGTCATCGAAAGGTGGCGGGGCTTTCTGTATTTACGGAGGCACCATGACCAAAGAGGAAAAAGCACTCTACGAGGAACCTGAACTGTTGGGGGACATATTGAAACGAGTCCTTGCCGGCCGGAGATTCCGCTTACATTGCGGACACCATGTGACCTTCGGCCAGTTTTTGGGAAACGACGTTACCATTCGTAACGGAAAAGAATTTAAAATCATTTGCAGCCAGTGCGGTTATTGATACAGTCTGACGCCCATGCAGTTGATAGAAAAAAATCAACAGGTATGAAAAGCAGCAGCAATGCCCGTTGACATTTCAATAATGTAGGATATGATGGGTATATGGGGTAAAGTTCCTTTTCAATAATCCAGATCAAAAGATATCCAGATCAACTGAAGCCATCCTAAATTAGATAAGCTGAAGCTATCCCTTCCTTGCTCTTTTATTTTCGCTAACACATAGCCCCACGTTGAACAACCAATAGGCAGATTTAAAAATGGAGCATGTACTCAAAATGTGCATACGTGGCTCCCTTTGACAGTATTCGCTCGCTGAAAATGGGTGTCCATGTTCAAACTTCTCAATATACACAATCTTGATCAAAGGTGGTGA
>Ga0316198_10001432_pt1 | contig 14005 bp, 12 predicted proteins | sample OudBieAanoxic_MG_FD_204935 | JGI IMG/M metagenome (GOLD analysis project Ga0316198, IMG submission 204935) | Coastal sediment microbial communities from Oude Bieten Haven, Netherlands - site A anoxic | ecosystem: Environmental > Aquatic > Marine > Coastal > Sediment | place: Netherlands...
CGGAACTCGTCGGGGTTGAACGGCTTTTTGAGGTAGTCGACCGCGTCGAGCTTCATCGACTGGACGGCGGTATCGAGAGACGGATAGCCCGTGAAGATGACGACGGCGACGTCACTGTCGACCCTGCGGATCTGCTCGAGCACTTCGACGCCGCCGAGGCCGGGCATCATGAGGTCGAGCACGACGAGGTGGTATCCGCCCTCTTTGACTTTGTCAGGCGCATCTTTGGGGTTGGCAAGGGTGGTGACCTCGAAGCCGTCCTTGGTCAGGAAGGTCTCCATGAACTCCAAGATCGCCTGATCATCATCGACGACGAGTACTCTTACCGGTGGTAACGCCTTTGCCATCCTGCCTCCGCCGCAATTGTAATTGCAGTGTTGAATTCTAGTCGGGGCGAGAGGATTCGAACCTCCGACCTCACGGTCCCGAACCGTGCGCGCTACCAAGCTGCGCTACGCCCCGTATTTCAAGCTCGGCGGAATCTAGCGTTATCGTCGAGCACTGTCAAAGAGCTACCCTACATTTACCCACATGTAGACTTGGTAGGCATCTGCCCAGGGGCCTGCGCCTTCGATCCCGGGGCCGACCTCCAAACGGCCAGACGAATCAAAGCACAGTGATTTCCAATGTGAAGGCCGGTCCACCTGGAGGTCGAAACCAGGTAGGTCTGCGCCTGCAACGACCTCCGTGCCCTCCTCATTCAGCGGCGAGCAGACCGCGTAAAGGAGGGTGCCACCCCGTCGCACCAGTGGTGCTACGGTCTCGAGCAGGCGGCGCTGCTTCTCACCCATTCGGGCGGGGTCTTTCGAGCCGGTTCGCAGTAGGATTTCAGGCCTACGGCGCAGTGTGCCGAGCCCCGTGCACGGTGCGTCGACCAGAACGCGGTCGAACTCGCCCTGAACCCCACCCTTTCCGATCGTCCAATCGACGGCGGCGGTCTGAAGGTTCGTCCGGTCGAGTCGAAGCCTGGCGAGCTCGGCGGGGATCTGTTCGAGGCGATGCTCGTGAAGGTCGGTGGCCACGACGCTGCCCGAATCGCCCACGGCTTCCGCTAGCTGAGCCGTCTTGCCCCCTCGGCCGGCGCAGGCGTCGAGCACACGGTCGCCAGGCTCCGTGCCCAGCATGAGGCCGACCAACTGGGCGCCTTCTTCCTGAGCCGCGAACGCGCCTCTTTGGTAGCCGGGCAACGCTCTGGGATCGCCTGCACCGCGGATGCGTAAGCCCTGAGGCGAAAGGGCCGTTCGTGTCACCGACGCTTCGGGGTGCGCGGCGACAATCGCGTCGGCGACAGCATCTCGATTGAGGTCCGCGCGTACCCGCAGATCGATCGATGGGGCGGCGTCACCGACGCGCAGAAGGCTCTCGGCGCGCTCTGAACCGATCGACGAGCGCAAGGATTCGCGCAGCCAATCCGGCACCGCCAACGATGACGGCAGATGCGGAGCTTCAGGGCGATCGGCGGCGGCCTTTCGCAGCACCGCGTTTGCAAACCCTGCAATCCTCTTCCCGCGCTTCATCCGCACGAGCTCGACCGCATCGTTGACCACGGCATACGGGGGCACCCGCTCGAGGTACAGGAGCTGGTAGACGGCGCCGATCAGCACGGCCCGGGTCCAGTCGTCGACCTTGAGCGGCCGCTGAACGTGTCGGCGGATCGCAGCTTCGAGCTCCGGGAGCGTCCGCAGCGAGCCATACACGATCTGAGTTGCAAGCGCGGCGTCGACGCGTTTGACCGAAGCACGACGAAGCTCTGCGTCGAGTGTGGGCGTCGCCCAGGCATCATCGCTGGCGACCCGCTCCAGCACGCGGGCCGCGATCAGTCTGGCTGGGGCTACCACGGCGCACAGCTTACTCGCGTCCCCCTCGCGGGCACGGAGATTGGAGGCTGCGGGAACCCCGTGATAGGTTACGGCCGTGGAACGGGGCCAGACGCGACCAAGCGCAAGCGAGCCGGCCCGATGAGCGCCCTGGTTCTCGTCGGGGACCCAGATCCATTCAACCTCCGTTTGCTTCACGAAGCCTGCGAGGCTGCCGGGTACGACGTCGTGACGGCGGCGGACGGCCCTGAGGTGCTGGCCATGGTCGCGCGCCGACCCCCGGACCTGCTCATGCTCGACGCAACGATGTCCGAGATCGACGGCTTCGAGATCCTGCGCATTCTCAAGGCGGACACCAGCCTCGTGAGCATTCCCGTCCTGCTGGTGACCGACGAGGGGGACGTCGATGCCCGGCGTCGCGGGATCGAGCTCGGCGCCGAAGACTACCTGACTCGACCGTTCCGCGTGTTCGAAATTCAGCAGCGTGTTCGCAACGTCTTGCGCGCTACACGGCGCGACCGCCTCGGCATTCCTGAGAGCACGCCGCCTGCCGATCAACGTGACCCGGTGACTGGCGCCGGAACGCCGTCGCAACTCCTCATCAGCTTGGACTACGAGCACACGCGCGCAGAGCGCTACGGACATCCGCTGAGCTGCATCGTCGTGAGGCTTGGCAACTCGTCGGGGATCGCGGCGGCAAGCGAGGATGGCACCGCCGACCGCGCGATGGCGATGATCGGCGGCGGGCTCAAGTCCTGCATTCGTGCGGTCGACCATCTCTTTCGCCTGCGGCGCGACGAGTTCTGCATCCTGCTGCCGGAAACCGATGGCCGCGGCGCTGGCTACGTGCTCCGGCGCTTGGACGGCCAGATCGAAAGCGGCGAGCTCTGGGGCGGGAACATCTCTCCACGGCCCGAGGTGCAGATTGGGCACACGAGCACGCCGGAGGTCAGCGTCAAGAGCGGAGAAGACCTCCTGAAGCAAACGCGGCATGCGGTCGCGCGCTACGCTTAGAGCGCAACCGCGAAGCGCACGACCCAGACCACGATTGCGCAGCCCGCAACTGCGAGTGCCCAGCGGTTGAGTCCGAAGCGATCGATGACTTCGCCGATCGACCAGCTGCGCAGGGCCGCAGCGAGGCCGAGCGGTATGCAAGCGGAGACGACGAAAAATAATGCCAGGCCTAACGGGTTCGCGCTCGCCGCCAGCGACCACTGGCCGCGAATGCCATGCGCAAACGCCGTCGTGAGCCCGCATCCGGGGCATGGCGAGCCGGTGAGCAAGAGGAAACCACAGGGTGGAAGGCCAAGCTGGGTGTGGGTCCCGTAACCGCGAACGTCGGGTTCGATCGCAAGGGCCACCGCCAGAACTGCGATCGCGCCAGCCACGATGCCCAACCAAATCAAGCGCTGCGAGATGGGCCCGTCAGGGCCTTCATTGCGGATCGTCGTCATCGGTTGGCTCTCGCCAGTTTGGGTTACGCCGGAGCTCTCCGTCAATGTTCGTTACGCAGGGCAGCTCACAGCAAGGCTCGCCTATCGCCTCGTGGACATCACGACCGACCGGGTTCTCGTTGCGAGCGGCAAAGTCCGCGTAGTGGGCGTGGAGGCACTTCACACCGGCGGATGAGCCACCGACTCCCCCAGTCGGACGATGGCGCGCATAGGCCGACAGCAGGGCCTCACGTTCGCGAGCGTAGCGCGCGTGGGCGGCCTCTAGCGCGCGCATTCGCGCGGGATCGGCGTCGACCTTGGACTGCGCTTTGCGAACGCCGCCCTTCGACTCGAGCCGAGCGATGCGACGATGCGCGAGGGGGCACGTGAGCCAGTAGCGGGTGGGGAACGGCTCGCCGGTGTCGAGAATGGGAGGGACCTCGGCGACGATGGGCAAACCTAGGCCACACCTGCGGAGCACCGTCGACGTCGCACGCAAAGGTCGCCCGATTTGGAGAGCAAGCACGTCGCCGTCGCGTCCCGTCGTGCTCATGATGGGCGCATGCAGTCCTTGATCTCGGTCCAAAAATCGGATTCGCCGATTAGCTCGAGCATCATCACCGCTTCGGCCGCCGCGCGATCCGCCCTCGCCCCGCTGTCTCGCAGTCGACCACAGATGTCTTCGGCAATGGTGAGTCTCGTGGCGAGCTCGGCGCGTGCCAGTGCGAAATCGTAATCCTCGGCCCACTTGAGGGACCAGACCTCGTCCGCGACCCAGTCACCGAAAACCGCGCGACTCGTGCGGGCTTTGGGTGAGCGTGCTTGCGCGCGATCGAAGGCGGCGCTCCAGGGCCGCCCCGGGGGCCTGGGGCTGCGGCCGTTTCGGAGCGAGCCGATGCTGTCGCCGACCCAGGCCATCGCCACGCCGAACTGCGTGCCATCTCGCGCGTCGATGAACTCCTGCGCCTGCTTCTCCCAGCTGCTTCCGCGGAGTGCTGGGAAAGGCTTGGCATCCAAGATTTTCAAGAGCGGCTCTCGGCTCTGAAGCCTATTGAGATAGTTCGATTCGATGGGCTCCCATTCGGAAAAGCTCAGCTCTTTTTTCGCAGTGAAGGGGATCTTCTTGATGCGTCGATCGGCGATGGGCCTCCTTCCGCCGTCCGAGATCGATGGCTCCACGTCTTCGGGCCGGATCTCGGGTCGGTCGCCCATCGTCCGACACGGACAGCGATGGTCCGTCGTGATTCGACCGCCGAGCGGAGTTGCCGCCAGTCCCAAGGGAAACCGCCGGCAGCCATCCGGCTTGGCCTCCGGGCCGAGCTGTGCGTGCACCGAGCAGCGCTGATCAGACATGAGAAACACGCAGCCGCCATCGGCCGCCGTATTGAGCATGTAATCGTCGTGATCGTCGTTCCAGCCGGCTGAGCCCCGATAGATGCGGCGCATCTCGCCGACCTCCTTCTTGGTCAGCGGCCCGATGCCGTGGATATCCGTGCAGCAGAGGCCGTCGCCGAAGCAGGTGTACCGCGCGCCCGGACGGGGAAGCAGCGGTCGCACTTTCGTCTTTTTCTTTTTGTTTCCAGCCATGAACCTGCGTGGGCTTCCTTAACCTTAGGGAAAAGGGGACTGTCCCCTATTTCTGGGATATGATTTCGGGATGGGAGCGAGTCCTTCACCGCTCGTGGGTTACAACACGAACGTGCGCCATAAGGGAAACCTGTATCACATTCAAACCGAAGATTCGGGTGTGAAGCGGCCGCACGTCATCACGCAGCTTTTCGCTGACGGCGGTCGCATCGTCGCTTCGGAGAAGACTTCGTACGAAGAACACCTTGGGTCCGAAGGGCTAACCGGAATCGTGAAGCAGCTGATGCGCGAACAACACAAGCGGGTGTTCATCGGGCTACGCGATGGTGTGTACGACGAAGGGGACTCCGCCAAGATCGACGGCGATGGCCCGAACGGGGACGCGCTGCCTTCCGAGGTAAGCACGGAGGTGCTGGACCACGCCGCAGCTCTCTTGGTCGAAGGCTCACCGCAGTACGAGCAGCTGCGTCCGAACAGCGCATCGGGCCAGCGGATCTCACGCGCGCCCGCGGCTCCGTTTGGGCACGAGGTGTTGAGTGAAAAGACGCTCGACGAGGTCATCTTGGCCTATCTTGCGCGAGACCTCGAAACGGGCACCTGAGACCACTCGGCTTGACAGTTCCGGGAGCGCATTGTTAGCTCACCGCAAGGCGGCCTTCCTGTTCATCGTCCATGGAGAGGGCGGCGGCGTTTGAACCGGCTCTCGCCACGATGACTGCTCTCAAAGACCGCCTTTTCAAGCTCCTTCAAGATCCCCGTGTTGCCAAGCTCATGCAGAACCCGAAGGTTCAGCAGGCTGTGGTCAAGGGCTTTCGTTTCCGTGGGCGTGTCGAAGGGGCGATGGATCAGCGTGTGCAGCACATGGCCAGCGTGCTCAACCTGGCCACCCAGCGCGACCTGCGCTCGCTCCAACGTCGGATTCGGCACCTGGAACAAGAGCTTCGCGAAGCGCAGGAGCGCATCATCGAAGCCGAAGATGCTCGAGAAGCTCAGGCCCGTAGTTGAGCCCGAAGTAAAACACGGCAACCAGGGGTACGATGATGCTGAGTACGGCGAGGCTCACGCCGAGAGTGGCGATCGCGTAGTCCCACCCCGTCGGCTTCGATCCGGGGTTTTCGTGCTTGCGGATCAGCTCGAGATTTCGCCTGTTCGATTTGTATGCGAGATCGAAGATATCGCCGACGATCGGCACGGCGCCGGCAAGCAAGTCCACGACGATGTTCAGGATCATTCGAAACAAGACCACGCGAGGCACTCCGCGACGGAGTGCCAAGGCCATGAGACCGATCGAGCCCACACCCGTGACCGCGTCGCCAATTCCCGGAAATAGAATGCCGATGACCGGGTCGAGGCCAAAGCGGACGTCGGTCCCCGGAATGCGAAAGCGGTCGTCGAGCAGCGTGACGAGATGCTCCGCCCAGCGCCGGAGCGTCGAAACCGAACGTTCCGCATCCACCATGCCCGAACTCTAGAGGTGCGATCAGTCGTTCGCCAGAACTTGGTCGCCGCAGGCCTCGGCGATGACCGTTCGGAGTCGCTCTCGCAGGTTCGACCCCTTTTCGACGAAGTGATGAATCCCCAGCTGATGAAGAAGCTGGACATCGTGCTCCTGCGCGCCGGCACTGACCGAGATGATGGAACAGCTCTGCCCGAGCCCTTCGCCTCTGAGCTGCATGCAAAGCTCGACGCCGTTCATGCGGGGCATGTGCAAATCGAGCAACATGACGTCGGGCTCTTCCCTCTGGACTTCGCTCAACGCCTCTTCTCCATCATGGGCAACTCGAATCGCGGTCGAACCGAGAATCTGCCGAACGTAGAACGTGAGGATCTTCGCGAGGTCGACGTCGTCATCAACGATCAATACCGAGGGCACCTTGCGACTCGGCTCCTTGGGATCCTGGCTTCGGGGTCGCTCGTCGCGCACTGCACGCAGCTGCCACGCGACGGCCTCGGCACTTTGGTTGCGGATCTGCGGGTTCGGGCTGAGCATTTCGTGGACGAGCTGACACATCGCCAACGGGCAGTCGGGCCGGAGCTCCGCAAGAGCGACGGGTTGACCGCGCTCGTGCGCTGTGACCACTTCACGAACCGTGCCGCCATCGTACGGTCGCGACCCAGTGAGCAACTCATAGGCGAGCACCCCGAGCGCAAAGATGTCGACGAGATGACCGCTACCCGGCGCCGCGGTGTTGAACAAAGCCTCCGGTGCCATGTACGGCGGAGAGCCTGCAACACGCTGCTTCCCGTTGACGTCGAACTCCGGCAAGACGAGCCCGAAGTCCATCAACACCACGCGATGAACCGGAGTCAGCATCACGTTGTCCGGCTTGATGTCCCGATGGACGAGCCCAGCGCGATGAACGACACTGAGCCCTTCAGCGGCCGGCAGGAGAATCTGCACCACTTCGGACACGCTAAACGGCTCGCCGCTTCCCCAACGAGTTTCAGCATGCTTGGTCAGGGACACACCGTAGACGCGCTCCATGACCAGGTAGTCGATCCCGCGGTGCTCCCCCAGCGTATGAACGCCGACCAAACTGGGATGCTGGAACGCGGCCAGCGCGCGGGCCTCGTTTCGAAGGGGCGGCGTCAGGGGATTCGGCCAGGCTGCCTTGATGGCGACTCGCCGATTGAGCAGGTGGTCATGCGCTTCGAAGACCTGGCCCATCCCTCCGCGGCCCAGGAGCTTGATGATCTCGTAGACGCCGTCGAGCAGCTCACCGGTTGCGAAAATACGATTCTCACCGTCATCCAGCGGCTCGCCCGAGGCGATTGCCTGTCCACCCCTCAAATCACGCATGTCAGTATTTACATAATATATTGATGAGGCTGTAAAATGCAAGCTCAGAGGTCGATCACCTGGATATCGAGACCGTCGACCGCTTTCCCGAGAAATCGAGACGCGGCCTCGCCAAATTGGCCCGGGAGGTCGGTGACGAGGATTTCCAGTGAGCCGGCGGCTCGATCCGGGGTAGCGGGGAGGCCGAGCATTTCGGTGAGTGTTGTCGCGGTCGCCTCGGCGCTGTCCACGATCGCCACATCGTGGCCGAGCAACTCGGCGGCGACGTGGTGAATGGTCTGGGACAGCAACGGGTAGTGGGTGCAGCCGAGGACGATTGTGTCGACATCCACATCCACGAGCGGTTGGAGGTACCGGTGCGCCGCTAGCCTCGGCACCTCGCCGGTCACCCAGCCTTCCTCGGCCAGTGGAACGAAGAGGGGCGCCGGCCTCGCAAACACGTTCATCGCCCGGTTTTCGGCGTGAATTGCCCGCTCGTAGGCACCTGACGCCACCGTGCCGGCAGTCGCGAGGATTCCGATGCGCCCCGTCCGTGTCGCCATGACACCGGCGCGCGCGCCAGGCTGAATGACGCCGATCACCGGAATGTCGAGTCGGTCCTGAAGCGCAGCCAGCGCGACACCACTCGCGGTGTTGCACGCGACGACCAGGAGCTTGATGTCGAAGCTCAGGAGACGCTCGGCGCAGGCGATGGCATACCTAATGACGGTCTTTGCGCTCCGAGTCCCATAGGGAACTCGCGCCGTGTCCCCGAGATAGACGAGATCCTCAGCTGGAACGGCCCTAGCAATGGCTCGGGCTACCGTCAGGCCGCCCAATCCCGAATCAAAAATGCCAATCGGCTTTCCCACGTCCCCGTCTGGGCCAAGGTTACACGCCCGTCCCGAAAGAGCCACCAGCAGACTGGTCTCTGGTAGGGTAGGAACGAGATGCCCGGACTGGCACTGATTTCGAGAGATCCAGAGCTCTACCAGGCGCTCCTCGCTGCCCTGGAGACAACGGATTGGTCGGTCGAGTGGCTCGGGCCCCAGATCCTGGAGGACGGGAAGCTGCAGCACGAAGTGGTGGCGCTAGACGCTGCTCACCCTGGTGCAGCGGCCTGGAGACCGACGCGCGGCACGCCCATTCTTCTGGTCGTCGAGGGAGAGTACCCCGACGGCCTGGATGCGCTGGCGAGCGACTTCGTTGTCTGGCCTACGCGCCCAGAGCTGCTGCTGGCTCGTCTCGAGCGTCTTCGGGCGAGGAACCCCATCGGCGACTTGCCGGGCCAGTACGCCAACGCATTTGCGTCGATGACCATGGGCATCGTCCTGCTAGGCCACGACCTCGAGATCCTCACCGCCAACCCGCGCGCGTTCGAGATCACGGGCCACCGCGAGGACACAATCATGTCCCAGGACATCGGGCGCCTGCTGTCCGCCGCAGATCTTCCCCGGGTTCGAGAGGCCCTGGCGCAAGGCCAGTACCCACGCGCGACGGACATTCATCTCGTCCGGCGTGATGGGACGACCATCATTTGCAGCGCCTCGTTCGCTCCGCTGAACGGAGCGGAGGATCACACCGTGATCTCGTTTGAAGACGTGACCCTTCAACGCCAGAGCGAGCAGGAGCTCGTTCAAACGATGGAGTTCCTGGAATCCTTGATCGACGCAAGCGTCGACGCGATCATTGCGACCGACATGGAGCAGCGCGTGCGCTTGTTCAACGCGAGCGCGGCACGAATCACCGGGTATCACGAATCCGACGTGATCGGAGCCGTGACCCTCGAGGATCTCCTGGGGCGTGCGACCGCGGAGCTCGTCCGCCAACGCGTGCTCTCGACAGAGCATGGCGGCACCGGCCGACTCGAGCCGACCATGCTCGACCTTCTCGACATTCACGGCTCGCGCATTCCGGTTCAGCTTTCGGCTTCGCTGATCTATGAAAAGGGTGCACCGTCGGCGATCGTCCTCATTTTCGCCGATTTGCGCGACCGGATCCGAGTCGAGGAACGCCTGGCTGACGCACAGAAGAAGCTGGCATTCACCGAGAAGCAAGGGGTCCTCGCCGAGCTGGCCGGGACGGCGGCTCACGAGCTCAACCAGCCCCTGACCAGCATGATGGCGTATGCCGAGCTGCTCTTGCGCCAATCCGAACCGGATTCGAGCGGGGCGAAAGCTGCGCGCGTGCTCATTCGGGAGGCGGAACGAATGGCCGAAATCGTCCGCAAGATCGCGAAGATCACTCGCTACGAAACCACCTCCTACGTGGGCCATCAGAAGATCTTCGATCTCGATCGTGCGGCCGACGGGCCGACTGAGCCGGGAGCAAAGGGCTGAGCGATGGACGACTCCGCGCACAGAAAGCCCCCCGTCCCGGAGCAAGGTCCGGAGCCGCGAGTGTCCGCCGTGAAGTCGATCATTTCGCCGCGGCAAGGTCGGAGCAGACACTCTGGAGGCCCAACACTGCCGAACGTGCTCGCTTCGCTGACGCAGGCACAGCGCGAGACGGCCGGCCCAACGACGGACGAGAACATCGTTCGGGCATACGTGCACGCGCTCGAGCGCCTCTATCCGACGGTGCGCTTCGCGATGAGGCTGTCGCGCGGCATACTGGAGCGGAATGTCATCGTCCAAGCCACCACGCATCACATTCGGCACGAAGCGCTGGACGAAGTCTCGATCACCGAAGCGGGGCTCGTTCGAGCGGGCTTTGCGGAAACGGCGGAACCGCCGCCGGCGATGGTCCTGCGGAGGACGTACGAACCCATATTGGTCCCGGGGCCCGGTGAAGAGCTGGTTCCGGCCGATGGTTTGGACGTTGCGCTAACTCGTGCGGGTGAGGTCCTCGGTGTCTTGGCGGCTGAGTTCGAGCGGGGCGCCGAGATTCCCTCGCGGTTGGAGGACGCACTCCTGTTGGCAGCGACTCAGGCCAGCGCCGCGATCGAAAGCGGCCGTCTCCGACGCGAATCGCTTCACCTTCGCGACTACCTCGAGAAGCTGTTGGAGCATGCGAACATCCCCGTCTTGGTCATTGGCCGTGACCGCAACATTCGCGTCGTGAGCGGGGCGTTTGGTCGCATCACCGGCCTCGATCGGGCCGAGCTAGTCTCGAAGGATCTGCTGCAACTGGCCGGGCAGAACGAACGTGTGCGTATCCTGTCGGCCTTCGTCAACGCGCTTCGCGGTGGAGACGTGCCGCCGTTCGAGCTTAGGTTGCCGAAAGCCGGGGGCGGAAACGCTCGGCTACAGTTCACGCTCGCGCCTATTCTCGGTTCGGAAGGCACCGTGGCGGGCGTCCTCGCAATCGGGCAGGACCGAACCGAGGTGCGTGAGCTCGAAGGGCAGGTCATCCACGCCGAGAAGCTGGCAACACTCGGCCAGCTAGCCGCGGGCATCGTGCACGAGATCAACAATCCGCTGACGAGCATTTCCGTCTACGGCGAATACCTGATGAGCAAGCTGTCACGGAACGGCGCCGAGCAGTCGGACCTCAAGCGCATGGAGCGCATCTTGCGAAGCTCTGATCGCATCATGTCGTTCACCCGCAACCTATTGACCTACGCGCGCCCTTCGAAAGAGGAGGCGCAGCCCATCTCGGTGAATGACGTCATTGCAGAGGCGGAAGTTTTCTGCGAGCACAGCATTCGCGAAGCAAACGTGACCGTCGTGCGGAACTATGCTGAGAACCTTCCCAAGGTGAAGGCTGTGCACGGGCAGCTCCACCAGGTGTTCGTCAATCTGATCACCAACGCATGTAATGCGGCACCCGAAGAGGGCGGACGCGTGCAGCTGTCGACCAGACTCCACGGCAACGACCAAATTCAGATCGAGGTCCAGGACAACGGTGTGGGGATTCGGCCGGCCGAGCTCAGCCGGGTATTCGAGCCCTTCTTCTCGACGCGGCGAAAGGGCAAGGGGACGGGGCTTGGCCTTTCGATCGTGAAGAAAATCATCGAAGAGCATCGGGGCAGCATCGAGATTCAGAGCGAGGTCGGCCAGCACACCCGCGTCCTGGTCACCCTGCCCTGCCTCAGGCCCTAAAGGCTCGTAATCACGCGGGGTTTGAATATCGCTGGGGAGCCCTACGTTTAGCTGTGGAATCAACCCCGTTCCCGGGAGGTTTAGGGGTGGCAAAGGGAGGTACGTTCATGTTTCGAACCACGCTGCGGGGATCTTGGCTCATGGCAATCGGCGCAATGGTCGCAGCCATCGCATTGGGCACGGCATCCGCGTCACCGAGGAAAGCGGCGGTTGACGCAGAAGCTCTGTCGAGGGCGGTCGCATTCGAAACCGCCGTGACCGGCGTGGCCGAATCGGTGTCGTCTTCAGTCGTCAGCATCCAAGTCGAAGTCAGCAGGCCGATCAACAATGGTCTACCGTCGTTCTTCGGAGGCCAGGGCCAGGGGGGCATCATCCGCGGGGGCGGCTCGGGCGTGATTTTGAAATCGAACGGGTACATTCTGACCAACAATCACGTCGTTAGCGAAGCGAGCCGCATCGACGTTCGCTTGAGGAATGGGAAGCGGTACCCCGCAACCTTGGTCGGCGCCGATTCGGCGACCGACCTCGCCATGCTCAAGATCGACGCTAGAGGCCTGCCCCAGGCCGAGTTCGCCTCGTCGGAGAAAGCGCGTGTAGGCCAATTCGTCATCGCCATCGGCTCGCCCTTCGGGCTCGACTACACCGTGACCACCGGGGTCCTGAGCGCGAAAGGACGGGGAGGCATCGGTGCCAATGAAATCGAGGACTACCTTCAGACCGACGCCAGCATCAATCCGGGGAACTCCGGTGGACCGTTGGTCGACCTTCAGGGGCACGTGCTCGGGATCAACACGATGATCATCGGCCGCGGCTCCGGGATCGGCTTTGCAATTCCGGCTGAGATTGCGCAGCGCGTCGCAAGTCAGCTGATCGCGAACGGATCGGTCAAGCGGGCATGGCTAGGCGTCTCCTTTCAGGAAATCACACCTGAGTTGGCCGCACATTTCGGCGGGAAATTCGATGGAGGCGCCTTGGTGAACGCCGTGGTCCCCGGCGGACCTGCAGAGAAAGCGGGTCTACAGTCCGGAGACGTGATCACTGCGATTGGCGACCAGCAGATTCGAGAAGGCCACGACCTCTTGCGGACGGTGCTGCGACAGGGGGTGGGTGAACGCCTCACCCTCGAGGTGCGTCGCGGGGGAAAGACCAAGTCGATCGCCGTGGTCACCGGCGAGAGACCGAGCGAAGACTCCGCCCGAACCAATGAACAGAGCGCCGAAGACAACGGGATGCTCGGCCTTGCCCTCGAAGAGCTGACGGCGCGGCTCCGAGCGCGTGTGGGCTACGAGGGCGAGGGTCGGGTTTTCGTGCGCGCGGTGAAGCCTGGTTCCGACGCAGATCGGGCGGGCCTCCGGCCAGGTGACATCATCCTTCAAGCCGACCGGCAAGCCGTTCGTACGATCGCGGATATGCGCGCGGCCCTGAGTGACGGCAAGGCCCTGCTCTACATCGAGCGGGATTCCCAGCGGTTCTTCCAACCGCTCAACCGTTCGAATCCGCGCTAACGCGCGACCGTGATCTCGATCGCGGGCCCCCGTGCCTCGACGCGGTAGGCCGGATGCCGGCCTGCAACGAAGCGAAGGGTGAGCTCGGAGAAATCTCCGCGGTTCAGGATGCTCGCGTGCTCCACGTCGGGATGCGCCGCAGCGATCGGACCGGCGCGGGAGAGAGAAAGGCTTCCGGGGATCGTGATCGAGAATCCGTCCTCTTCGACGATGCCCTCCAGCTCGGTGACTGGATTGCTCATTCGAAGCACATACTTCTCCCCACCGTCCACTGATTCGGCGCCGAATGCGGTCCCGCGCACGGTCTTCGGGGGTAAGGGAGCGCCCTGGGGCAGATAGGCGGGGCTCGGAGTCGCATCGGCGCCCGCGGTCTCGCTTGCGGTCGTGGTCTCGGCCTCGGTCGCGGTCTCGATGTCGGTGGCGGTCGCCGTCTCGGCCTCGGCGTAAGTAGCGGTCTCGGCCTCGGTCCCAGCCGCCCAGAGGTAGACGCCCCAGCCGGCAGCGACGATTCCACAAACCATTCCGGCGAGAATGAAATACCGGCGCCCGCTACGGCGCGCGTTCTTGAGGTGGGCACGCGCCGCCTCGCTTCGGGGCACCTGCTTGCGTCGAGGCTTATCGTCGAGCTGCGAGCGCAGCGCCGCGATGAATCGCCCGGTCAGTGCGAAGAGCTCCTTCAGGTTGTCTGCGATGCGGGGCATCAGCCCATCGGCAAGGGCGGCGCGTGCGTTGCCGAAGCTGCTCAGAAGTCGGTCGGAAGCGGACTTGGCATAGCCGCTGAGGCGATCGCGGAGGGATTCTTGGGCAGCGGCCTCGGCTTCGCGGTCGTAGCGAACGATGC
>Ga0316198_10001434_pt1 | contig 13997 bp, 9 predicted proteins | sample OudBieAanoxic_MG_FD_204935 | JGI IMG/M metagenome (GOLD analysis project Ga0316198, IMG submission 204935) | Coastal sediment microbial communities from Oude Bieten Haven, Netherlands - site A anoxic | ecosystem: Environmental > Aquatic > Marine > Coastal > Sediment | place: Netherlands...
ACATTCATCTACGAAGAACTTGTGTGGAATATCAATAAGAATACCGGCACCATCTCCGGTCTTTCCATCTGAACTCACAGCTCCTCTGTGCTCTAATTTATCGAGAATTTCGAGTGCCTTGTGAATAATACTATTTGACTTTTTTCCTTTCAGGCTGCAGATAAATCCTGCGCCACAGTTATCATGTTCAAATTCAGGTAGATACAAGCCTTGTCTTTTCATCATCTTTATTGCGGTATTTACTCAAAAATATCATTTTAAATGAAATATAAACATCATTTAAGAAGATAGTGTTCAAAATATTCAACGTTTACAATAAAACGTTAAAATATATTCAATTTGGAATTTTTACACCCCTTAAACTGAGATTTTGATAAATTAGAAGTAAAGTTTAGTTTTTAAAGATAAGCTCGGGGGGTAAGACTGGTTAAAATAATAGTTATTTAAATTTAAACCCAATCTTTAGGAATATTATTGATAAAAAACGCGAATATTTTAAAGTAACCCCCTAAATATTTTAGGGCATACACTTCTATTGGAAAGTTGAAATGCTAGTTTTTTAGTATATTTCTTGATATTACAATTTTTTGAATCTCTGAAGTTCCCTCATATATTTGAGTGATTTTTGCATCCCGCATCAGGCGTTCAACGTGATAATCTTTAACAAATCCATTTCCTCCAAATATTTGCACTGCTTCAACAGTAGTTTCCATCGCAACTTGGGAGGCATATAGTTTCGCCATAGCACCTGAAATATCATAATCATTACCCTGATCTTTATCTGAAGCGGCCTTGTAAACCAAAAGCCTGGCCGCCTGAATCTGGGTATGCATATCTGCCAGTTTAAAGGCAATAGCCTGATGGTTTTTAATCTCAGTACCAAAGGCTCTGCGTTCTTTTGAATATTTTTTGGCAAGTTCATAAGCACCTGCCGCAATTCCCAAGGCTTGTGCCGCAATACCAATTCTTCCACCTGCAAGGGTTTTCATAGCGAATTTAAATCCAAAACCATCATCACCAATTCTGTTTTCCTTGGGTACTTTTACATCGTTGAACAACAAAGAATGTGTATCACTTCCCCGTATTCCTAATTTATTCTCCTTGGGACCTATTTCAAATCCCGGCATATCTTTTTCAACTATCAGAGCGTTTATGCCTTTATATCCTTTATCAATGTCGGTTTGAGCTATGACCAGATATACTGACGCGGAATTTCCATTTGTGATCCAATTTTTTGTCCCGTTCAGAATATAATGATCGCCTTTATCAATTGCGGTCGTTTTTTGTGAAGTGGCATCGCTGCCCGCTTCTGGTTCTGAAAGGCAAAAAGCACCAATAATTTCACCGGTTGCCAGCTTTTTCAGGTATTTTTCTTTTTGCTCATGTGATCCAAAAGTTTCTAATCCCCAACATACTAATGAATTATTCACGGATACAATAACCGATGAGGAGGCGTCTATTTTTGAAAGTTCCTCCATGGTTAATACATAAGACAATGTATCCAAACCACTACCGCCATATTCCGGATCTACCATCATTCCCATGAATCCAAGTTCTCCCATTTTTTTGACTTGTTCGGAAGGAAATTGTTGTGTTTCATCACGTTCAATTACACCGGGCAACAATTCCATATGGGCGAAATCTCTCGCGGCCTGTTTAATCATTTCTTGTTCTTCTGTTAGCGTAAAATTCATGGTAATAAAGTTTGATAGAAAGCATTACAAAGATACAAGTCTGGGGCAAAATATAAAGGGATACATTGGCTTATTTGCCTTAATAAGTGACTTGTTTTTTTGCGACCAAGTATGCGCTAAAAAACTTTCAAAGTAGCACAATATTTTTATATTTGTCAGAGGGCTTTCTATTTCAAAGAAAATCAAACAAATCATGAGACAACACTAGCTTCATTTGGATTATTATTAGTTAAATACAGATTTATTATTCAGGTAACTTAATTAATTGATTAACAAATGAAAGAGCTATTAAAAAAATATGAAAATAAACCTCCGGAGATAGTCTTTAACTGGAAAGATCCGGAGACTGAAGCTGAAGGATGGACCGTTATTAATTCTCTCAGGGGTGGAGCAGCCGGAGGTGGAACAAGAATGCGAGAGGGATTGGATATGAACGAAGTGTTATCTCTTGCAAAAACCATGGAAGTTAAATTTACAGTCTCGGGCCCGCCTATTGGGGGAGCAAAGTCGGGAATTAATTTTAACCCCCATGACCCAAGAAAAAGGGGCGTATTGGAAAGGTGGTATGCCGCAGTTTCACCGCTGCTTAAAAGTTACTATGGCACCGGAGGAGATTTAAATGTAGATGAAATTCATGAGGTTATACCAATTACGGAAGATGTTGGGGTTTGGCACCCCCAGGAAGGTGTATTTAATGGACATTTTAGGCCCACAGAAGCAGACAAAATTAATAGAATAGGTCAACTGAGACTTGGGGTTATCAAAGTTTTGGAAAGTGATCACTATTCGCCTGATATCAGCATGAAATACACCGTAGCCGATATGATAACAGGTTTTGGTGTGGCAGAAGCCATAAGGCACTATTATGATATCTTTGGTGGAACTGTAATAGGTAAGCGTGCTATTGTACAAGGATTTGGAAATGTAGGAGCGGCAGCGGCATTCTATTTGGCCCAGATGGGAGCACGGATTGTTGGAATTATTGATCGGGTTGGTGGTGTAATTAATGAAGATGGTTTTTCATTTGAAGAAATAAAGACCTTTTTCTTACATAAAAAGGGGAATACATTAATAGCAGATGCAGATAAAATGATTCCTTTTGATGAAATGAATGAGCGTATCTGGGGTTTGCCGACAGAAATTTTTGCGCCTTGTGCGGCTTCCAGGCTAATTACCCAGGAACAGATTGCTGAAATGATTGATACGGGCCTTGAAGTTATTTCGTGTGGTGCAAATGTACCATTTGCAGATCCTGAAATATTTTTTGGTTCAATTATGGAGTACACAGATGAAAGGATAAGTCTTATCCCTGATTTTGTTTCCAACTGTGGAATGGCCAGATTATTTGCCTATTTCATGGAGCGAAGAGTGGGTATGGATGACGAATTAATTTTTAATGATACTTCAGATACCATTCGAAAAGCAATTTTGAATATCTTTAAAGAAAATGTAACAAAAAAGAACATGAGTAAGACGGCATTTGAAATTGCCCTCAAACAATTAATCTAAAAACCAACCAATATGGAGAGCATTATTATTATCGTATTCTTAGCCGGCTATTTGGCAATTACCCTTGAGCACAATCTGAAAATTGATAAACTCATTCCTGCTTTGGCTATGATGGCTATTTTATGGGCAATCATAGCATTGGCTCATTTACCCGTATTTGAGGTTAATACAGACTTAAAAGAATTGGAGCCTTCACACATAGATGAAATGCTGTTACATCATCTGGGTAAAACAGCAGAAATTCTTGTGTTCTTACTTGGGGCAATGACCATTGTAGAAATAATAGATTATTTTGATGGATTTGCAACTATAAAGGGCTATATACGTACCAGGAAAAAATCAAAATTGTTGTGGCTTTTTTCAATATTGGCCTTTATTCTGTCTGCAATAATAGACAACCTAACGGCCACCATTGTACTCGTTACAATATTGCAAAAAGTTATAAAAGAACGTGAAGTCAGGCTATGGTTTGCAGGGATGATTATAATTGCAGCAAATGCGGGAGGAGCATGGTCTCCTATTGGCGATGTAACCACAACAATGCTCTGGATTGGCAATAAGGTAACGGCGTTTGAACTTATTAAACATGTACTAATACCATCAATAGTTTGTATGATTATTCCTGTTCTTGTTGCACTCAGGTATAAGGTTTTTAAAGGCAATATTAAAGCGGAACTGGAAGAGGAAAAAGCAAAATCCCCTTTTGGAGCCACTATGTTATATCTCGGTTTAGGTTCTATAGTTTTTGTTCCATTTTTCAAAACTATTACTCATTTACCACCTTATGTAGGGATGATGCTTTCACTTGCAGTTGTAGCCGCGTTTGCAGAAATATATACTAGTGCTAAATTTAGTATTTCTAGTGTGGATGGTGCAGAGAGTCAGGCAGGAGCTCACCATAGTGCTGTGCATTCTTCCCTCTCAAAAATTGAGCTTCCGAGTATACTCTTTTTCCTCGGGATACTTCTGGCTGTAGCTGCTCTGGAGTCTTTAGGGATGTTATTTCATTTTGCAGGTACATTAGATTCTACCATGCCATTTCTTGGCACCGAAATGGTTAGTGGTTCTGTTTCAGATTTGGTAATAATAATATTAGGGATTGGTTCAGCGGTGATAGACAATGTGCCTTTGGTTGCTGCGAGTATGGGTATGTTCTCCATACCAATTGATGATCCAGTCTGGCATTTTATTGCCTATTCAGCAGGAACAGGTGGTAGCATGTTAATTATAGGTTCTGCAGCGGGTGTTGTAGCCATGGGAATGGAAAAAATTGATTTTTTCTGGTACTTCAAAAAAATAGCATGGCTGGCGTTCCTTGGTTTTATTGCCGGTGCCATAGCTTTTGCTGCTTTGAGAAATTTAGTATTACACGCATAATTTAATTGAGAATCTACCGTTATAAGGGCAACTTTTAATAGGGAAAAATATGGTATTGTTTCAGGATCTTGTTGATGAAACACAAGTTGGGGAAATTGTTTCAGAAGAAAAAACACTTTCAGTAATAGATCTTATCTTTAATGGGGGAATAGGTAGCATAGTCATTATATCTGTTCTTTTTGTAATGCTGGCTGTTGGATTATATATTTATTTTGAGCGTTTACTGGCCATAAAAGCCGCCTCACAAATAGATAAGAATTTTATGAATCAAATTCGCGATCATGTTATGACCGGTAAGCTGGAATCCGCAAAAATTTTATGTGCCCAAACAGATTCTCCGGTAGCAAGGTTAACAGAAAAAGGGATATCCAGAATTGGCAAGCCCCTCGATGATATTAATACGGCCATCGAGAATGCAGGTACTCTGGAGGTTTATAAATTAGAAAAAAATGTAAATGTCCTTGCTACTATCGCAGGTGCAGGACCCATGATCGGATTTTTAGGAACGGTTATTGGAATGATTATAGCATTCCATCAAATGGCCAGTAGTGGGGGCCAGGCAGAAATGGGTGCGTTGGCATCCGGTATATACACTGCCATGACTACTACAGTTGCAGGTTTAATTGTAGGTATTGTTGCTTATATGGGTTATAACCATCTTGTGAATAGAACCGATAAGGTAGTTCATAAAATGGAGGCAAATGCCGTAGAATTTCTTGATTTACTGAACGAACCTGTTTAAGACGGACCTATGAAAATTAAAGGAAGAAATAAGATTAGCCCGGAATTCAGCATGTCTTCAATGACCGACATTGTTTTTCTGCTGCTGATTTTCTTTATGCTAACGGCTAATTCACCGAATGCTTTGGATCTGCTTTTGCCAAAGGCAAAGGGGAAATCTACGAATACCCAAAATGTATCAGTTACGATTAATAAGAATCTGGAATATTTTGTGAATAGCGAGAGAATTAACGGAGAATATATTGAAATTGAACTAAAAAAAGCACTTGAAGGTCAGGAGAAACCCACTATTATTCTGAGGGCAGAAGAAAGCGTAGCCATTAAAGAAGCGGTTAACGTCATGGATATTGCCAATAGGAATAGTTATAAAGTGATCCTGGCTGTGCGGCCCAATTAATGCCATTTTTAGACACGAGACACAAGAAAAAATCATTTACGCTTACAACTATTTTGCTAAGTGTACTCCTCCTTTTACTTTTTTATATAGGCCTCACTTATATGGATCCACCTATTGAGAATGGGATCACCGTTAATTTTGGGATGATGGAATTTGGTATGGGAGAGAAGCAACCGATAAAAAAGATAAAATCCCAACCAGCAGAACCAGTGGAAGAGCTGGAGGAGGAAGTAGTTGAAGAAAAACCTGCAGCACAACCTGAAGAAGTGGCCGAGGAAGATCTTACCGAAAAAGCCACTGAGAAAGTACTTACTCAGGAAGATGAAGAATCTATTAGAATTAAACAACAGGAGGCTGCCAAGCGAGAGGCTGAAGAAGCGGCCAAAAAAGCTAAAGCCAAAGAGGAACAATTAGCCAGGGAACAAAAGGCTGTTGAAGAAAAAGCCCAACGGGAAAAGGAAGCCAAAAAGAAAAAGTTGGACGAACTTATGGGCGGTCTAAACAAATCTGATGGTGAAGTTCAGGGTGGTGAAGGAGACGATAATAGACCTGGAGATAAAGGTCAGCCAGATGGAGATCCTTATGCCACTAGTTATTATGGCAGTCCGGGATCCGGTAGCGGAACCGGTGGATATGGCCTAAGTGGGCGCTCGTTGGTGAGCAAGGGTAAAGTGCAACAAGATTGTAATGAAGAGGGAAGAGTAGTTGTTAAAATTACAGTTGATAGAAATGGTAAGGTAATCAATGCCACTCCGGGAGTAAAAGGTACAACCAATAGCGATCCCTGCTTGTTGGAGCCTGCAAGAAAAACAGCATTTCTGCATAAATGGAATCTGGATTCCAAAGCACCTAATCAACAGATAGGTTTTGTTGTAGTGAACTTTAAATTAGGGGAATAATACATGACCTATAAGGAAACCCTTGATTGGATGTTCGCACAACTTCCAATGTTTCAGGAAAAGGGGCCAAAAGCGTACAATGGCAAATTAGAGAATAGCCAGTCTTTGGCGGTGCACTTAAAAAACCCACATTTAAATTTTAAGAGTATTCATGTGGCAGGAACAAATGGTAAAGGTTCCAGCAGCCACATGCTGGCATCCATATTGCAGGAAGCGGGTTATAAAGTTGGATTGTATACCTCTCCTCATATGAAAGACTTCAGGGAAAGGATTAAAATAAATGGCGAACCTATTAGTAAAACTGATGTCATAAAATTCATTGAAATGAATAAACCATTTCTGGAAAAGAATAAACTGTCTTTTTTTGAAATGTCTGTGGGAATGGCATTTGATTATTTTTCCAGAAAGAAGGTCTCCATAGCGATAATTGAAGTGGGTTTGGGCGGACGTTTAGATGCCACAAATATTATTACCCCTTTAGCTTCCCTTATTACAAATATTGGTTTAGACCACACAGATTTACTGGGACATACCTTAGAATTGATATCAAGAGAAAAAGCAGGGATTATAAAAGAGAATGTTCCTTTGGTAATAAGCGAGTATCAGGAGGAGATTGCCCCAGTTTTTGAAGAAATTGCGAAAGAAAGAAATTCGGACCTGGTCTATGCCGATAAGGAAGACCTCAAGGAGTATAATACTTCTCTTTTTGGTAGTTATCAAAAAAAGAATATTAAAGGAGTACTCGCAATTATTAATTTACTAAAAGGGTTTTCAATAAGTCAGGAACATATAAGTAGAGGTCTTATGAATGTGGTTGAGAATACCGGCTTGTTGGGGAGGTGGCAGATTCTACAGGAAAACCCAAAAGTCATGTGTGATACCGCCCATAACAGTGAAGGTCTCACTATGGTGCTGGAGCAAATAAATCAGCAAAAATTTAAAACCTTACATATTGTTCTCGGTTTTGTAAAAGAGAAAAACCTGGATGTCATATTACCTTTATTTCCTAAAGATGCTATCTATTATTTTGCCAGACCCGATATTCCAAGAGGTTTGGATGTGAAAATTCTTAAAGAAAAAGCCTCTGAAGCTGGTTTAAAAGGTACAATTCATGATTCCATACCAAATGCCTACAAAGCAGCCTTGAACAGAGCGGCTAAAGATGATTTCATTTATATAGGCGGGAGTACATTTACGGTTGCAGAGGTGCTATGATTTTTTCTTATTTTTTGTTTTAGGTAACAAAAAACTATTCTATATTTGCATCCCCTTAGGGGCTCTTAGCTCAGTTGGTTCAGAGCACCTGCCTTACAAGCAGGGGGTCACTGGTTCGAATCCAGTAGGGCCCACATCAAGCAGATAACCTGCGCCAAACGGCGCAGGTTTTTTTATTCCCTTTAGAAGGTCAAACTTGTTTGAGCATTTGTAAGGGAATAAAAAAAAGCAGGCTAAAAAAGCCTGCAAGTTATCTATTTGCAGGAGCGGTCTCCCGATGGATATCTAATCCAGTAGGAGGGAAAGAAAAAGTTTCGCAGCCCTATTTAGGGCTGCGTGTTTTCTATTTGCAGGAGCGGTCTCCCGATGGATATGCAATCCAGTAGTTGTAAAAATAAAAAATATCCGGTGCTGGAATTCGTAGGGTATTTTCTACCCTGCGAAAGGCCTTCGTCCGCCAAAATGGCCATATGAAGGCGAGGCAGGCAGGACTACAGTAGTGGTATTCCAATAGTTATTTATTAAGACTTATTTATTAATTTGGTGAGTATATTCACCAAAAAACCTTACTTTTGGTGAATTAAAACACTAATAAGCCATGATAGAGCGGTTATTAGGGCAGAAAATACTTCATAGATTAAATAAAGGCAAAGCAATATTCCTAATTGGTCCACGACAAGTGGGTAAAACAACTCTCATCAATTCAATTCTAGAAAATAGAGAGCATTTGTTTTTGGATGGTGATGACTCAACCGTAAGGAGCTTATTGACCAACCCCAATACCGAGCAGCTTAAAAGTATTATTGGTAATTATACTACCGTCTTTATAGACGAGGCCCAAAGAATTGAAAATATTGGATTAACCCTTAAGATAATTGCTGATCAATTCAAGCATGTTCAATTATTGGTCAGTGGTTCATCTGCTTTTGAACTCAATAACCAAACAAGTGAACCTTTGACCGGAAGGAAATGGGACTATAAACTTTATCCTATTTCTTGGCAAGAACTGGCAAACCATATAGGATATATAAAGTCCGAACAGCAACTTGAATTGAGAATATTATATGGTATGTACCCCGATGTGATCAATAATTTGGGGGATGAGGTTGAGGTACTAAAGGAACTCACGAATAGTTATTTATATAAGGATATTCTAGCGTTCAGTGGTATTCGAAAGCCTCAAGTATTAGAAAGGTTACTGAGAGCACTGGCCTTGCAGATAGGGAGCGAAGTTAGTTACAATGAACTTGCCCAGTTAGTAGGAGTGGATAAAAACACGGTAGGCAATTATATTGATATTCTTGAAAAAGGATATGTGATTTTCAGGTTGACCAGTTTTAGTAGAAATTTGAGGAATGAAATAAAGACCAATCAAAAGATTTATTTCTACGATACAGGGGTGCGAAATGCCATAATTGGGAATTTTAATGCTCTTGATAGTCGTAATGATACCGGAGGACTCTGGGAAAGTTTTTTATTAAGTGAACGTATCAAAAAACTAACCTATGAAGGCTCTTTGGCCAACTCTTATTTTTGGAGAACCAAACAGCAACAGGAAATTGATTATGTAGAGGAGGTTTCAGGTAACATAACAGGTTATGAATTTAAATGGAACCCTAAAGCCAAAGCTAAATTTCCCAAATCTTTTATGGAAACCTATGATGCTGAAATTGAAGTAATCCATAGGGATAACTTTCGAGAGTTTGTTATGTAGATTTTTTCTATTATACAAAAACTTCAATAGCCGTATTCAATACAGAATTATCGAACTCTTTTAAATTAGGCACGTATGCGCCTTATGATTTTCTATTTGCAGAAGTGGTAATGATCTGGATCACAGCACAGCTGTAATCCATTAAATTACAAAAGACAAGCTCCAAATGACAAGTTTTAGGGGAATAAAAGAACAAATTAGGCGTACAAGGGCCTTATGATTTTTTAAAATGCCAAAGGCCTTCGTCCTCCAAAATGGCTAAATGAAGGCGAGGCGAGCAAAATTGCAGAAGCGGTTTTCTGATGGACTTTTTTTTATTCTTCCAGAGCAGCATTGGCGGCAGCATTCATTTCTTCTTTAGACAGCCAACCACCACCCAAGGCTTTATACAGATTTACATAGCCATTAAAAAGTTTTTGAGTAGCCTCGGACAAACTCAATTCTGCCTCAAATGCCTGTCTCTGACTTTCAATTAATTCAAGAAAACTCGTAACACCTTTGTCGTATCGTTCACCTGAAAGATATTGGGCATTCTTAGCTGCAGTAACATGTTCCTGTCTGGCACTAACTTCTTCCTTGAGGGTGGATATTTCTACCAGGGCATCTTCTACTTCCTGAAAGGCCACTATTACAGTGCGTTCGTATTCGTAAATTACCTGTTCTGTGATCTTCCTTTCAATTTCAACCCGTCTTTTGTTCTTGCCAAATTCAAACAAAGGGCCAAGCATGCTTCCGCCAATAGCCCAGACTGCCGGATTTGTTGTTAAATTGGAAATATCACCACTGGCCACTCCAAGTAACCCTGTAAGACTAATTGATGGAAATCGTTGTGCAACCGCAACACCTATTCTTGCAGTTTGAGCATGTAACAGGGCTTCTGCCTGAAGAATGTCTGGTCTTCTTTCCATTAGCATTGATGGCAACCCAACAGGGATATCCGGAGGCAAGTTTTGTTCATCCAGTTTGGCTCCTGTTGTAATTGGACCCGGGTTTCTCCCAAGTAGTATTCCCAGGGCATTTTCAGATTGTGCTACAGATCTTTGAAAAAAGGGCACAGCAGAAGCAGCTATAGCCCGTTGAATCTGAGCCTGGTTGAGGTCAATTTCAGGCACAATACCTTCATCATACCTGGCTTGGACTATATCTAGGGATTTTTGTCTTAAATCCAGTGTCCTCCTTGATATATATTCCCTCCATTTAAAATCCAGCAACTGATAATAGGTGCTGGTAATTGCAGCAACTAATCCTATTTGGACCGTTCGCTCACCATATTCGGAGGCTACTAATTCTGCTTTGGCCGCTTCGTTGGCACGCCTGAATTTACCCCAAAAATCAAGTTCCCAGTTTAATGTTCCAAAACCAGAGAAGATATTCTGCGCCGAAAGGTCCTGGGTGGGAGCACCGGCTACTACATTACCCCTGGTAGCGGCTATTTGATATCCTATCTTGGGATAAAGATCGGCTCTGGTAAAGCCAAGTTGAGCCAGCGCCTGTTCTATTCTTGAAGACGCAATAAGGGCATCTTTGTTTTCTCTCAGACCAATTTCAATTAATTCCTCTAAAACAGGGTCATCAAACAATTCCCACCAACTAATATTAAGTACAGAATCTGTCATGGCTAATTGAATGCTGTCATAACGGTAAACCGCCGTGGAATCAATTTCCGTGCGCTGTGTTTTAAAACTAGGGCCTACTTTACATGCTTCAAATAAAAAGATGGTACTTAAAGCTATAAGTATAAAGGAAATTTTGATTTTCATTTCTTTTATCCTTTTCATCTTAACTTGAAGTTTCGGTTGAAGTCGCTAATTCCTTATCTCGTTTTTTCTCATATCCGGCAATCTTGCCAATCAGGATAAATAACATAGGATAGAAAAATACCCCCAGAATTGTTGCCAAAGACATTCCTCCCAATAAAGCCATCCCCATCACTTTCCTGGATTCTGCTCCTGAACCCGAGGCAATAACCAATGGAAAAACACCCAGGATGAATGAGAAAGCAGTCATTAGAATGGGCCTGAATCTTGATTTGGCGGCTTTCATTGCTGCATCATAAAGACTTGCCCCATCCTTAAATTCTTCATTTGCAAATTCTACAATTAAAATCGCATTTTTCGCGGCCATACCAATAAGCATAACAAAAGAGACCTGAGCAAAGATGTTATTTTCAAAAGTTGGACTAAACAATCTGGCAATCCAAAGGAAGATAAGTGCTCCAAAAATGGCAAATGGTGTACCCAAAAGAATTGAAAATGGTAAAGACCAACTCTCATATTGTGCTGAGAGTATCAGAAATACAAATAGTAGTGAAAAGGTAAGGATGATCATAAGGGATCCCGAAGCTTTTTTCTCCTGGAACGACATGGCATTCCAACTGTAGGTCATGTCTTGCGGGAGCACTTCATTTGCAACTTCCTCTAAGGCTGCAATTGCATCTGCCGATGTATATCCTGGTGCCGGAGAACCGGTAACTTCAACGGCTCGGAATAAATTAAACCTGTTAGTATAATCCGGCCCTGTAATGGGTTTTACACTTGCTATAGTTGCAAGCGGTACCATATTCCCTTTGTTGTTTTTTACAAAGAAATTATTTATCTGTTTCTCATCGACTCTATATTCTGGTTCGGCCTGGATATAGGTTTTATATAGCCTTCCAAACCTGGTGAAGTTGTTTACATACGCTCCTCCCATAAAAGCCCCGATTGTTGTATATAAATCATTTAGTGAAACCCCAAGTTTAAGGGCCTTTTCCTTGTCAATATCCAGGTATCTCTGTGGAACATTTGGCTGGAATGAGGTAAAGGCCGCTCCAATTTCAGGGCGTTCGTTGGCAGCTTTGATAAATCTCATCGTATTTTGGCCCAGGTATGCAGGAGTGTTACCTGCACGATCCTGAATCATGATACTAAAGCCGGAACCACTCCCCAAACCCGGAAGAGCCGGAGGGCCAAAAGCAAAAACCTGTGCTCCTTTCAATTTTTGAGCAAATTCTATGTTCAGATCCTTAATTACCTCCTTGGCAGTCTTATCCCTATTTCCCCATTCTGTAAGGGTTACAAAAAATAGCCCGTTATTAGGAACTGCAGACGAGGAAAGCAAACTATATCCTGAAACGGAAGTTAAATATTCAATATCAGGGTTATTTAAGACAATTTCTTCAATTTGTTTGTGTATTGCATCTGTTCGTTGAATAGACGCTGCATTCGGTAGTTGTGTGTTGATATAGAAATAGCCCATGTCTTCCTCAGGAATAAAACCGCCCGGTACCAGGCTTCCAAATATTCCGGCTCCAATAGTAAGTATTACGATATAAACAACACTTCTTTTTAGTTTTCTGGAGACAATGCTGGTATAACTCATATATGAAGTTGTGGACTTATCCATCACCTTATTGAACTTTCCAAAGAACTTTCCTAAAACTCCTTTATAAGGTTTTGGTTCTTTTAAAAGCAATGAGCATAGTGCGGGGCTAAGTGTTAAGGCATTTAGAGAAGATACAAGGACAGAAACTACAATAGTAATAGCAAACTGCTGATAAAGTAACCCTGTTATTCCTGCCATCCCTGCCACCGGAATAAAAACTGCCACCAATACAAGGGTCGTTGCTATTACAGGTGCCGTAACCTTTTTCATGGCATCAAATGTAGCTGCCCTCGTACTCATACCTTTCGCTATGTTAACCTGCACAGCTTCCACCACAACAATCGCGTCATCGACCACTATTCCAATGGCAAGTACCAATCCCAATAGCGACAAAACGTTGATTGTAAAACCCAGCAGCGGAAAAAACATAAATGTTCCAATCAAAGAAACAGGAATTGCAAGGGTGGGAATTAAAGTGGCCCTCCAGTCCTGAATAAATACGAAAACTACTAATACTACGAGTATCAAAGCAATAATAAGGGTTACTACAATATCCTTAATACCAGCGGTTATTGGCAGTGTAGAGTCTAGTGCTACATCATACTGAATGCCTTCAGGAAAGTCTTTGGAAAGAATATCCATCTCTGCAATTAAATTTTCAGCCAATTCTACCGCGTTGGATCCCGGTGCCTGATAGACCGTTACAATTGCACAGGTTTCTTTGTTCACCCGGGGAATCATGGCATAGGTTTCAACGCCAAGATTTACAGTTGCAATATCCTTAATTTTAACCTGAGATCCATCTTCATGCGTTCTTACGACAATATCTTCAAAAGCCTCGACAGAATTAAATCTTTCCGGTAAACGCACTGTATAGGTAAATTCGGTGCCCGGGGGCGCTGGTTCTGCTCCAAATTTACCGCCTGGCACAATAACGTTTTGTTCGTTAATTGCATTCAGGATTTCAGGTACTGTTATCCCCATTTTGGAAAGCAGGTCTGGTTTTACCCAAATCCTCATGGAATAGTCAGACGTTCCAAGAACATCAACCCGTCCAATACCTTTTATTCGCGATAATTGATCTTTTA
>Ga0316198_10001435_pt1 | contig 13994 bp, 13 predicted proteins | sample OudBieAanoxic_MG_FD_204935 | JGI IMG/M metagenome (GOLD analysis project Ga0316198, IMG submission 204935) | Coastal sediment microbial communities from Oude Bieten Haven, Netherlands - site A anoxic | ecosystem: Environmental > Aquatic > Marine > Coastal > Sediment | place: Netherlands...
CGAGGAGCTGTACCAGCGATCGGACGTGATCTTGAAAATTCAGCCTCCCACCGAGGCGGAAATTGAAAAAATGAAGGAAACTGCTGTCGTTGTCGGGATAATGCAGCCCTATCGCTACCCGGAACGGGTCAGGAAAATGCGCGACCGCAGAATCATCAGTTTTGCCATGGAACTGGTACCGCGCATATCGCGCGCCCAGGGCATGGACGTGCTGTCTTCGCAGGCTTCAATCGCCGGTTATAAAGCGGTATTGATGGCGGCCAACCGCTTCGGCGGTTTCTTCCCCATGCTGACCACCGCAGCCGGCACTATCCGACCGGCAAAGGTGCTGATCATTGGCGCCGGTGTTGCCGGCTTGCAGGCCATTGCCACGGCCAAACGCCTTGGCGCCATGGTGGAGGGCTATGATGTACGCAGCGCCACCCGCGAGCAGGTAGAATCACTGGGCGCGAAATTTGTCGACACCGGGGTGTCCGCGGAGGGCAGCGGTGGCTATGCGCGTGAATTGACCGATGAAGAAAAACAGATACAGCAGGAAGTGCTGAACAAACACATCGCAAGCGCAGACGCCGTGATCACCACAGCCGCCATTCCCGGCAGGCCATCACCTAAAATCATCCGCAAAGCCGTGGTCGAGCAGATGAAACCGGGGGCGGTCATCATCGACCTGGCAGCCGAAGGCGGCGGCAACTGCGAAGTCACCCAGGCGGGCGAGCAGGTTGTGTTTAACGACGTGCTTGTTTACGGTCCACTCAACGTGCCCAGCGAGCTGCCCGTGCACGCGTCGGAAATGTATTCCAGGAATCTGCTCAACTTCCTCACGCCGATGATCAGGGACGGCGAATTCGAACCTGACTGGGAAGATGAGGTCATTGCCGGCAGCACCCTGACCCGTGATGGCGAAATCAAACACGCTGCGACACGCGAACAAATCGAAGCATAAACCCGGAAATAGCAATCATGATTGAAGGTTTTACCGCACTCTATATTTTCATGCTCGCCGGCTTCACCGGCTACGAGGTCATCTCCCGGGTACCGGTCATCCTGCACACCCCGCTGATGTCAGGCTCAAACTTCGTGCATGGCATCGTATTGGTGGGCGCCATGGTGGCCCTGGGGCACGCAGAAACCGATATGGAAATACTGGTTGGTTTTATCGGCGTGCTGCTGGGCGCAGGGAACGCGGTCGGCGGTTATGTGGTCACGGAACGCATGCTGGAAATGTTCAAAAGCAGCAAGGAGGCCAAGTAAATGGGTGTCGCAATTGACGTCAGTTATTTCCTTGCCGCCGCGCTGTTTATCCTTGGCCTGAAACGTATGAGTTCGCCGGTGACGGCGCGCGACGGTATCGTCTGGGCCGGTGCCGGCATGGTGGTCGCCACCCTGATCACCTTCCTGACCCCGGGCATGCACAACTACGGCTGGATGACGCTGGCCATTGCCATTGGCGGTGGGCTGGCCTGGTACTCCGGCCGCAAGGTCGCCATGACCGATATGCCGCAGATGATCGCCATCTACAATGGCATGGGCGGTGGCGCGGCGGCGGCCATTGCCGCTGTTGAGCTGATGGGAGGCGAATTTCACTCATCGACTTTTCAGGTGCTCGCGGTCATCGGCGCCCTGATCGGTTCGGTCGCCTTTTCCGGTTCCATGGTCGCTTTTGCCAAACTGCAGGGCCTGATAAAGCGATCTATGGTTTTCCCCGGACAACAACTGTTCAACCTGCTGGTATTTGGCGGCGCACTGGTCTTCGGCTTCATGTTGATGGGCACTGACCAGCCAGGCAGTTTCAGCATTCTTGTATTCTTCGGCCTGGCATTGCTGTTCGGCATACTGATGACCCTGCCCATCGGTGGAGCCGATATGCCAGTGGTCATTTCCCTGTACAACGCCCTCACCGGTCTGGCGGTTGCTTTCGAGGGTTTCGTACTGAGCAATGCCGCCATGATTATCGCCGGGACCGTGGTCGGTTCTGCCGGCACCCTGCTGACCCAGCTGATGGCCAAGGCCATGAACCGTTCGCTGTCCAATGTGCTGTTCTCAGGGTTTGGTTCCGGAGCGACGAGCAGTGCTGAGCAGGACAGCGAAGGCACAATGAAGGAAATCGACGCAACCGACGCCGCCGTCATGATGGCCTACGCCGATAAAGTCATTATCGTTCCTGGTTATGGTATGGCTGTTGCCCAGGCCCAGCACAAAATCTGGGAATTCGCCCGTTTTCTCGAAGAGCGCGATGTCACGGTTAAATTCGCCATTCACCCGGTAGCCGGCCGCATGCCGGGACACATGAATGTACTGCTGGCGGAAGCGGGCGTTCCCTATGACAAGATCTACGATCTGGACGAGATTAATAACGAATTCCCGCAGGCCGATGTCGCCCTGGTGATCGGCGCCAACGACGTCGTCAACCCGGTGGCACGCAGCAATCCGGACAGCCCTATCTATGGTATGCCGATCCTCGATGCTGACAAAGCCAGGAACGTCATCTGTGTCAAACGAGGCAGGGGTAAAGGCTTCTCCGGCGTGGAGAACGCGCTGTTCTTTCTGGACAATACCCGCATGCTGTACGGTGACGGACAGGACGTGGCCGGAAAACTCATTGCCGAGCTCAAACAGCTCTGAAACTGTCCAGCGCCCAGAACACAGCGATCCTGGAAATTGCGGTCCCCTCACCGCTGTTTCGCCGTTTTGACTACCGCGCACCGGCGTCGGCCGACAGCAGACCGGCTGTACCCGGCGTGCGGGTACTTGTGCCATTCGGGCGCCGGCAGCTTGTAGGCATCCTGCTGGCCAGCAAGCAGCACTCGGATGTTGCCAGCGGAAAGCTGAAAAGCGCGCTGCAGATTCTCGACACCGAACCGGTGCTGGCAAGCGACCTGTTGCAACTACTGGACTGGGCAGCAGGCTACTACCATTACCCCATTGGAGAAACACTCGCCACTGCGCTCCCCGTCCTGCTGCGCAAACCCGGCAAGACAGCGGGCGGGAACTTTAAGGTCTGGCAAATGACCGATGCCGGCCATCAACAGCTGGAGCGGGGTCTCGGCCGTGCAGCGCGCCAGATCGCCGTACTGGAACAACTCCGGGCACATCCACAGGGTCTGGCACGCGAAAACCTTTCAGTACCGCTTGCCGTACTGAAAAATCTGCAGCAGAAAGGCTGGATCGCGTGCCTTGAGGCCGCTCATGAACCGGCGCACGAACTCCTCACTGGCACGCAAGCACGGCATACACTGACTGATCCACAGGGAAATGCCGTCAAGGCCGTGCAGGCTGCTTTTGGCCGTTTCAGCCCGTTCTTACTGGAAGGCGTCACCGGCAGCGGCAAAACCGAGGTCTACCTGCAACTGATTGAACCCCTGCTGCAGAACAATCGCCAGGTATTGGTGCTGGTACCTGAAATTGGACTCACCCCCCAGCTGATTGAACGCTTCCGGCAACGCTTTACCCTGGACGTCGCCGTGCTGCACTCCGCATTGAACGACAGCCAGCGACTGCACGCCTGGCAACAGGCTGCCAGTGGCACAGCCCGGCTGATTCTGGGCACCCGCTCGGCTATTTTCACACCGTTGAAAAATCCGGGTCTGATCATTGTCGATGAAGAACACGACAGCTCTTTCAAACAACAGGATGGCTTACGCTATTCGGCTCGTGATCTGGCGGTGTGGCGCGCCCGCCAGCTGAATATCCCGATTATTCTGGGTTCAGCCACGCCGTCGCTGGAGAGTCTTTATAACGTGCGCCAGGGGCGCTACCAGCTGCAGCTGCTTCCCGAACGCGCCGGCCAGGCGCTGACGCCGAAAATGCGGCTGCTCGATCTTCGCAGCCAGCCGATGCGTGATCTGCTCAGTAAAACGCTGCTGGAAGCTATCGATGCGCACCTGACACGTGGCGGGCAGATTCTGCTGTTCCTGAACCGGCGTGGATTCGCACCGGTGCTGCTATGCCACGCCTGTGGCTGGGTCGCCGATTGCCGGCGCTGCGACGCCCGCATGACCCTGCACCAGCGCTGCGCCGAGCTGCGCTGCCATCACTGCGGCAGCAGGCGACGCGTGGATGCCTTCTGTCCTGCCTGTGGCAGCAGCGAACTGCTGGGTATCGGTGAAGGCACCGAGCGTGTCGAACAGGCGCTGCTGGAGCAATTTCCCGACCACCCTGTGTTGCGCATTGATCGCGACACCACACGACGCAAGGGTCAGCTCGAAGATGCCCTGTGCGATGCCCAGGCCGGTAAGGCGCGCATTCTGCTTGGCACCCAGATGCTCGCCAAAGGCCACCATTTCCCCAACGTCACCCTGGCAGCCATACTGGATGCCGACCAGGGCCTGTTCAGTAGCGATTTCCGCGCCAGCGAACGCATGGCTCAGCTGATCATCCAGGTTGCCGGGCGCGCCGGGCGGGCGCACAAGCCCGGCGAAGTCATTATCCAGACCCATCACCCGGACCACCCGCTGTTGCGCCAGCTGGTCGAACAGGGTTACCCGGCCTTTGCCGAAGCGGCGCTGCAGGAAAGGCAGGATACACTGCTGCCACCCTATGCCAGCATGGCACTGTTGCGAGCTGAAGCGGCGGACGCCGAGCATCCCCGGGTATTCCTCGAGACAGCACGGCAGCTGGCGGAGCCCGGCATCAGCGACAGTCTGCAGCTGTGGGGACCGGTGGCGGCACCCATGGAACGTCGTGCCGGACGCTACCGTGCCCAACTGCTGCTACAGACCAGCAACAGATCCGAATTGCAGCAATTACTCACGCACTGGGTTCCGCAGCTCGAAACTCTGAAACAGGCACGACGGGTGCGCTGGTCTATCGACGTTGACCCGGTCGACATGATGTAGGCCGCAGGCCTTAGAATCGATAGACCAGACCCAGATTCCAGTAATGGATATCAGAATCAATGCGGGTCACATCAGCCTGAACACCCAGGTGCTCGGCAAACATCCAGCCCGCCGCGGCCCCCCAGCTTATCGACGAATCCGAATCACTCTGTGAGTTTCCGGCAATATCAACGGAAAAGTCTTCCCACAGAAATCCGTAGCGGACCTTGCCGAAAAACCTGTCGCCCAGACGACTGACGACATAAACCGCCCGCGTATCGACATCCCAGTCACCTTTGCTGCCAGAGATTTTGACGTCGCCGTCAGAGATGGTGGTGGTCAATTCCGTTTCGATCGAGGCAGCGAAAATTTCTTTGCTGAAGACGTCATAACCTGCCAGAACACCGGCGTTGGTCGCATCATCAAATCCAGCGACATCGGCATTCATCACACCCACAGAGGTGCCCAGATACCAGCCTTCTGCCTGACAGCCAATGGCAACCAACCACAACAGAGTCGCCGCAATCACACTTTTCAATGTCATATCTGCCTCCCGACGGCCCGAACCGGCAACAGTGCTGTTGAATACAAACCCGCAGCCCGGATAATAGGCGCCTTTCACGCTGACCTGAATCCGATGAAACATCACCTGTGCCAGTTATTGTCACAAGCGGTCCAGACCCTGAAATCCCGGGATGTACTGCCTGATGAAGCGCGCATAACAATCAATCTGGAGCGCACCCGTGACCGCAAGCACGGCGATTTCGCCAGTAACCTGGCCATGGTGCTGTGTAAGGTCGCACGCAGCAAACCCCGTGATCTGGCGGAACAACTGGTCTCGGCACTGCCTGAGTCCGAACAGCTGAGCAAAATCGAAATTGCCGGTCCCGGTTTCATAAATTTCTTTCTCAGCCCGGCCGCCTACCATGCGACCATAACACAGGCACTGGAACAGGGTGATGACTACGGACGCAGTGATATCGGCCGGGGAAAACCGGTACAGGTTGAGTTTGTCTCCGCCAACCCGACCGGTCCCCTGCACGTTGGACACGGTCGTGGCGCCGCCTACGGTGCCACTGTTGCCGACCTGCTCGATGCAATCGGCTACCAGGTACACAGGGAATACTATGTCAACGATGCCGGACGCCAGATGGATATCCTTGCCACCAGTGTGTACCTGCGCTACCTGGACCTGTGCGGCGAACAACTGACCTTTCCCTCAAATGGCTACAAGGGCGATTACGTCTGGGATATCGGTGCCAGCCTGCACCGTAAACACGGCGACACACTGCGTCATACAGCAGAAGAGGTATTCAACGGTGTACCAGCCGATGAGCCGGATGGCGGTGACAAGGAAGTGCATATTGATGCCTTGATCAGTCGCACAAAGCATTTACTGGGCGAGTCGCATTACCGGGAAACCTTTGACCTGGGACTGCATTCGATTCTGGACAATATACGCCGCGACCTGGAAGAGTTTGGCGTGCGCTACGACGAATGGTTTTCGGAACGCTCGTTGACGGGTAACGGATCCGTTCAGCAGGTCATCCAGCGCCTGAAAGATTCAGGCCATGTGTACGAAGAATCCGGGGCGCTGTGGTTCCGCTCTACAGAGTTTGGCGATGAAAAAGACCGCGTGGTCGTGCGTGACAACGGCCAGACCACGTATTTTGCCTCCGATATCGCCTATCACATGCACAAGCTGGAACGCGGCTACGAGCGGGTGATCGATGTATGGGGTGCGGATCACCACGGTTACGTGCCACGCGTCAAAGCGGCGCTCAGTGCCATCGGTGATGATGTGAAGAAACTCGACGTCCTGCTGGTACAGTTCGCCGTCCTCTACCGTGGTGGCGAGAAAGTGCAGATGTCCACCCGTTCCGGTGACTTCGTTACTTTACGTGAGTTGCGCCACGAAGTCGGCAACGATGCCGCGCGCTTCTTCTACGTGATGCGCAAGTGCGAACAGCATATGGATTTTGACCTGGACCTGGCAAAGTCCCAGTCCAACGACAATCCTGTCTATTACATCCAGTACGCCCACGCCCGCGTCGCCAGTGTATTGCGGCAAATGCAGGACAAGGGTCTGCAGTGGGATGCTGGCAGCGGTGCACAGAATCTGCACCTGCTCGGTGAAACACACGAAGAGGCGCTCATGGTCAACCTGTCCCGATATCCGGAGCTGGTCGAAAATGCTGCGCTTAACCACGAACCCCATCTGCTGGCACACTACCTGCGAGACCTTGCTCACGACTTCCATACCTACTACAACGCGCACCAGTTCCTGGTCGATGACGAAGCACTGCGTAACGCGCGTGTGAACCTGATACAGGCGACCCGTCAGGTCATCGCCAATGGATTGAAGCTGCTGGGCGTATCAGCGCCTGACAGCATGTAGTTGCCGGTAGTCGTTGCCAGAATATGACCCGCGATTACCGACGCCGCCCCAGAAGAAGGACCACCACCTCACCGCCCTGGCTATGGAGCCTGGTGGGTTTGATAGCGGGCCTGTTTGTTGCGTTTCTGGTGTTTCTGCAGATGCGCCCGCAGCAAAGCGTCGACGATCAGGCTGTAGTAGCGTTGGAGACGCCTCCCGAGGAGACCGATAGCCGTGAGCATGCCGTGATCAGCGAATCACCGATTCCGCCAGCGCCAAAACCCCGCTTCGATTTCTATAACCTGCTACCGGAAATGGAAGTGATTGTCCCTGAACAGGAGATCAGCGGCACACCGACACATGAAGGTGTCAAACAGGTCGAACAGCCCGGCACATATCTGCTGCAGGCCGGCTCTTTTCGCAGCCGGCAACAGGCCGATCAGCTGCGGGCGAAACTTGCACTGCTGGGCCTGGAAACCACGCTGCAGGCGGTCAGCATCAACAGCAAACAGGCCTGGCACCGGGTACGCGTGGGTCCTTTCAGGAACCTGCAAGATCTTAATGAAGCCCGCAGCCTGCTGAAGAAAAACGGTGTCGATGCCATTCTTATTCGCCTGAAAGGCTGAGTGTTGTCAGGCTGACGGCGCCATCAAGCGGGTATAAGCGCGGCCCTTCGGCGCGATATGATGGCCAGCCGCCTCAATCCTGCATCTGCTTAATTGTGCCGGCCTTCTGATTTCTCGAACAGAGCCGACTTTTCACGGAACAGCGCCGATATATCTTCTTCACCGAAGCCGGCCTCGATCAGGCGACAATAGTGGATCAAGGTCATTTCTACCAGTGGAAGCGAAACACCCAGGGCCGCGGACATTTCTTTGCAGATCGCCAGATCCTTGTGGTGCAGCGAGACCTTGAAACCCGGCTCATAACGTTTGTTCACCATACTGCTGCCGCGGTGCTCGAGAAACCAGTTGGCCGCAGCGCCGCTACCAACCACGTCCATCACCTTGTCCAGAGGCAACTGGTAAGCGCTGGCAAAAGCCAGCGCTTCGGTGACCGCCTGGTTAATGCCGGCTGCCATGATCTGGTTGACCGCCTTGGTCGCCTGACCGCTGCCCACCGCGCCCATGTGTTCGATACGCGCGGCCATGCTTTCAAGCAACGGCCGCACGGCCTCCAGTACCCGTTCATCACCACCGACCATCATGGCAAGCGTGCCTTTTCTCGCCCCTTCAACGCCACCTGACACCGGTGCATCGAGAAAACTCGCCTCGCGCTCAGCCAGTCTCTGTGCTACCCGCCTGGCGGTCTCACGGCTGACTGTTGAACAGTCCACAACGATAGAGCGTTTATCCAGACCCGGCAAAAGCTGATCGATCACCTCCAGCAGATCTGCATCGGCGGAAACACAGGTAAACACCACAGCGGCATTTTTACCGACCTCTGCGGCTAGCGATGCACGCTTGACATCGTGCGACTGCAAAAAGGAATCCAGCTTGTCCTTACTGCGGTTCCAGACGATTTCCAGCTGATCACTTTCATACAGCTTGTGCGCCATTGGCCTCCCCATGGCGCCGAGCCCGATAAATCCGGCTCGTACAGCTACGTTAGTTCTCATGGCAGGTATACCCCGTTAACCCGGCTTCCAGCCCGGCCAGGAACTGCGGCGCCGGCGAAACGGCGAAATCGGCAGCCGGTACCCGCTGGCGACAGGCCGCTCGCAATGTGTCAGGCTGACGCTTAAATACCCCTGTTTATTGACGTCGAAACAGCCTTCACCCCAGCCACCTGGACTGTAGCAATTGCGGGAATCATCGACGCTCCAGTGCATAGCGCTTCATCGGCGGTGGACGTGATTATTCACTATACTATTTGGCCCGGCAGGGCTCCATTGAAAAAACGCTGCCGCAAACACCGATGAATAACGCTTCCTCACTGCCATGAAACTAGTGGCAGATTCCCCTAAGCTCAACGACACAGGCGCGCCACCGCTTCCCGCGAACGCTGCAACAGTGCAGCACGCTGCTTTTCTGACAGATACTCCCGTTTCCCGTCTTCGCCGAGCTGGTAGACATTCCCATAGTCGGTATACTTGCGCAGATTATCCCGTGCCTGGATACAGTCTCTTTTTCGCTTGGCCTCCTGCTCTTTCTGCTCTGCTTTCTGCTCGCGCAGCTGTTGCCGTTCTATGCGGTAAGCATTCAGCAACTTGCGGGTTTTCTGCATACGCTGCTGTTGATCAGTCTGAGCCGTCGGTTTCGAATGTGGCCTGATTGCAGGCGTACTGGCGTCCCTGGCCTGATCACCGAAATGCACCTGCCCTTTCTCATCCACCCAGCGGTAAACCTCGGCATGAACACCGGCCTGCCCCGACAGCAGCAGCGCTATAAACAGTCGTTGCCAGAAAAACCCCTTCATCTCACTGTTATCGTTGCAAACGGTCCAACCTTAACCGCTGCCGCTCATCGAAAAGACGGCGCACGCCCAGATGAACCGCCGCCAGGGTTCCGAAACCGGCCCCAGCGCTAATCAGAAACATAATCAGAATCTGGTACTTGACTGCCTCAACCGGCTCGGCGCCGGCGAGAATCTGCCCAGTCATCATACCCGGCAGGCTGACGATTCCGGCAGCCGCCATGGCGTTGATAATCGGTATAAGCCCACTGCGAAAAACCTGCTGTCGGATACCCGATACAGCGTCCTGCGCAGTGTAGCCCAGCATCAGGCGCGCCTCTATGACGCCACGCTGCTCCCAGGCTGACTGGGTCAGGCGATCAAGTGCCAGCGCGATGCCGTTCATGGTATTTCCCAGCAACATCCCCAGCAAGGGAATGGCATACTGGGGCTGGTACCAGGGCTCGTTACCCACCACCACGATCAGGGCAAACAATGCCACCGTAAACGACGATACGAACATCGATACCACACCGATGCCATAGCCCCAGCGACCGGAAAAACGCCGGTGCTGACGCGTCATCACCTCGCGCCCGGCCACTGCCAGCATCAGCACAGACAACAAGCCCACCCACAGCAAGTGGCTATTGGCAAACAGGGTTTTAAGCACCAACCCGATCAGCGTAAGCTGGATCACGGTGCGCAGGCCAGCGATCAGCAGCTGTCTTGCCAATCCCGGGTAGATGCGCGCTGACGTCAGTGCAAGCGCAACGACCAGTAATGCCGCCAATACAAGATCAAAAACACTGAGTTCGATCATGTCGCCATCTTCTGATCGAGACCCTGCCTGTCGAGATAAAAGATTCGACTGGCGATGCGTTCTATCTGGTCGTTTGCGTGCGTTACCCACAGGCAGGCGGCCTGCTTCCGGTGCAGATAATCCATCACCAGTTTTTCAACTCTTTGAGTACTGACGGGATCAAGATTGGCCGTGGGCTCGTCCAGCAACAGGACCTGTGGCTGGTTACTCAGCAGTCTGGCGAGCGCCAGGCGCTGGCGCTCGCCACTGGACAGGCGCTCGACCTGCCAGGTCAGCACCTCGCCCTCAAATCCCAACTGACTCAGGATATCCGCCTGGACCCGTGGAAAATGTTCGCCGACGGTTTCCGACCACCAGCGGCTTTCAGCTGGCAAATAACCCACTTGTCGGCGCCACTCTGTCGCTGGCATCCGCTCACGCTGCACGCCACGCAGATTCACGGAGCTCTGGTTGACATCCAGATCCGCCAGGCTTCGCAACATCAGCGTCTTCCCGGCTCCGCTGGGACCGGACAGACAGACAAGCTCCGACTCAGACAGGGAAAAAGAAACATCGCTCAATTCTGCACAGGATAAATGCCGGGCCTCGAATAGCTTCATACGCTCATTATGACACGCGGAAAAAAAACGGGCGCCGAAGCGCCCGTTATCGTGACTACCCTGTAGAGGGACAGACCCAGATCTGTCCCCGGTCAGGTCTTCAGAGGCCGGAACCCTTGGTTCCGGTGAATTCCGGATAGGCCTCCAGACCGATTTCGGCGAGGTCGACACCTTCGTACTCTTCTTCCTCGCTGACACGAATACCCATGATAGCCTTGATCACCAGCCAGGCGATGAAGCTGGTCACAAAAACCCAGATCATGATGGTGAACAGACCGATCAACTGGGCTTTCAGCGTGGCATCGGGGTTGGTAAACGCCACCGCGAGCAGCCCCCACATACCGACCACACCGTGTACCGAGATGGCACCGACCGGATCATCGATTTTCATCTTGTCCAGGGTGAGGATGGCAAACACCACCAGCACACCACCAACAGCACCAACCGCGGTGGCAATCAACGGCGTGGGCGCCAGAGGCTCCGCCGTTATCGACACCAGACCGGCCAGCGCGCCGTTGAGCGCCATGGTCAGGTCAGTCTTACCGAACAGCGCACGAGCGGTCAACATTGCCGCCACCACACCACCGGCAGCCGCCATGTTGGTGTTGACGATAACCAGGGCAACGGCGTTGGCCTCGTCCACGTTGGACAGGACCAGTTCGGAACCACCGTTAAAGCCAAACCAGCCCAACCACAGGATGAAAGTACCCAGTGTGGCCAGCGGCATATTGGCACCCGGAATCGGGTTGATCTGGCCACCAGGGCCGTATTTGCCTTTACGCGCGCCGAGCAACAGCACACCAGCGAGCGCGGCAGTAGCACCCGCCAGGTGCACCACACCGGAACCGGCAAAATCATTGAAGCCGAGTTCGTCGAGGAAACCACCGCCCCACTTCCAGTAACCCTGCATGGGATAGATGAAGCCGGTCATAACGACTGCAAAGATCAGGAAAGACCACAGCTTCATACGTTCCGCCACGGCGCCCGAGACAATGGACATGGCGGTGGCAACGAATACCACCTGGAAGAAAAAGTCTGACATGCCGGAATAGTAACTGCCGTCATACCATTCGTCCGGATTCTGCGCCAGGACCTCTGCTGCAACATTGTCGCTACCGAGCAGGAAGCTGAGCCCCGGCCAGTAGGCATTGACCGCTTCACCGGGATACATGATGTTGTAACCCACCAGCATGTACATAATACAGGCAACGGCAAACAGGGAGATATTCTTGGTCAGAATTTCCGCCGTGTTCTTGGAACGGACGAGGCCGGCCTCGAGCATGGCAAACCCGGCCGCCATCCACATAACGAGTGCGCCGGATACGAGAAAATAAAACGTATCCAGTGCATATTTGGTTTCTAGAATTGCTTCCACTATTGGATCCTCCGCAGCTGGATAAACTGCACGTTGGATAACTATTACAGAGCGTCGGGTCCGGTTTCACCGGTACGGATACGGACCGCCTGCTCCAACGGATACACAAAGATTTTTCCGTCACCGATCTTGCCAGTATTGGCGGCTTTGGAAATGGCTTCGATCACCTGCTCGGTCAAATCGGCGTTGACAGCAACTTCGAGTTTGACCTTGGGCAGAAAGTCCACCACGTATTCCGCGCCACGGTACAGTTCCGTATGACCTTTCTGGCGTCCAAATCCTTTCACTTCAGTGACCGTGATGCCCTGTACGCCAATCTCGGACAACGCTTCACGCACGTCATCGAGTTTGAAGGGCTTGATGATTGCAGATACAAGCTTCATCAGTTGGTCTCTCCTAATCTGGGCCCGCCCTGCGACAGGCGGACCTGGTTTAACTTATTTATGGGTTAGAGAACGGCTTAGAAGTCTTTCGCCCAGCCGAGCCAGAAGTTGGGGTTGTCGTCGTCGGAAAAATCATTCGCGTCGTCGATCTGCTCGTAGTTCACACTGAATGAACCGAAGTCGCCGGCGTCTTTACTGATACCTATACCCCAGTGCGTGTAGTTCAAATCGCAGGCGTTGCAATCGCCGTCAGCGTCGAATTCATAGTGGCCGATAAAGGCTGTCGGTGCGAAGCCTTCATACGACCAGCCCGGATCGACGCCCAGACTGTAGTAAAGATCGCCTGAGTCAAACGCCCGCGGTTTGTTGTCGCTTTCGAGTTCCGACCAGAAGGTATAGGCAACGGTACCGGTCAGCCAGGCCCAGCTCAGGCTGCCGCTGGCTTCGGCATAGTCAATATCACCGCCCTGGGCATCGCCACCGGCGCCGGGGTACCAGTAGTACCAGGCACTGACGTCGTAACCGATCCCGGTATCACCGATATCGTTGCCAAAGCCGGCGTAACCGTCAACTTCGACGTCTTCTTTGCCACCGAAATCGACGTTCGACATCCAGGTTCCCAGGTAAAAACCCGAGTCATGGGCATAATCGATACCACCGGAAACGGCGGCACTGTCGTCGGTCTGGGTGACACCGCGGAAGTAGTAATTACTGGCGACGCCGAGGTTGGCACTCAGTTCGGCCTGGGCGACGCCGGCACCGGCCAGCAGCGCTGTCGCCAGGAGGGTTTTCGTGTGTTTCATGGTCTGTGGACTCCTATATCCTGCGTTTTCGCACGCGTTATAAAAACACTGTTCAGGGAGACATTGGCGTGTCCACCCGAAGCGTAAGCGATGCTTTTGCAGTTCCCGTGCCAGACTGAATTACGCATATTTTACAATTAGTTAACTCATACTAACGATTGCCGCCCAAATGCACGCGCACCTTTTTAGTGCTGCAACGTAGAACGCTCTAAAATAGTGCACAGAATGAGTGCAACCTTTTGCCATCAAGAGATGGACGTGGTAATCCGGCTCCGCTATGGTTAGCGCATGCCGGAAAACAGCGTTTTCGATGACATCGCCCGTCGCCTGAGTGGCGCCATACCCGACTCTGCGCAGGCCGTACAGGACGACCTGGAGAAGAACCTGCGCGCTGCCGCTCAGGCTGCATTCACCAGGCTGGATCTGGTC
>Ga0316198_10001436_pt1 | contig 13992 bp, 13 predicted proteins | sample OudBieAanoxic_MG_FD_204935 | JGI IMG/M metagenome (GOLD analysis project Ga0316198, IMG submission 204935) | Coastal sediment microbial communities from Oude Bieten Haven, Netherlands - site A anoxic | ecosystem: Environmental > Aquatic > Marine > Coastal > Sediment | place: Netherlands...
CTTTTCGCCAAGACGTATCACGGTATCAAGGACGTAGCGATCCACTTTCTTGGCGGGCAATATGACCGTGAAAAAGCCCGTAACGCCGCTTATGCCGCCTTCGAGAATTCCGAGTGCCAAAAATGCCACCGCAACCTTCTCTACATGCCCCAGAGTCGGGGGGCCATGCGTGCCCACCGGTCAGTGCTTTACGCCCGGCCGGGGTATGAACTGAAGTGCGTCGATTGCCACTACGACCTGGTTCATAACGACAAGACTTCGGTCATGTTCCGCCAGTATCGCGAGGTACCTTACCAGGCCAAAGGCCTTAAACCAGAAAAACTCGGTTATTAATAATTGGGTAATAATCATCGGTAAACCCCCAGCTTTGCTGGGGAGACTCCCAACGTTTCACAGTACCAGGAGCTAAAAAATACCTGGGACGATGATTATAATAAAAAAAATTAAAAACAGATAGAAATCTGGTGTTCATGAGGCAGCCTCAGCCTAACAGCAGACCGCTTAAAACCGGAAAGGACGTAAGGATATTCCTTTAAAAAACAACATTCAATGACCGTGGCTGGTTGCCTGAAATAATGGTTTTAAGAGACCGCTTTGAGCGGTTCACGAAACATTCCTCCGGCTTTGCCGGAGGTCATTGAATCCCTATTTCGAAAGGAGTTGTGCCAATGAGGAGACCATCATTCCTACCAGCAATCGGACTGCTGCTTGTTGGATTGCTTCTTTACGGCGGTTTTTCGGCAGTCAACGCTCAGCAGCCGAATTTTCCCGTGGTGAAGGAGTTTCGCATCGAGCGCAGTATTCCCCCCCAGGCCGTTGCCTGTATCGAATGCCACCGGGCCACCACCCCGGGCATTTTCGGGGACTGGGCCAAGAGCCGGCATGCCAATGCCAACATCACGTGTTTGGATTGTCACCTGGTCCAACCCGGTGATGAGGACACCGCCAAAGGACACGAGAAATACTACGGACGCTCAGACCTCCCGTACGGCGAAAGTCAATACAAAGTGCCTATCGCCTCCATCGTGACTCCCAAGGATTGTTCCCGCTGCCATCCCGATGAAGTGACCCAATACAGTCGCTCCAAGCATTCCAACACCCTTGAGATCATATGGAAAATCGATCCCTGGCTCAACAAAGGCATGAACTCCGACAACGAGCGTAAGACCGGTTGTTTAAACTGCCACGGTACGGTGATCACACTCGATGACAAAGGCAATATCGACCCGAACACCTGGCCAAATGCCGGTGTGGGACGACTCAACGTGGACGGCAGCAAGGGGTCGTGTACCTCGTGTCACACCCGCCACCGTTTCTCCATCGCTGAAGCGCGCATGCCTGAAGCCTGTGACCAGTGCCACCTTGGCCCGGATCACCCTCAAATAGAGATCTATAACGAATCCAAGCACGGCACCATGTACCATGCTTACAAGGACGAATATAATTTTAAAGCCGCCGCCGGAACGTGGACCGCCGGCGTCGACTACCGCGCCCCGACCTGTGCGGCATGTCACATGTCCGGTTCGGGTAAGGTCATGGGCACCCATGATGTAACCGAACGGCTGTCCTGGGAGACCCAGGCGCCTCTGACCGTGCGGCCACAGGATTTCAAGCCCTTCCCAGCCAAAACCGACTGGCAAACGGAACGAGAGAAAATGAAAAACGTCTGCCGTCAGTGCCATGGAGATTCCTGGATCAACGATTTCTACAATGGCTTTGACAAGGCGGTGACAGAGTACAATGACGTTTACTTCAAACCGGCCAAGGCCACATTAGATCAGTTGTATGAAAAGGGTCTGTTGAGCAAGGAGAAATTCTTCGACGAGCACTTGGAAGTGGAATTCTATGAACTGTGGCATCATGAGGGACGTCGGGCGCGGATGGGTGCCATGATGATGGCCCCTGATTATGCCTGGTGGCACGGTTTTTACGAATGCAAGCTCCGTTTCAATGCCTACATGGAAGCTGCGGATCACCTGCTCGAGACCGGCGAAAAAGCATACATCTATCCGAAGTTCCCCAACGCGACGGGATCGACCCAGCGTCCCGAAAAGATCTTCGGACCGCAACAGTAAGTCATATCTCCTCATTTCGGCCAACTCTAAACCCCGCTGCGTGTAAAAATCGCAGCGGGGTTTTTTCTAAGTGTCCGTCCATAAATGGTCGCCTTCTACCACTGGGCGGCGTTCTCCGCAGGTTTTAGAGTGTGACATACGAACGGTATGCCTTGCCGTTAGGCTTTGTAGGGCCACGTCCTGCAGAGAAATTATTCACTCATGAACAGAACACTCAGTTGTCCCGTCAATCATTTTGGGTTAGGTAAATCTAAAGCAGAAGTTACGAATGGGTATTGCTAAATCTTAAGGAGCGCGGATAATTCATGACACTCTCAAAATAAGAAAATCTCGTTCCCTTACCCGCTTGCTTGTTTTCGCCGTTCAATCGCAAGATTTTATGACATATTCGGTTTAGGACTCCAACCAAACTGTGTGAATATCGTTTACGCTGTTTTTGACCGAGCGGAGAGCGTATCTCAGACGGGTGTACATCAGGGCCAGGCCGATGATTTCGGCCAGCAGCATCAAGGAATCCAGATCGCTTACCGAGAGACTCCAGACCGCATGATGGTAAAGACGCAAGGCGCCGATCACCCTGCTTTGCAACTTTATGGGAAGCGAAACAATGGCGCGGATGCCTTCGGCTTGTGCTTCTTGCGGATATTGCAGCAGATCGGATCGGTTTATGTCGCTCACGACAATCGGCTCACCCTTGACGGTGCGGGCAATGCTTTTGGCTGTCAGCACCGGGCCTTTATTGACATAACTGACGCTGAGTCCGAAACTCCCCAGAATTTCCAGTTCTTTGGTTTCGTGATCCAGGGCAAATATACTGCAGCCTTTGATCTCCAGCGCGGCGACCAGAAGCTGGGAAAGGTGGCCGGTCATCAATTCCAGGTTGTCAGACTGCGCTATCGCTCGGGTGACCACCTTGAAAAGGTCGATGTCTAATTTTTCTTCCATACCCATGGGGCACCTCCTCTGCTAAAATTTGGAAAAGAGGTTTGTTTTCCGGATACCGACGGTGTCAACAGACGATACAGACAGTGGCATTCCGCAAGGCGGCGATGACTTTGGTGTGGACGCTGCCCGAAAAAAAGCGACCGATCCTCCCGACTTTGCGGTTTAAAACCAGAAAACTGAACTTTTCACTCTTGTGAAGGTCGATGATTTCGTTGGCAATTTCCTTTTTACGGGGTTTGAATGTCGATTTTACCCTCTCTGTATCGAAACCGTTTTCAACGAGCTCTTCTTTAACTTCTTCAAACGTCATTTCAAGTTCGGACAATTTCTGGTTGAGATACGAAAAACTTTCTTTCAGTCTTCCCGTCACCGTCTCATTGCTAATGTCAATGGTCGGCAGGGGGGTGTAGGAGTGGAAGAGCGTCACCTCGACATCTTCACGATGAGCAAAGGTGCGAATGGTGAACGCCAAGGCTTTACGGTCGGACGCTTTAAAATTATATGGCAGTAGTAATTTTTGTGTGGCCATTCTGCCCTCCTTTCGGTTGCGTGATTTCTGGAACCTATTCAGAGTGTCTCAAATTTTATAATTTGATACCCTTCGGGGATATCGGTTTTATCGCATCTGAGGCATTTGCCTTGAATCTGTGGTAGCCGTAACAATCGCTCAAATAAGGTGGCGTAAGAGGCAGGCGCCGGTTCGTCTAAAAAAGAAGCGTATATCTGACGGGAATGGTGATTGCTGTGAAAAGTCTCAGCGGGGACACGAAATGAATGATCGCTTTCAAAAGTTAAGATCGAACCGAATTGGCGCTTGTTCTGTCGATAGAGAGAAACGGGGCAGCAGCAGGTAGTCGCTGAAAAGGGTGCCGGTCGCAACGGTGATATCGCGGTAGAGAACATCCACCTGCCGACAGATTGTCATGGTGGTGCCGATACTGTCAAGAAAATTTTACGTGCCAGATGCTGTTCGCCTGACCTCGTAAAATCGATGAAATTTTTTCAGCAAATGAACAAAAAGAAAAAATACCGATGGATCAAATATCCTACTTGATCAGCTATCCCCCTTGATATCGACTGATGTGATGCCGTGTTTTTTCATCCGTTTCCATATCGTTACGCGGCTAACACCCAGGTTGCGCGCGGCCTCCGACTGGTTGCCGCCGGCTTTCCGAAGGGCTTCGAGCAGTTGCCCCTTTTCCTGTTCAGCGGCAATACCGCTTTTGATGGCAGCCGGTTCCCTGCATTCGAGCTCAGTGCCGGAAATTTTCGGCGGCAGGTGCTGACGGCCGATTCCGCCAGTCGCGCAGAGAACAAATGCATACTCGACAGCATTGCGAAGCTCGCGCACGTTTCCGGGCCATCGGTAAGCGGTCAGTTTTTCGAGAGCCTCCGGCGACAACCCTAAAATTTTCCTGCCGGTTTTCTGATTGTTGCTGCGAATGAAGCTCTGGACGATTAAGGGGATGTCTTCTTTGCGGTCCCTCAGCGGCGGACAGCTGAGAGGGAAGACGTTGATCCGGAAAAATAGGTCTTCCCTGAACGCGCCTTGCTCGATCAGTTTTTCCAAATTTTTGTTGGTTGCTGAAATGATGCGGACATCTATCTTTATGGGCGTGTGGTCACCCACCCGCTCAATCTCCTTCTCCTCCAAGACCCGCAACAGTTTTACCTGGGTGGCCAGGGGGATGTCCCCGATTTCATCCAGAAAGATCGTACCCCTATGGGCGGCCTCAAAACGGCCGATTCGGGTGCGCTCCGCGCCGGTGTAGGCACCTCTGGTATGGCCGAATAGCTCGCTTTCCAGCAGGTTTTCGTTCAGCGCGGCACAGTTGACCTTTATGAAAGGCTCTTTACGTCGCTGACCGGCTTCATGAACCGCTCGGGCCACCAGTTCCTTGCCGGTGCCGCTCTCCCCGTGGATCATCACCGGCGATTCTGTCTGGGCAACATTGTCGATGAGCTCGTAAAGGTCTTGCATAACCGGGGATCTGCCGAGAATGCCATGGTAACCCTCCTCCAGGTGAAGCGTTTTGCGCAGGGTGACGATTTCCTGCTGCTGGCGGACAATCTGTGACATGTCCGTGAGGGTTTCGATCGCACCGATGACCATGCCGGTTTTGTCCTTCAGAATGGTGGCATTCTTAATGATGTTGATTGCCCGATGATCCTTGTGCGTGATCAGGCATTTTTTAGCCCGCACATCGCCCCGGGCATAAAGGCCGCACCATTTTTCAGCGGGCCCCTTGCCGAAAATTTCACAACCCGTGCAATCTAAAATACGGCACGATTTTCCGATAAGTTCATCGGCGCGGTATCCGGTCATCCGCTCCGCTGACGGGTTGACGGCGATGACCTTGCCCCTGGGATCGACCACCAGAACGCCGTCCATAAGCGTTTCGAAGATTGTTTTCCAATGTTTTGATAGATCCATGTCGTTTCCGATTTTTGTGCACGATGAAGAGTGACGACGGTTTAAGGTGTAACTGTTAAGTTAACACCTGTTAACATAGTGTCCTGCCGGCACTCGTGCAAGGTTTTTTTAAAATTCAATTTTGTATTTATTTTAAACTGTTATCGTTTTGCCAAGATGTGGCACGCTTGTTGCTATTTTTTTCTGAGAGCACATCATCAACAGGACCTGACCGGCAGTAACACCACGAAAGGATAGATGGGAAATTATCATGCAAAAGGCAGCCATACTCGTCAGCAACGCCGAGCGGTTACAGGAAGGGCTGCTTGCCGGAAAATCACTATCCCTCAACGGCATGCATGTTCAAATCATGCTGGCCGATTCAGCCACGAACCTGGCCGAGATCGATAGTGACGCCATCTTTAATCACGGGTCCCGGGAGCCCCAGCTCTTCACCAACCGCTTGGATATTGCCGACCGGATTGGCTTTCGCCACGCCACGCTTACGCAAATCGCGTTCATGCTCAAAGAAGCCGATGTGGTCATTCCTTTTTAAAAGATGAACGTAAGCATTCACAGGGCACCGCATCTGCTTTGTTGTCGGACACTTGAAGTACAAAAGTACGTCTGCGTGCCCGACGCCTTGCATCTGCGTCACCCTGTAAATGCTTAAAAATAGGTGACTTGATGCACATTGGACGTTGCAACCCTGTGAGCGGCTAAAGATGAACAAGCTTTTACATATCCTCAGATCGGAACCGAGCGACACCGTGCAGCAGCTCATCGAGGCCATGTCCGGGGACGAGGGGGTTACCGTTGCGGTTTTGTACCCGGATGATATTGCTCGGGCGCCGATTAACTGGCATCGTCTGGTCGACGATATATTTGCCAGCGATAAAGTTATCTGTTGGTAATCGAACTGGTTACACAATCTACTCGTATGTCACCTTTACTGCACAAAAAATAATGGAAAAACTCGGGATTCTGATTAATTCTACTGCCCACACCCAGGCAGTCATTCAGCTGGCCTGTGCGGCCAGGGAACGGGGCAAGGCCGTCGAGATTTTTCTGGCCGGCCAAGGGGTTCAACTCGTGGGAAACACGAATTTTAGCCTTCTTTCCGCTATTGGCCCGGTGCGGATCTGTTCAGCCAGTATCGCGGCCCTGGGGGCCGGCAATGCGCTACCGCGGGCCTGTCGCCTGGTACCACCGGAAGAGTTGGCGGAATTTCTTCGATCGTGTGATCGTCATGTGGTCTTTTAGCCTGGAATGAAATTAACAGGTTAACAGGTGTTAACACTCCCGGCGGCCTTACCGGGCAGCCGGATATTAAAAAAAACATATTGTTTCAAGTTGTTAGGAAAGAATGAGACGTGTCCTCCATTATGGCACATGGGTTGCACTGTATACCGAACAATATATAAAGATCGCTGTCCGCCGTGACAGCCAAGAATGTTGATAGCTCATAGAATAAGCACCCAATTAGAAAGGAGTCCGTAACAATGAAGAGGATGTTGATGTTTTTTCTGGCCGCCCTTATTTCAGTCAGTTTTGTCGGTGCCGCCCTGGCGATCGAGCAGGGTAATAAGCGCAAAGGAAAGTATATCTACCGCAAGGTCTACAAAGCTTGTAACGAGCGCGGTGAGGTCGATACGCCCAAGCCGCCCCTGAACCCGGATGCCAAAACCCAGGCCCAGTGGACCCAGGTGTTCGAGCAAGGCAAATTCGACGAATTCGGTTGTAAGCCGGAATGGGAACAGCTCTCAGAAGAAGATAAATCAAATATTTATACCTATCTATACGCCCATGCCTCCGATTCCCCGACACCTTTGAAGTGCAAGTAAAGGCATGGTGCAACTTTAGCCATATGGATTCTGTCAATCGAAACCTTACCCAATAAATGGAGGAAGCATGAAAGTCCGTAAACCGAATTTACTGATTGTATTGACGAGCCTGGTCCTGGCAGCCGCCTTGGTTGGTTGCTCGTCCACACCGAAGGCTGAACCGCAAGCGGCAGCGGCACCACAGTTCGAGAAATACCATGACATCGTTGACGTGAAATTCGTCATGGATCACGTCACGGTACCGATGGCTGAGGATGTAATGGTCATCGATGCGCGTCCCAAACGGGCCAAGTACGACAAGGGCCATATCCCGGGCGCTGTAAGCATTCCGGACAGCCAATTCGACAAGATGGTTGACCAACTGCCCGCAAACAAAGAGGCATTGCTGATTTACTACTGCGGCGGTCTGAAATGCCCCTTGAGTCACAAGTCCGCCTTCAAGGCCGAGAAACTGGGTTACACCAACGTCAAAGTATTCGCCGAGGGCTTTCCGAAATATATGAAAGTTGCCGGCAACTACCCCGCCGTTTCCGTTGAGTGGGTCAAAGCTCAGTTGGACAAGAGTGCTGAGATCGTTGTGATCGACGCTCGTCCGAAGAAAAAGAAATACGACAAGGGACACATTCCGGGCGCTATCAGCATCCCTGACAGCCAGTTCGCGAAATACACGGATCAGCTGCCGGCCGACAAAAGCAAAACCCTGGTGTTCTACTGCGGAGGATTTAAATGTCCGCTGAGTCACAAATCCGCCAAAAAGGCCCTCGAGATGGGATACACCAGCGTCAAAGTGTTCGATGCCGGGTATCCGGCCTGGGTTGCGTATGCCGGCAAGGACAACACGGTTAGGGTTACCGCCATCAAATCCGGCGGCGAGGAAGGTAGCATCGACAACGACCTGTTCACCAAGATCGTCAAGGAAGACCCTTCCAGCATCTACATCATTGACGTCAGGGACCCGGCCGAGTTTGCCACCGGCAGCTTTAAGACCGCTGAAAATATCCCAGTGGATCAACTCGAAGCCAAAATACCGAGTCTGCCCGCCACCAAGCCGATTGTGTTTGTATGCGGAACAGGCGCGCGAAGTGGGGAAGCCTACTACATGGTTCAAGACGTCAGGCCGGAACTGAAGGAAGTTTACTACGTTGAAGCGGAGATTGCCTTCAGTAAGGACGGTTCCTTCAATCTGACCAAGATCGCGCAGTAAACTTGCAGAAGCGACCAACCGTGCGGCCGAATTGCCGACCGCACGAATTCTTTTCACTTTCGGAAGAAAATCCCCGGGAGAGTCTGATGAAATCAGTGAAATACGTTTACTACGCCCTCACACTCTGCTGTCTGCTGTTGCTGCTGGCCGTCGGGCCGTCACTTGCCGTTGCCGGGGAAGAGGACACCGAAAATGCCCCCGGTCGGGTGATGGCCCGTCAAGCCACGAAGGAAAAGCAACTGTGGATCACGGCCGATCACTCCAAGCACGAGGCCTTGAAGAAGACCTTTGCCAGTGGCCCGGAAATTACCAAGGCGTGCCTGTCCTGCCATTCTGAAGCCGAAGAACAATTTCACAAAACCATTCACTGGAAGTGGATGGTGCCGGGGACCGAAGACAGTGATCAGGTTGGCAAGGCCGGTTATTCGCTAAACAATTTCTGCATCTCTACCAACAAAACCGAAGACAACAGCTGCCTGGCCTGCCACCCGGGCTGGGGTACGTCCACCGAGGCCGTCAATTGTATGGTTTGCCATGGTCAAAAAACCATCAATTGGGACGAAGCCTTTGAGGACATGCAGTTCTTCATGAGCGAAGCCGAAGATGACGAGGAGTCCAAAGAGATGGCCGAGGACCTCCAGACCCAGATACAGGGCGCCGTTCAGGCCGTGGGGCGGCCCACCCGCAAGAACTGTGGCTCCTGCCATTTTTACGGCGGGGGTGGTGACGGTGTGAAGCACGGCGATTTGGATTCGTCGCTGACCAAACCCAACAAAACCCTGGATGTGCATATGGGTGTCGATGGCCAGAACTTTGACTGCATTCGCTGCCATACCACCCAGCTCCATAATATTGCCGGGCGGATGTACACGGCGCCAGCCTATACCGAACGCAAGAGTTTGATCGAGGACGACCTGACCGCTAAGATTACCTGTGAATCCTGTCACAGCGCGACACCGCATGAAAGTGGGCACAAAGCCAATGATCACACCGACAAGGTGGCCTGTCAAACCTGCCACATCCCGACCCTTGCCCGGGTAAATCCGACCAAGATGTCCTGGGACTGGTCCCAGGCCGGCAAGAAGAAAGACGGTAAACCCTACAAAACCAAGGACGAATTCGGTAAATATGACTACATGTCCATCAAGGGTCAAATGAAATGGGCCAAGAACGTTCAGCCTGAGTATTTCTGGTTCAACGGGTCGATTGCTTCGAGGTCCACCAAGGATACCATCGATCCCAGCCAGACGGTAGCCGTTAGTGAGCCGGCCGGCAACCGTCAAGACCCGAACGCGCGTATTTTCCCCTTTAAAATACACCGCGGTGTTCAACCATATGACAAGGTGCATAAAACACTGCTGGCACCCCTTCTTTCCGGTGATGACGGCTACTGGAAAACACTCGACTGGGACCGGGCCCTGACCAAGGGGCAGGAATCTCTCGGTCTACCGTTTTCCGGGGAGTTTGATTTCGTTGAGACCACCTACGTGTTTCCATCCACCCACATGGTGGCGCCCAAAGACACCGTGGTTTCCTGCAAGGAGTGCCATGCCGGTGAGGGCGGCCGGTTGGATAAACTGACCGGTTTTTACATGCCGGGCAGGGACAAGTGGCGACTCATCGATACCCTGGGCTGGGTTCTGGTGCTGGGTTCACTTCTCGGCGTTGTCCTGCACGGTTTGGGCCGGGTGTTCACTAACGGCAGGAAGGAGGACTAACCTGTGAAAATGGTCAATATTTACCTCTATACCCGTTATGAGCGTTTCTGGCACTGGCTGCAGAGCGCGATCATCATTCTGCTGTTGGTAACCGGTTTTGAAGTTCACAGCAGCTTCAGCCTCATGGGTTTTCGATCTGCTGTGAATATTCACAACTATGTCGGACTGGGGTGGCTGATCCTTTTCGCGTTTTTCGTTTTCTGGGTCTTGACCACCGGCGAGTGGCGTCAGTACGTTCCCACCACCCGTAAAATGCTCCTGGTGGTCCGTTACTATAGCTACGGGATTTTCCGCGGTGAACCGCACCCGGTTCCCAAACGCAAGGAAGCCAAGCACAACCCCCTGCAGCGATTGGTCTATCTGTCTCTGGCGGCCCTGCTGCTCCCGATTCAGATGGCTTCCGGTTTTCTCTACTGGAGCTACAATTCCTGGCAGGGTTGGGGGCTGGAGTGGTTGTCGCTGCCGGTTGTCGCGTTGATCCACATGGCGGGGGCATTCGCCATTCTTTCCTTTCTTGTCGTACACCTCTATATGATTACAACCGGGCACACGGTTTCCGCCCACACCCGGGCCATGATCACCGGGTGGGAGGAAGTGGGTGAGGACACGCAAATCGAGGACTGGGAACAAAAGGTCCGCAAGGGCAAGGAACCGCAGCCGGCAAATTGATTATATAGCGATCTTAAAAATTCCCTTTCAATTGAGACAAGATTGAATTTCGACGAAGAACCATCCACAAATTTTAGAATTTGGAATGCGGAATTTGGATTTAAGGTATTCTGCCTGTTTAATTAAAGGAAAGAGCGAAGCGATACCGCCAATCCAAATTCTAAAGTCTAAAATTTACAATGAGAGATACGCTGTGGGTAACGGAATATTATTCTAATACCCATTATACAAAGGCGGTATCGACAGCCGATCTCGCTGTCGTATTTTCTGATCCGCACCTCCTGAAACAGCCCCGAGTAAACCCTCGGGGCTGTTTTAATTTTATACCAGAGTATTGATTACCGGCTGTGAATACGGTATGAACAAAATTCAGTATAATGACCGCAGAACGCTGAAATAAGTCATTCAACCGACTTTTTAGGGAATCGTGGACGGAATTGTCTAAATTCAGAAGATTGTTTTGTGAAGAGGAGGCAACCGATGAACTTTGAATCGATCGAGGAAATCCTGAGTTTCGCCATTGAAAAGGAAAAAGAAGCGGCCGCTTTCTACGATGAGGTGGCCCAGCAGGAAGCTTTTAGTGGAACCAAGAAAACTTTCCAGGAATTTGCGGCCGAGGAACGCAAACACCAGGCCATGCTGGAAGACTTCGAAGGCAACAAGCTGAAGATTAAAACTTACACGCTCAAGTGGGTTCCCGATATGAAGCGTAGCGATTACATGGTGGAGATGAAGTATGAAAAGGGGATGCACTATGCCGATATCGTCCGCCTGGCCATGAAGCGCGAAGAGGCCGCCCTGGCCCTCTACAACGAGATGCAAAAAAAGACCGACAAAGAGGAGTATATCCAACTTTTCAAGATTCTGGCCCAGGAAGAAGCTAAGCACAAGCAGTATCTGGAAACCATTTATGACGACTTCATGGCGGAACAGGGGGATTAGGCCTAAAAAATACGACCTGCCGCCATGCAGCAAAAAAGAGGAAGCATATCTGCGTTGGATGATCTCGGGGTCTACCGGTTTCGCTTTGCTTTGATGGGGGGCATCATCGCTGCGGCGGCTCTTTTTATGGCGGGGGCCCTGTCGATCCCTTTTTTCTTTGAATCGCCCTCCATGTGGTACAAGTTCGGTCTTGCAAAAACTCTGTTGCGGAGCGGCAAGGTCGTCGGCACGGCGGCCGCCGTATTGCTTTTTTACCAGCTGATCCTGGTCGCCCGCCTCAAGGTGTTGGACCGGGTCTTTTCACATCCCGGCCTGGTCCGCACCCATCGACGCAACGCCATTGTCATCTTGCTGCTGGCCTGTTTACACCCCGTCCTCATTCTGACATCGGAAAATTCACTCATTATTCCCCTGGAAATGCGTTACTGGCCGGAGTGGATCGGCGTCGGACTGCTGACTCTGGTTGTCATCCAATTTTCGTCAAGCCAGTGGCGGGGTGCCTTGCGGATAAGGTTTCACCGCTGGATGTTATTTCATCGTTATCTCGGTGGCCTCATTCTCGGTCTTGTGATCCTTCACATTCTGTATGTCAGTGAAACGTTTTCCGAACAGGGTTTTCCCCGTGACGCGGTTATCCTATCGGCTGTTCTTCTCGCTCTATTGTGGCTGTGGAACCGCTCAGGTTGGCTGCGCGCAAGAAAAAGGCCTTTTACCCTGACCCGGATCGCGCCCGAGGGCATTAGCAGCGTCAGTATCGAGCTGAGCCCGGTTGACAAACGGCCGTTTCGATATGTTCCGGGGCAGTTCGTCATCGTGTCCTTTCAGTCAAAGCACATTTCTCCAGAGCCCCACCCATTCACGCTTTCATCGACACCGACCCGCCCGGAATACCTGCAGGTGACCGTGCGGACCAATGGAGACTGGACCCGACATGTCGCCCGGATTGCTGTGGGGGAGCGGGTCTATATTCAAGGCCCGTTCGGACGGTTCAGCCATGTGTTTACCGATCCGGCACGCGAGATCATCATGATCGCCGGCGGTATCGGCATCACCCCCATGCTGAGTATGATGCGCTTCATGGCCGATCGGCGGGATCAGCGTGCCATTACCCTGATCTGGAGCAATCGATCCCGGGACCATATGGTCTATCCCGGCGAATTGAATGAATTTGGGGAGAAATTGACAGGATTTCGTTCGGTTCTTATTTTTACCGGTAATTCAGATGAATGGCTTTCCACCGAGGGACTGAATCTGGAGAAACTGCAATCGATGCTTCAAGGGTGCAACCGCCATGCGGCAGCCTTCGTGTGCGGCCCGGAACAAATGATGGCCCAGGTCAAAAACGATCTGAAGCGAATCGGTTTCGAACCGCGCTCGATCCACACGGAAACTTTCGGTTTTTGAAATCAAACCACGATCCAAATGCGGCATACTTTCTTTTCAACCATACAGGTTGTCGCTATCTTCTGCTAATGTAGTCAATCAATACAACGACGTCAGGATCGATTGTGAGGGGAGAATATCGAGGAGTGAATATCTTAAATGGAGGAGGCATTCAAATGAATAAAATAAGCAGTATATCGACCGTTGTTTTGTTCTGCGTGACCTTAATCCTTTCTACGCATGCCGCCGGTTCCGAATGGAAACTCGATCCGGCCCACGCCGGTATTTATTTCGAGATCGATCACATTTATTCCGCTACCAGAGGTTATTTTGAAGATTTTGACGGCAAGGTGGTGTTCGACCCCGACAACCTGGGCAGCAGCAGTTTCGATTTCAAGGTTAAGGTGAAGAGCATCAATACGGGAAACAGCAAACGCGACGGTCATCTCGAATCCAGGGATTTTTTCAATGTCAGGAAATTTCCGGACATGACATTTAAAAGCACCGCCATCAAACAGGTGGAGGGCAATCAATACGTGGTCGACGGAACCATGACGATCAAAGACGTCAGCAAGAATCTCTCGATTCCGTTTACTTTCTTTGGTATCAAACCGAATCCTTTCGATAAAGACAGCGAGGTAGCCGGTTTTGAGGCTCGCCTGGCCGTCGACCGGCTGGAGTACAATGTCGGCGACGGGCAATACTACAAAATGGGAACGATAGGCAAAGACGTCGATGTCCTCATCTCCTTCGAAGCCACCCGGAAAAAATGAAGCGAAGGGGTCAAACCTTGACGGGC
>Ga0316198_10001437_pt1 | contig 13990 bp, 10 predicted proteins | sample OudBieAanoxic_MG_FD_204935 | JGI IMG/M metagenome (GOLD analysis project Ga0316198, IMG submission 204935) | Coastal sediment microbial communities from Oude Bieten Haven, Netherlands - site A anoxic | ecosystem: Environmental > Aquatic > Marine > Coastal > Sediment | place: Netherlands...
AATATAGAGTTCCGGCGAGCCCCGTTGCCAAGGCTCCGATCAGTGCGACTATCATCCAACTCATCGCGATACGACGAGATACCGGAATATCCTCAGCGCTGCCGATAGCCATAAAGCGAGATAGAATATGCGGCTGGCCGAAATAACCAAGTCCCCAGGCCAATAACGATACCAGACCAATTACCGTCGTGTTTTCATGGAACAATGAGAGCATGGCAGGATCTAATGAGTCGATGCCATTTTGTGTCTCTGGCTGACTAAAGATGGCCACGGGCACAATAAGTAGTGCAATTAACATCAAACAGCCTTGAAAAAAGTCTGTCCAACTGACGGCAAAGAAGCCACCGACAAAGGTGTAAGCCACAATGATAGTCGAGCCTATCACTAAGGCCAGCGTGTAATCTAAGCCGAATACTTTCTCGAACAAGATAGCGCCGCCAACCATGCCAGAGGAGGCATAAAAGGTGAAGAAGACTAAGATGGTCACCGCGGATACGAGTTTTAACAGGCCTTTTTTGTCTTCGAAGCGTTTCTCGAAAAAGTCGGGCAGTGTAAGGGCGTTATCGGTGAATTCTGTATAAATTCGCAGGCGTTTAGCGACAAAGAGCCAGTTTAACCATGCTCCGAAGACTAAGCCTATTCCAATCCAAGCCTCACCGAGTCCACCGAGATAAACGGCACCGGGTAAACCGAGAAGCAACCAGCCAGACATATCAGAGGCGCCGACACTCAGGGCTGTTACCGCTGGGCCCATGCCTCTGCCACCAAGTATGTAGTCGTCTACAGAATCGGTTGCTTTATAGGCCCAGAGTCCTATTCCCATCATTAGGGCGAGGTAGCCGATGAAAGTAATTAAAATCGGTAATTCAATGCTCATGCTTGTGCCATTTTTGGTTTTTCTAAAATTGTGAGGGTCTATGCTAGCAGATGTTTGATGCGAAGCTCAATATTGTTCGAGAATGTGACGAATGTTCGACCCTGTGGCGATAGGTATCGCCACAGAAATCGGTATATGCCCAAGCTACTCTAAATTGCTCGTTTCAGAGCTCCCGTAAGATAGCAGAGCAAGGCAGTGATTGAATAGAGTGGTAAGTCTCTTTATCAATATTATAAATTAAATGAAGGTTTGCTTAATTTCTTCCTTTACGTAGCCCAAATCTGCGGTATCCTCACCGACCAGTAACATGTAGGCTTTATCGGTGGCAAAGCCTTTACCGATATAATTATTGTCTGCAAATGCTTCATCTAAAACCATGCGGTCTTCAAGCGGAACAATAAACAGGGTGACTTTCCCATGCTCGCCTTGCATCACAAGATGTAAGCTTTTCACCCCCTGAAAATCGCAATCGGTGCTGTAATAGACTTTACCTGGCTGCTTGGTAAATTTTGCGTTACCTAAGGTCCCCATGGAAGCCAGTTGGAAGTTTACTTCATCGAAGCCTACATTATCATCGACTTTTAGGGCCATTGCTTCGTGATAGACATGGGCAAGGGCGTGCTCGCCCAAATCAACGGGACCCATTCTTAAGAGAGTGAAACTGATCCCGGCAATAAATGCGACAGAAGCGACGAGTGCAAGCGTAAAACCAGATTTACGGCGTTGTACCTGATGTTGATGGAGCTGTTGATTCAAGAGTAACTTGGCAGCCAAATCTTCCGGTACATCGACCTTTAATGCTCGCTCAAGTTTACTATCGAGCTTTTTCAGGTCATTGAGAAAGGACTCTCGCTCAGGGGAATCGTGCATCGCGGCGAGAAAATCCTCATCTTGACAATTTGGCTCTCCATAGGCCTGTCGTCTAAATTTAAGCTCATCCATTGGATTGACCTCTTGCTTGGGGTTGTTCGATAACATCTTTAAGTTGGTTTCTTGCGCGAAAGAGTCTGGTCATTACGGTATTTCGGTTTAGGTCTAAAATACCCGCGATCTCCTCGCCACTAAAACCACCAATAACTTGCAGTAGCAAAGGTTCGCGATACTCGAGTTCTAAATTGGCTATCTGTCGACGAATGAGGTGTTGCTCAGCCTTGTCTTCAGAACTGCTTGAGAATACATCTTCAAGATGTTCCTGCTCGACATCAGAGTAATTGAACTGTTTACGTTCAAATCGACGGGCATTCTCTCTTCTCAAAATGGTGATAAGCCAGGCTTTAGCCGCCTTATCATCTTTTAAAGACTCGAGCGAGCGCCACGCCCTAAGGAAGGTTTCTTGAGTGATATCTTCCGCGACATGTTTATCGCCGCAAAGCCAGTAGGCGTAACGGAATATGTCGGCGTGAAGTGCCCTGACAAGGCTATCGTATCGTCTTTGTTTACTAAGCATGTCTGAATTGACCGTGGAACTAGACTTTTTATTTCGCGAACGACTAAACATTTCTTAAATCTGTGATCCAACAATACCCGCTAGCTTAACGTGCTGGAGATGAATGGCAAGAAGTTAATAATAAGTTAACTTCTTGCCATGCTTAGATAAAGAAAAATTATCGGGGATTGAGTTCGGCCAGAGCCGATATTTCCTGCTTGGTCGATACTGTGGGGGCCGATTTTACCTTGGCTAAGATAGTTCGATAATCTATTTTAGTTTTTTCCCGGCTAAAAGCGCTTGCCTGTAACTCAGCAATCACGGCATCCAGTACGGGAGATAACTGAGATATCTCATTCAAGGTCATCTTTTTGGCATATTGCTCGCTGAAATAGGCTTGAAGAGCCGAGAGTACTTTACCCGCATCCTCCTCTTCACAGGCCTGTACGATACGCTCATAAGCACTCGAGCCTTGCTTAGGTTGCACTGCCGCAACGGGTAAACTTTTATCACCTACACGGTTATTGTGGGAAAGTGCCCGTCGCCAAAGTATCACTGTCACTAACCAAAGTAGCGCAAAAAACAGTGTTAACCAGGGCCATATACCGGAGGTCGTCGAGCCAGATGTTTCGGAAGAGAGGAGCGGTAACTCATTGTCGACATTATCACTTCCTGTGATAAGGATGGTTCTTGCGGGAAGTGTAGCGACCTCTTGCTGTTTCGTATGGGGGTTCCACCATGGCACACTAATCTCTGGCAGCGTGTAACTACCGATTTTAGTCGGGACTATGGCTAAGGTCTGTGTCAGTTGAGATACGATCTTTTTATCGCGAACAAAAGACTGTCTTTGGGCCTTTTCAGGATAGGTTTTAAGTTCGTCTGGTACCTTTATATTGAGTTCCGGCAAGCTTGTTTCGTCGGTATTCACCGCTAAAAGCGTAATGGTACGCGTGATTGGAGATCCTAGCTCGTAGCTGTCTTCTTGTGTCCAGTCTTCGTTCAATGCGACAAGATCTGAGACTAACCAGTCACCAATAAACTCACTCGGGACCGGGTTGATCAAAATAACGGATTTAGTGGCTTTGGCTTGCATAGGTTTACTTTCATTGAAAGAAAACATACCGCCTCGTCTCGACGCTTGAACGACAACGTCACCAGAGAAATTTGCTCCCTCAATGGTTAATTCACCGGGCTGATCGGCGATAATGCCATAGGTTCTCTCTATGACTCTGTAACGACGTCCATTGACGATTTCAGTAGTATCGATATCTTCGCCGAGTTGCTTAATTTGCGCGCCATCTATCGCAGGTGCGCTCAGCACTCCCCGCTGCAGATCTACCGCCAGAAATAGCTTCACTTTATAGGTGATCAGTTGGCCTACATAGGCTTCTTCGGTCGATAAACTGGTTCGAACGAACAGGCTTTGCATCTGCTCCGTTTGGCTACCTTCGGGGACGACGGTTAAACTAATCGGCTCAGAGCTCACTCCATCGATAGTGAAAGGCGGGATCAGAATGTTACCGGAACGCTTCGGCGCCAGAAGCACTTGCCAGCGAGTGAGCCTCTGGGTATCGAAGTTGACGATCTGTGTACTGCGGCTCACACTGGTTCTGCCCACGATAAAGTCATGGAGTAGCGCAGAGGTGTCGAGCTTTCCTGTGCTGATATCGTCATCGGCATTTATCGTCAGCACCAGATACTCACCTTCCACGGCAGGATTTCTATCCACCGAAGTTTCAATCTTGCTGATGGCGAAGCTTGGAAATGAGAACGACAGGGTTAATAGTGCCGCAATAAAGAGTTGTCGTATTACCACGATTCGAGGTCCTTTGAAGAAAAGTTTTGCTTAAAGTCGTTTTGATATGTCAATTTTATAAAAGACAGCTGTTTGAACATCTCTACCATTGCTCTTGTTCCTGTGAAGCCATACCTTGCCTACGACGTTTCTGGTATTCCAGCTGCATTTTATTGCGAAGCAACACTTGAGGATCATCGGCTAATGCTCTTAATGCACGCTCCATTTCAGGTGGAAGGTCATCCTGATTTTGTACCTGCTGAGCAGCGGTTGCTTTATCGGTAGATGGATCTTGAGATTCATCGCCCATTTCAGCTTGCATAGCGTTAGCTTGTTTATCTTCGGCACTTTCACCGTTTTGATCTACAGAGTCAGGCGAAGGCTGGTTTCCTTCATCCTGGGGCTTTTCAGGTTCTTTTTTGTCTGGATCGGCCTGCATTTCAGATTCGTTACTTTTTCCCTGGGAAGAGGTGTCTGAAGATTCCTGTTCTTGATTTTGTTCTGGCTCTGAGTTCTTGTCTTGATTTGCGCTATTATCTTGTTGAGAGTCACCTTGCTCTGAATTATCATCTTTTCCAGATTCATTTTCCTTTTCAGAGTCATCACTTTTATCTGAGCCTTTCTCTTTGTCTGAGTTCTCATCTTGATCGGATGGGTCTCCCTGCTCGGAATTTTTATCCTGTTCCGATTGCTCCTTCTTCTGCTCTTCTAACTTTTTAGCTAACTCAAGATTCTCTTGTGCATTTTTAAGCTCAGGATTTTTTTGGATTGCACGCTCGTATCGCTCTATGGCCTCGTCATATTGACCTTGCTGCATCAAGGTGTTTCCTTGATTGTATAGTCCTGCTGCGCTTTCATCTTGTTCAAACAGGGCTAAAGCTTCATCATAATCGCCTGCCTTGTAGTGTGCGCTTGCTTGCCATTGAGGATCACTGAACTTCTCTGACGCGCCTTGATATTCCTGAGCCTGATAGGCCTCCATACCTTGCTGATCCTTCGTTTTCCATACATCGTCCCAGCCTGAAGCCACGGCTGGGGTTGGTTGATAAATAACGCACACGAGTGCAATGCCAACTAATCCGTGCCTGAAACTTAATAGAACAGGGAGCAGCAGTAATAAAGCAATGAATGGACCGGCGTCTTGCCAGATCTCACCATCTAGCTCTGTGGCTTTCGTCTCCCCGGTGGTCGAAAACCAGGTCAGCAGTTGCTGTAAATCTTGACCATCGGTTCGGTAGGGGATAAGTATGCCATTGGCCTCTTGGGCGAGTTCATTGAGTTGTACATAGTTTGTTTTTGCTACAACCACCTGGTTGGCATTATCCCTAAGTAACTGGCCATCAGGTAATCGAATAGGAGAGCCTTGCTCGCTTCCAAAAGCTAAGATCCCGAGTCGATATTGGGTACCTTTAAGCACTTTCTTGGCTTCATTGAGCTGCCTTGGAGATACGCCGTCCGATAGTAGTAAAATATCGCCGCGAATGTGGCCGCCTTGAGCCAACAGGTTTTTGCTCTGCTCTAATGCCGCCACGAGGTTTGAGCCCCTCGACGGCATAATATCCGGGGAGAGGGTAGGCAAGAGGTTGAGCAAGGTCTCTCTGTCACGGGTTAGCGGGCTTATGCTGTAGGCATCGCCCGCATAAGCGACGAGTCCTGTTTCCCCTTCGCTCAGTTCGCCGATAAGGTCGGTTGCCTTAAACTTAGCTTGGGAAAGTCTGTTAGGCGCTTGATCTGTCGCGTACATTGACAGCGACATATCCATGACGATCACTCGTCCCTGAGCGGCTTCAAATACCGGCAATGATTGTTGAGTAAAGGCGGGCCCCGAAAGTGCAAAGACCGCGATTAACCAGCTAACCGTCAGATACGAGAGTGTGGGGCGTTTAATCTCTTTTGTTTTTGTTACAAGTAATGCCGCCAGATGCGGAGAGATATATCGATTCCAGGTCGAGTTTGTCTGTTCGGTTCGCCATAAAAACCACAGGATGAGCAGGAGTGGAAGCAGGGCAAGGAACCACTCCGGGCGTAAGAAATGTAACATGTTTAACGTTTACCCCATCTGATGCTGAGTCGTTTAAAGAGTGGGAGTTGCAATAAAGCCATCAAAAAGCTGATGATAAGGGCCGTAGCAAGCGGGAGGTAAAAAAGCTCCGATTGAGGTCGGTAACTGAGTTGATCCCGACTGATGGGTTCAAGCTTATCTATCTCTTGATATATCGACTCGAGCTCTTGTGCATTTCGAGCACGAAAATAAAGGCCACCTGTGGTTTGTGCCAGTGCGGTGAGCTGGGTTTCGTCGAGATCCATCGAGGGGTTGACTCGCTCCTTTCCAAATAGGGTGCGTCTCTCCATTACTTCGGCTCCGACACCGATGGAGTAGATCTTGACCCCTCTTTTCGCCGCTATGGCCGCAGCTTGTTCCGGCGAGATGGAACCTGAGTTGTTTGAACCGTCGGTAAGTAATACTAATATGCGGTTACTCTCGTCGATCCTATCGAATCGTTTAACCGCTAAGGCGATAGCTTCGCCTATGGCGGTCTGTTTGCCGACTAAACCAATTTGCGCCTCTTTCAGAAATTGGGCCACAGAGCGTCGGTCCTGAGTGAGAGGGGCTTGCAGGTAGGCATGATCGGCAAAAAGAATTAAGCCTAATTTGTCACCCTTACGACGTTCAATAAAGTCGCTGACAACTGCTTGAATCATAGTGAAACGATCCACTGTTTTGTCATCGAGCACCATGTCTTCAATCTGCATACTACCAGAGAGATCGACCGCCATCATCAAGTCGCGCCCTTTACTCGGAAGCTCTATAGGGTCCCCCATCCATAATGGACGAGCGACGGCGATGACAAGCAATATCCAAATAAGCCAATGTATTTTGCGTGAGCTGGTTTGTTGCTCTATCTGCTGGGTGCCATTTTGAGCAATACCCGGCAGATGCAGGTGTCCGCTGATCTCCACCTCTTGCTGCTTTTTACGAAATATCAGCGGCAGTGGCAAAAGTAATAAAAGCCATGCCCATGCGAGAGTCAGCATTGGTGCTCCTCGGTATTTGTTTCGGCGCTTTTTACCGGTTCCATCTTGATGGGTAGTGCCTCTTTAAACCACTGGTGAACTAAGGCCTTCAGAACCTGGCCTTCTCCGCTGGCTAAGCCTTCTCTTTGATAACGTTTGTTGAGCAGCAGCTGTAGTTGTGGATCAGGCTGTTTAACTTGATTATTCATCCAACGATACCAAGCTTCTCCTTCTAGTCCTGCAACTCGCTCGCGGGGCAGATAGCTCATTGCAGCTCGTTTAATTAAGGTATTAACTTGTGAAGATAGTTCTTTGTGGTTTGGGTCCAGCTCTTTGAGCTCTGCTATCACGGCACGTTTAGGTGCAGCGTATAGACGTTGACGTTTGACTAGATAGAAAATGACTGTAATCGACATTATTATCAAAGCCAGAGTGACCCAATAGCCATAAGCGACAGGCCATGAGGCAATGATATCTGGTGTTTGAATATCGTTTAAAGAGGCTAAGGCTGGGTTTGTTGTTGCTTCCATTACCTCAGTGCCCCAATTTGATTATTCAGTGTATCTCCCGCATCTAAGAATCGGGTTTGAACATTCAGTTTCTGCATCATTTGTGTAAATTGCTGTTGAGAATCGAGTTGTTTCTTGAGCCAGGCATCATAGCCTGCTCGATTGAGGGTTAGCTCTCTATTTCCCTCTTTGACCGGTAACTGGAATTGCTTTGGCAGTGCCAGTGTTCCTTGCCTGAGTGGATCTGTGATTAAAAACGCCCCCATATCGCAATGACGTTTAAGATCCGATAATGGCGCGAGGCAGGCATCATTAAAATTACTGCCATCACTGATTATCCAGATTAGAGATCCCGGTTTCGCTATCCGCCTTAATCGCTGACAGGCTTTAAAAAGATGTTCAGGTTCACTTTGATGTTCAGATATCTGGCTGAGCTGCTTTTTATGCAGAGATTCTATGCCTGAGATCAGTTGTAAGATCCCCTGCTGACGACTTCTCGGTTTCAGCTCGAGGTGTTCTTGTTCTGTCGCTATTAATGCCCCTAATCGATCACCGTGAAATATGGCACTCCAACCTAAGGTGGTGGCTAAGTGCGCCGCTTGAACGGACTGAAGCAGTAGGCTTGAGCCAAAATAGAGGCTATGACTGAGATCGAGCAGGATTAAAATCGGCCGCTCTCTCTCTTCCACAAATAACTTAGTATGTGCCTTACCTGTTCGGGCGGTAACACGCCAGTCGATGGTTCGCACATCATCACCGGCTTGATAGTGACGTACCTCGGCAAATTCCATTCCGCGACCTTTAATTAAGCTCGCTCTGTGACCCGAAAGACTTGCACGCGCCTTGGAGCGCTTCTCAGGAAGTGCTCTGGCCAGGTTTTGGCATGCTAAAAGTTCTTTTTGAGTGAGATTTACCCCATCGGCAAAAAGAGGTAAGGCTATCTCTGCCATTTACGGTACCGCTACTTGAGAAAGGATATGACTAATGACTTGATCTCGACTCACGCCTTCGGCCTGAGCTTGATAGCTCAGCAACAGGCGGTGTCTTAATACGTTAGGCGCCACCGCCTGAATATCTTCGGGTGAAACAAAGTCACGCTCATTAAGCCAAGCGCGCGCTCGGGCACACCGCTCCAATGATAATGTCGCACGCGGGCTTACACCATATTCAAGCCATTTTGCCAGCTCATCGCTGTATCGTTCGGGCTGACGAGTTGCCATAACGATATCGACGATATAGTTTTCCAGTGGCTCAGCAAGATAGATCTCGAGCGACTCTTCACGAGCTTCAAAAATGTCTTTTTGAATGATGGGTTCGACAACTGGCGCGGCTTGTTTCAGCGCCTCTTTGCGTGACATTCGCATGATCTCAAATTCGGTTTCGGCACTGGGGTAATCCAGGTTTAAGTGCATTAAGAATCTGTCGAGCTGTGCCTCAGGTAAGGGGTAGGTTCCCTCATTCTCCAGTGGGTTCTGGGTAGCCATAACGAGAAACAACTCAGGTAATGGATAACTGTTCTTACCAACGGTCACTTGGCCTTCAGCCATGGCTTCCAGCAGAGCCGATTGCACTTTTGCCGGGGCTCGGTTGATCTCATCTGCCAAAATCAGGTTATGAAAAATAGGACCTGCTTCAAATTCAAATGTCGCCGTTTGCGCACGATAAATATCGGTACCTGTGAGATCGGCCGGCAGTAGGTCGGGAGTAAATTGAATACGATGAAAATCCCCTTCGACACCGTCACACAGCGCTTTGACTGCACGGGTTTTTGCTAGACCCGGCGGTCCCTCTACCAGTAGATGTCCATCTGCAATTAAGGCTATTAGCAGGTTTTCGGTCAGGACGGGTTGTCCTAAAATGACCTTGTTCAGGTATTCGCGTAACGCGTGAAATCGACTCAAAGGCATGATGCTACTCGGTTAATTTAGATTAGTTTTAAGGTCGTTTGGGTATAGACCATAGATATGGTAAAAAATTCCAATAGGGTTTGGCTAGTGCCAATTCACATCTTCGGTGAGAATTTAATCCATTTATGATGCTTAGCCTTGCTCGCTATTGAATACTATGGAGGATAAGTGCTTGGTAATATGCATAGTTATCGATATCAAAATCAAAATATTCTTCATTAAACATTGTTCACAAAGCGTTTTTCCGATTTATTTTGACTAAAAACCAAACAAGTGTTTAAAACTTGACTGTAAGAAGTTAGAATCAGATCACACTTTAATGGTCAGACCTGTTATAAGAGGTACAGTCGGACTGATTAATAGCAGGTGTTTACATAAGCAATTTCCGTGGCTAATTGGTTATCGGCTTTTCGCTTAAGTTGAAGGCGGCTGTCAGCGCGCTAACAACTTAAGGTAAACGAACGCAGATACCGAGTCATGGCATCGCGGTAAGGAATAATATCGCCTCTCGCAAAAATAAGCGGGGCGTATAATAAGAGGGTGACAAATGAGTGATAGACAACAGGTAACGAATGCTAGAGGCGATCGTATTGCCATTGTAACGGGATTAAGAACCCCCTTTGCTAAACAAGCCACGGCATTCCATGGTGTATCGGCATTAGATATGGGCAAGATGGTCGTCAATGAAATGCTATCTCGCTCTGAACTGGACCCAAAACAGATTGAACAATTAGTCTATGGTCAAGTGGTGTTGATGCCTGCCGCCCCTAATATTGCTCGTGAGATTGTATTAGGTACCGGGATGGATGTTGCAACCGATGCTTATAGTGTTACCCGAGCCTGTGCGACCAGTTTTCAATCGACGGTGAATGTTGCCGAATCTATTATGACGGGGAATATCGAAATTGGTATTGCCGGTGGTGCCGATTCATCTTCAGTTGTCCCTATCGGCGTTTCAAAGAAACTGGCTCATGCCCTTATCGATCTCAATAAAGCCCGCTCTTTTGGCCAAAAACTGGCTATTATCCGCCGTTTAGGCTTAAAAGATCTGTTACCTGTGCCTCCAGCCGTTGCTGAATTTTCCACGGGTCTCTCAATGGGACAAACCGCAGAGCAGATGGCAAAAACCTACAATATCAGTCGTGCCGACCAAGATGCGTTGGCGCACCGCTCACACACGTTGGCCACTGAGACATGGAATGCCGGTCACCTGACTGATGAGGTGATGGCGGCACATGTTCCCCCATATAAGAGCTTTATCGATCGCGATAACAATATTCGTGAAAATTCAACGATAGAATCTTATGGCAAACTAAGACCCGCGTTCGACCGCAAGCACGGTACTGTAACCGCGGCGACGAGTACGCCACTCACCGATGGTGCATCGGCAGTCCTCTTGATGAGTGAAAGTCGCGCTAAGGCATTAGGTTACGATCCTATCGGTTACATTAAAAGCTACGCATTTAGTGCCATCGATGTCTGGGAAGATATGTTAATGGGTCCATCTTATGCGACGCCATTGGCACTCAAGCGCGCCGGAATGGAGCTTGAAGATCTGACACTAATCGAGATGCATGAAGCGTTTGCAGCCCAAACACTGGCGAATATGCAGATGTTTGGCTCGAAGAAATTTGCTTCTGAAAAGTTGGGTCGTAACCGTGCGATTGGTGAAATAGATATGAGCAAGTTTAATGTTCTGGGCGGCTCACTCGCTTATGGACACCCATTCGCGGCAACGGGAACCCGATTAATCACTCAGGTGTGTCGTGAGCTTAAACGCCGCGGTGGTGGTACCGGACTCGCGACGGCCTGTGCAGCAGGCGGTTTAGGTGCAGCAATGATAGTTGAAGTGGAGTAATAGTCATGGAAAAGACCTTTAATTTAGCGCGTCGTGAAGATGGTATTGCCGTACTGACAATGGATGTACCCGGCGAGACAATGAACACCTTGCGCGCCGAGTTTGGCCCTGAAATTAACCTGGTATTAGAAGAGATAAAAGCCGACAACAGTATCAAAGGCTTGGTGCTTATTTCCGGAAAGAAAGACTCTTTCGTTGCCGGTGCCGACATCTCTATGTTGGATGCCTGTAAAACGGCTGCCGATGCTAAACAGTTATCTCAGCAGGGGCATGTGGTATTTAATGAACTGGAATCTTTGAACATTCCGGTCATTGCTGCCATCAATGGTGCGTGTCTGGGTGGTGGACTCGAGTTGGCATTAGCCTGTCATCAACGAGTATGTAGCTTAAACAGTAAGACCATGATGGGCGTGCCTGAGGTACAACTCGGACTGCTGCCCGGTGGTGGCGGAACGCAAAGATTACCACGCTTGGTGGGGATCACCACCGCTCTGGATATGATGTTAACGGGTAAACAACTGCGTCCTAAGCAAGCGCTTAAAATGGGTTTGGTGGACGACGCGGTTCCCGAGTCTATTTTGCTTGAGACCGCAGTAGAGATGGCACTTAAGGGGAAACGTGCCCCTAAAAAAGTGAAAAAGTCATTAGTGACCCGCCTGCTTGAGGGAACTCCGCCCGGTCGCAACATTATCTTCGACCAAGCCGGTAAGCAGGTAGAGAAGAAAACTCACGGTAACTATCCGGCTCCAGCAAAAATTATCGACTGTGTTCGTCAAGGCATGGCCAAAGGGCTAACCAAAGGTTTGGAGGTTGAGGCTAACCACTTTGCCGATCTGGTCGTCTCTAAAGAATCTGAAGCGCTGCGAAGCATCTTTTTTGGCACCACAGAGATGAAGAAAGAGACCGGCGCCGGAGATGTTGAACCACGGGAGGTTCATAAGGCTATGGTACTCGGTGGTGGACTTATGGGGGGCGGCATCGCGTCTGTAACGACGACCAAGGCAAAGATCCCGGCCCGAGTGAAGGATATTAGTGAGCAGGGGCTGAGTAACGCGCTTTCTTATGCTTATAAGCTATTGGATAAAGGTGTTAAGCGCCGTCATATGACACCAGCAGTAAGAGATAACTTGATGTCTCTGATGACGACAACGACGGAATACAAAGGTATTAAAGATGCCGATATCGTCGTCGAAGCCGTATTTGAAGATCTGAAATTAAAGCATCAGATGGTTAAAGATGTTGAACGTGAGTGTGGTGAGAATACTATTTTTGCCTCTAACACCTCATCACTGCCTATTTCGCAGATCGCCGAGGCCGCCAGCCGTCCTGAAAATGTTATCGGTTTACACTACTTTTCTCCGGTGGAGAAGATGCCTTTAGTTGAGGTTATCGCCCATGAGAAGACCTCTGCCGAAACGATAGCCACAACCGTCGCCTTTGCCCGTAAGCAGGGGAAGACGCCTATTGTGGTTCAAGATGGGGCAGGTTTCTATGTCAACCGTATATTAGCCTTGTATATGAACGAAGCTGCACAACTGCTGCTGGAAGGGCAGAGTGTTGAACACTTAGATAAGGCGCTGGTTAAATTTGGTTTCCCTGTAGGCCCCATGACGCTACTCGATGAAGTTGGAATCGATGTCGGCGCGAAAATCTCTCCTATCTTAGAGTCTGAGCTCGGGATACGCTTTAAAGCGCCAGCGGCCTTCGATAAGCTGCTGGCAGACGATCGAAAAGGTCGTAAGAATGGAAAAGGTTTTTACCTTTATGGCAGTAAGGCTAAGCAGAGATTTAAGAAGAAGGCCAAGCTGGTCGATGAGTCAGTCTATGCTGTGCTGGGTTTAACGCCTTCATCAACAGAGGGTAATAACGACTCTCAAGATGTTGCTCAGCGTTGTGTCGTACAGATGCTCAATGAAGCCGTTCGCTGTCTGGAAGAGGGGATAATCGCCTCGCCACGTGATGGTGATATTGGTGCCATCTTCGGAATTGGTTTCCCGCCATTCCTGGGTGGTCCGTTCCATTATATCGACTCGATGGGAGCCGCAGAGTTGGTGAAGGTATTGGAAACTTATCAGGCAAAATATGGTGATAGGTTTACGCCTTGCGATCGTTTAAAAGAGATGGCTGAGAATGGACAGTCCTTTTTTGGATAAATGATAAGTTTGGACAAACGATAAACTCGAACGAATAGCTCTCGTTAACAATGCGGCAACATAATGCCGCATTGTTTTGTCCGGAAGGAAATGAGTTGCCTGTTTTTTGTTCGTATTTGTTCGGTGTTTCTGTACAATACGGTGCGCATGTTACCCAATTAACGTGTTACGTCGAGAGAACGGCTCTCGTTCTTGTAGGCTTATAAGATGGATATGGGACATATTTCTAGTGTGTTTCCCAACTGCGTTTAGCAGAGTGGTTTTAGAAGAGGTGGTAAGTAAGTGATATTTTTCAGTGCCAATATGGCCGTCTTTGTCATTGCAAGTGTATTGGTTATCTCGGGTATTGTGATGGGGAACTTAGCTTTTCGCTCAGGCTTGGGGGTGAAGCGCTGGACTATGATAGGGCTTATCTTAGGCCCGGTGGGCTACCCACTATTTAATACCCAT
>Ga0316198_10001438_pt1 | contig 13984 bp, 13 predicted proteins | sample OudBieAanoxic_MG_FD_204935 | JGI IMG/M metagenome (GOLD analysis project Ga0316198, IMG submission 204935) | Coastal sediment microbial communities from Oude Bieten Haven, Netherlands - site A anoxic | ecosystem: Environmental > Aquatic > Marine > Coastal > Sediment | place: Netherlands...
GCCTTTATCGATATCATCTCCCCTTGCGTTACCTTCAATAACAACCCGGACTCGACGCGCTCCTATGACTATGTTCACGACCATGTTGTCACGGCGGCGATTGCCGATTTTGTGCCGGTGAAACAGGAGATCCGCTGTGAGAACGGTGATGCCGATAGCGAAGATATCTGTTTGCATGACGGTTCGATATTGCGCCTGTCACGAATTCAGCCGGATTATGATGCCCATGATCGTTTACACGCCATGGCCAGAATTGAACAGGTGAAGGCTGAAGGTAAGATATTAACGGGGTTAATGTATATCGATCCTGAAGCCGATGATTATCATGAAATCAATCAGACAACCGATACCCCCCTCAATGCCCTGAAGCAGGAGACACTCTGTCCGGGCAATCATGTACTGCAGACGATAAATGAGAGTTTCAAATAAAGATTCAGATAAGAGTGGACTGGATAGTTGAGAAAGCCTTTAGCTTAAAGTGATTGCCATTAGTTAATGTAAACGCTTACAAGCCGATGCCTTCACCTCTTCATAGATAAGCCCACATTTAGTGGGCTTTATACCTATTGGCATTACTCATTACTGAGCATCGATTAATTTTCAGCGGGATCTATTTTTCAACGACAACCTTTTGCTTGATGCTGCCTTTTACTGGCCGGGCAAGAAATGTTCGGCTGACCAGGGCAAATGAAAAACGCTCACTGCTGTTCCAGGGCAATAGTGAGACGAATCGCGCCATGGCACAGTAGCCCAAGATGACCTGAGCCCAAGTACCGATTGCCGGGATCCAATATATCCAACTAAGCCCCTCGACCTGCGCCAGCAACAGCAGCGACAAATACCAAAATCGTACCTGTATCGGAAATGCGGTCACGCTTCGTTTGTTAATGACAAAGTGGAGCAGATGAATGACGGTAAGACCTATGGCAAGCATAAAACCTATGGGATCAGCGGCGACTCCATAGGTAAGCAGTGCAGCGGTTACCAGCCAATATCTCCAGCCGGTATCATTTAACTCAATCATGAACATCTGTAACTTCTCCATTAAATCCGTTGTTAGATAAGATTTTTCTTATGGATGGTAATGTTACATTAGTTTTATCTTTTGAATAGTGGGTTATGTCACTAAAACCGGATTGCTCGTATTTATAAAGCTGCAACACATTTATCTGTTTCTGGTTATATGGTTATTTAGCAATGAGTTATTTGATGGGGAAGGAGATGAAGGTTAGGGGGAGGGAGGCACATTGCATTGGTTGCCGTTAAGTTGATTAATATGGCTTTCAGATGGAAGGGCGTAAACAACTCCTTAAGAATAAGTTAGCAATTTATATTGCTATATACATGATATAGCTCTTATTTTTTTATATTTCCCCTGTGTTTGCGTCTGGTTTTGTGGCATGCTCGCCGCCTATTTTGTCGGTTGTTTTTCTAGAGGGACCTAGATTAGTTATGAATTTCCATAAAATTGATATCAATACCAAGCTCATTCCAACTCAAAGCCTGTTTAACTGATGCCCAAACCACCCAATTACACCCCCCGACGCCATCGTCGAACAGGCTATATAACAAGTTTTACTAATTAAAGAAGATAGATATGGAAATATTAGAAAGTTTATTGCGTGCGTTTGATACCAATATTGTTAACAGTGTCATTTTAATAACAATGGCGGTTGTATTTGGATTAGGCCTTTGGTTTACGAAAAAAGCGCAGCAAGTTGAGTTTGTGCAGTATGTACCGACGCTATTAACCACTATGGGTATTTTTGGTACGTTTTTAGGTATCGTGCTGGGCTTGCTAGAGTTTAATCAGCTAGACATAGAAGCAAGTATTCCACCATTGTTAGAAGGTCTAAAAACGGCGTTTATTACCAGTTTGGCTGGTATTCTGTTGTCGCTAGTTTTTAAAACACTGTCGACGTTTTCATTCTTAAAGCCGAGGCAAGTTGAAGAGAGTATTTCGCTGGCAACACCGGAAGCAATTCTCGGTGCAATGCAGGCTCAGGTTACTGAAACAAAGACCCTAAAAGACGCTATCGTTGGCAACGAAGAGTCGACTTTGTTTGGACAGTTAAAAATACTGCGTGGTGATATTAATGATAACGCCAAAATCTCAGTAAAAAATGCGCAAGATCAAGCAACTCAACAACAAGAGAATTTTGAAGCATTTTCTGAAAAGCTGTGGCTTAAACTGCAAGATTTTGCTGATACGTTATCAAAATCAGCTACCGAGCAAGTGATTGAAGCGCTGAAACAGGTGATTACAGACTTTAATAATAACTTAACTGAACAGTTTGGTGAAAACTTTAAACAGCTTAACGAGGCGGTACATAAGTTAGTTGATTGGCAAGAAAATTATCGGGTTCAACTTGAGCAAATGCAGCTGCAATATGCTCAAGGTGTTGAGTCTATAACGGCTACTGAATCATCGGTTGCGCACATTAGTGAGCAAAGCAAGGTGATCCCTGAATCAATGAATGAGTTGAAAGGCGTTATGGAAGTGAATAAGCATCAATTAGCTGAATTAGAGCGCCATCTAGAAGCCTTCAAGTTGATGCGTGATGAAGCGGTTAAAGCGGTACCAGAGATCAGAGAGCAAGTTCAAAATACGGTAAATGATATTTCGGCAGCGGTTTCAACTGCCAGTGAACATTACAAGTCACTGCTCACAGAGTCTGATGACTACATTAAGGCTCATGTACAAACCTCTAATGAATTGCTTGAAAAGTTTGCCAGTGAAACTGAGAAAGGCATTAATAGTGTCGGAACTCGTTTAACTGAAAGCTCTGAACTGATCAGTAAAAATATTGATACCGCTGCCAATGAATTTACCGATAACACGGCGCGAACTAACCAGAGTTTGCAAACGAGCTCAGATCATCTTCAATCTCAGACTGAAATGATAAAACAGCACCTGCAAGATGCAGTAAGCGATCTAAATAACACTATGCGCGACATGATTGAAAAACTAGTTGTTGATGCAAAAGATATTACTTCAACCATGAAAGAGGCGAACCAGAATCTTGTTACCGATACTGAGAATGTTCGCGACACAGTGATTAAGTCAGCTGATAAATTACAGCAAAGATTGAATGAAGTGATTGATGACGCCGCGACACAACAGATCAATCAAGCTAAGCGCACATTTGAAGCTATGGAAGAGCAAGTTAAGCAGCAAGTTGGTTTAACTGGTGAAGCCGTTGATTCGCAACTAAAGCTTATTGATACGGCGATGCAGCAGGAAATAAACCGAGTTATGAATGAGATGGGGCAAGCATTGGCCCAGGTCAGTGGTAAATTCGTCGAAGATTATGTGAAATTGACCAACGCAATGAATGAAGTTGTTAATCAGCGAGTAGCCTAATGGACAAGGTATTTGGCACTAGAAATGTGAATCAAGACAGTGGTGACCACTGGTTGTCGGTTTCTGATTTAATGGCTGGCCTAATGATGGTGTTTCTGTTTATCGCTATCGTTTTCATGATGATCACCCAAAAGGAAAACGACAAGATTAAGGATGTGGCGGTAGCTTATCAGGAAAATCAGGTCGCAATATTTGAGGCTTTAGAGGAAGAGTTTGAAAAAGACCTCTCTAAATGGGGCGCAACGATCGATAAGGAAACATTGGCATTTAACTTTCAATCGCCGGATGTTTTATTTGCTAACAATGAAACCAAATTAAGTGAAGCTTATAAGGCGATTCTTAATGATTTCTTCCCTCGTTATATTATGGTTTTAGCGCCTTACCGAGATTCGTTGGATGAAATCAGGATTGAAGGGCACACATCAAGTGTTGGGTTGCGTGGGTCTACAGAAGCGCAGGCTTACTTTTATAACATGCGGCTGTCACAAGGCCGAACGCGGGCAGTTTTAGAATATGGTTATGCACTGATGCCTCATGAGGCTAATTGGATTAAGGCTAATATCGCGGCTGTTGGTTTTTCATCGTCTCGTGCGATTATACATGATGGTGTTGAGGATGCTGCTATGTCTCGACGAGTGTCTTTCCGGGCCATTACTAATGCAGATATCCAGATAAAACGGATATTGGAGAGCAACTAAGTGAAGCTTACTGTTGATTTGAGTGCTCTGCATCGTGCTGTCGCGCCGCTTGGTAAAGTGGTGACTGACTTTTCAATAACTAGTCGTGCAGATGAATTAGAAAGTATCGGTAGCGAGCTGATTAAAGGGTTGATATTAGGTAAAGATATTCAGCTCAATCAAATTGATGGTACTAACGGGATATTAAACTACGACGGTCATCAAGTGATGCTGTATATACCTGATCAAGGTAACAATATGGCTATGACTATGGCGGATGGTAAAGCTAAAGGCGCAAAAAGAGTTCACGTTGCTGAATGTAAAACCATCATAAGTATGCGAGAGCGAGGACGGTTCAATGACCGATATGATGTAATTAGTCGTATTGACGGGGCTTTTCCTATTTTCGGTATCGATTATCATACTCAGAAAGAGATTCAAGGGGAAGCAGACCTTGCAGTCTGTCAGAATTGTTTATGTTTACTTAATCATCAAAACTTCCCAAATTTAACATGGGTGGATAAATCTCAGTTTATAAAAGAGTTTTCTTACGCAAAGTTTTTTGAAACCTATAGTTCTTACTTTAAGACATTACCTACATCGACAGTTGGTTTTCAATCTAGTGGCTATACACCAGATTGGCCTTCTATATCGTCAAAAGTTAGAAGTGAGCTAAATTACACTTGTGAGCAATGTGGTGTGGATTTGCAGCATGAGTCTAAGTTATTGCATGTCCATCATATTAATGGAAATAAAGCCAATAATGAGCGTAAAAATTTAAGGGCTCTTTGTGCAGACTGTCACAAAAAACAACCTCATCATGGTCATTTATATGTAGGTAATAATGACGTATTAAAGATAAACAAGTTAAGGCGTGAGCAGCATAAATTTGACGTGTTTGACTACGGCAAATTACGTGAATGCGCAGACACCGCTCTGGATGGTTTACTTCATAAATGCCAATCCACTAGATTACCATCTGGAGAATTAGGTATTGCTATTAATGATAACGGGAACTTGATTGCAATCGATCTTTGTTGGCCAAGGCGTAAAGTCGCGGTATTAATCAATATGGATAATGCTCAAATATTACAAAGCCATGGCTGGACTGTTTTCACTGGATTTGATGCTCTTAGCAATTTTGAAGCATTCCAGAGCAAAGTTAGATAAACAATTTGAGTGGAGTTAGTTTGTGACTTCGTATTTTAAGCCCCTGACTTCAGTTATTAATTACAGCACTCATTTCCTATTCGATATCAGGTAAATTATTGATGCATGCGAAAGCAACCTTTGTTTTTTGGACGACACTAATACTTTACATTATAACCCTTTGTACAGTCAGTTATGTTGGGGTGTACCTTACCTACATAGCATTACCCTTGATCGTGCTTTCAGGTTTAATAATGAAATGCTCGAAACCTAAGCCAGAACATAAAGAGATGATAGACAATTCCAAAACAGCTCTAAAAGAAATGGGTAAGGTAACGAGCGCTGCACTTGATGGCTTCAACTCATTTTTAGATGAGTGTAATACCTCATTAGGTGAGTTTAATGAAATAACTAAGTTAGGTACTGAGCGAACAGCGCATCTCAGAGAGAAGAAGCATCAGCTAGATTTACTGCGAATTCCGTTCAACGCGAAGTATGATGTTTTAAAAGACCCTGAGACGGTGCGAAATAACCGTGAAAGACGTAATCAAATGGATAGTGATATACGCAAAATAGAAAAGAGCATTGAAACCATCAAAATGGCTTGTGAGCTAGAAGTGAAAAGCCGAAAGCTGAAAGTTTATGAATAGCGTACAAAGAGTCCCACTAACTACAACTTGTGATTTACAAAGGGCATAAGTGAAAATAGGCTCATTATCGATTAAGCCGTTGACTTGTGGCTCTGACACTATCAGTAAATTCTAATGGGTCCATGCTATTGTGTCTGTATGGGAGCGCTCAATCTGAATCGATGACATGGAATCAGATTGCATGGCTAAAGCGTAAATCCTTACGCGTTTGACTAAGAGTGAGGCTTGCATCAGATTGGGCGCGACAGCGCTCTTTGAGGGCGTTAACCGTTGGCTCTATTTTCGGCCTAAGTTTGTTATTTCAGACGCCACAAATAAGCAGGTCTGAGCTTCGATACCTAGATGTTTACAGTTGGGCATCACCCGCAAAGATCGTCGCAGAGTCAAATTCCGTTCTTTATTATGGCGACCATATTAATTAAGTGGTAACAATTTTATACCTGCTTCATTTAACCTTGCAAATGTATCTCCTTTTTCCAAGCACCAACCTTGTGGCATGGAATATTTGAGATTAAGGCCATCTTTACTATCAAGAAAGTTTGCTTGGGCTTTTGATATATAGGCCAATCTCCAATGTTTAGATAAGAGCTTGGCAATATACTCATGACTTTTACCTTCTTTAAGAAGGCGAAAGCTCTCGTTTCTTAATACAGCACAGGGAACTACGTGTTCAGGGTGAATGGGAGATTTGTCTTTCACAGCCTGAGATTGACCACATAAAATATAATCTTTTTCAGGATGAAGAATATGAGAAAATAGTCTTGAATGAATTCCTTCATTTCCAGAATCAATACAGTTTTGAAAATGATTTACTAACACTAAAGCAGTGTCATAAACGAAGCTTTCTTTATCCATTAATTTGAAATACCCATTAAGTCATTGCGGCCATGACATTGCTATAGTATGCATATAATAAAGCTGATATATAAGCTGTATATCAGCAAAATCATTGATTAGTAAGTACTCTATCAGGCTAAGGCAGAAAAGCGATCACACTTAATCGAAAATTGTGCATTTACACAAAGGTCTTGTTGAAAGCTAGGTTATGCACAGTAAGATTAAAGCCAAACCACTCGCTCCAATCCCCTCAAATACTTAATTGGAACCCCACTTCGAGGGGCCCCCTCGCTACGCGCCCCTTCGGGCGATATAGCCTTTGACCTGATTGTTCGTTCGTGATGCTTCGCTGGCAGTGGTAAAACGCGCCCGCTCCAAGCGCAAGCGCTTGTATATGCCGCTTACCACTAGTCCAAAAGGAAGATCCATGAACAACTCATCTATTAAGTTGTTACTCACGATTGAGCAGTGTTTTGCTAAAGCTAGATTAGTTGGCTTTGCAATGCTCAAACGTCCCACGCATAAAGGTGATGTTGTCACTCTACGAGAGCTTACTCGTGATGATGAATTTTTCTGGCAGTCGTTATCAGCTTTGGACTATTAGACACGGTTATGCTGTTCCTGTATCGCAGCGTAAAAAAGGTGGGTGCTTCGTGGCTAGTATTGCTGTCGATGATGCAAAGATAAAAAACTTGTGTTAGCGTTTGTTTGGTAGCACAGGAGTAGCACAGCAATAAACTGAATGAGATAAAAAAGGTAAGTAACAAATTTTAGATAATAAAAAAGCCTGTAAAAACAGGCTTTTCTACTTTAAAAATTGGTGGCCCCTCCCAGACTCGAACTGGGGACCTGACGATTATGAGTCGTATGCTCTAACCAACTGAGCTAAGGGGCCTACTTAAGGAAGTCGTCACTACCGAAAGCGAACAGAAGTATACGAGGTTTAAATGCTGTTGTCACCCGTGATCTTATAAGAAATCACAAGTTTGAATTCAACTGCTTATCTGTTAATCAATAAGCCTTAGCTTTGGCCGAATTTTAATTAAAAAAAACCTGCCAGTTAGGCAGGTTTCATTATTACGTGATCTCGCGTGCTAAGAGTTACTCGTCCAGGAAGGACTTCAGTATCTCTGAGCGTGAAGGATGGCGTAATTTACGTAGTGCCTTCGCTTCGATCTGACGAATACGCTCACGGGTAACGTCGAACTGCTTACCCACTTCTTCAAGAGTATGGTCAGTGTTCATATCGATACCGAAACGCATACGCAGTACCTTAGCTTCACGGGCCGTTAGGCCAGCAAGTACTTCGTGGGTCGCGTTCTTCAAGCTTTCGCCTGTCGCCGAATCTAATGGTAGCTCGAGGGTTGTATCCTCGATGAAATCACCTAAGTGCGAATCTTCATCATCACCAATCGGTGTCTCCATAGAGATAGGCTCTTTGGCAATCTTCAATACCTTACGGATCTTATCTTCAGGCATTAACATACGCTCAGCCAACTCTTCCGGAGAAGGTTCTCGACCCATCTCTTGAAGCATTTGACGTGAGATACGGTTAAGCTTGTTGATAGTCTCAATCATATGAACCGGGATACGGATCGTTCTTGCCTGGTCGGCAATAGAGCGAGTGATCGCCTGACGGATCCACCAAGTTGCATAGGTCGAGAACTTATAACCACGACGGTATTCAAACTTATCTACCGCTTTCATCAAGCCGATGTTACCTTCTTGGATCAGATCAAGGAACTGTAAGCCACGGTTGGTGTATTTCTTAGCGATTGAGATAACCAGACGTAAGTTAGCTTCAACCATCTCTTTCTTCGCACGACGAGCCTTAGCTTCACCGATTGACATACGACGGTTAATATCTTTGATAGAAGCGATAGCAAGTCCGGTTTCCTGCTCGATTGCGTCAAGTTTTGCACGACAACGGCGAACATCCGGCTCAACCATCTCTAAACCTTCAACATAAGGCTTCTTAGAGGCGAGTTCTTCGTTAAACCATTCGATGCTGCTTTCGTTACTGGTATAAACCTTAACGAAATTTTTCTTTGGCATCTTAGCTTGTTCAACACAAAGCTTCATGATGAGACGTTCTTGAACACGAACCTTGTCCATCATAGCACGCATGTTTTTGACTAAGCGGTCGAACTGCTTAGGCATTAGACGGAACTCTTTAAAGAGCTCGCCAATTTCGAATAGTGCTAAGGTAGACTCTGGATGACCACGGCCCTTAAGCGCGATGACCTTCAGCGTATTTTCATGTACTTCTCTAAGCTGAGTGAAGCGCTCTTTAGCCTCTTCAGGATCGGGACCTTTTGGACCTTCCTCTTCTTCATCGTCATCTTCTGCTTCATCGTCTTCATCATCTAACTCTTCATCAGAGAGTTCTGAACCGACGTGAGTCGCTGTAGGTGCAACATCATCGGCATTTGGATCGACAAAGCCTGAGATAATATCAGACAGTCTTACTTCTTCAGCTTCATAGCGATCGAACTGCTCAAGGATCATAGAGATCGCTTGAGGGTACTCGGCAACCGAGGCTTGAACCGTGTTGATTCCCTCTTCGATACGCTTGGCGATAACAATTTCGCCTTCACGGGTAAGAAGTTCAACGGTACCCATTTCACGCATATACATGCGAACCGGGTCAGTTGTTCGGCCTAATTCGGCTTCTACCGTGGCAAGTGCAGCGGCAGCTTCTTCGGCAGCATCTTCATCGGTGCTGTCTTCAGACATCATGATTTCATCAGCATCCGGCGCCTGTTCGTAGACGCGAATACCCATGTCATTAATCATCTGGACAATATCTTCGATCTGGTCGGCATCGACCATATCTGCAGGCAAGTGATCGTTCACTTCTGCATAGGTTAAGTAACCTTGCTCTTTACCTTTGGCTAGCAACAATTTAAGTTGCGACTGAGGAGTGTGCTCCATAGATATCATCCAAGTTGGGTAACTGTTAAAACGACGCGCAAAACATTGCCGCGCAAATCGTCAATTATAGCCTTGTGCGCTTCCTTGTGCCAGTCAAAGAGCTTACTTTTGAGACAGAAACTGCCTTAATTTTAGCCTTTTATGACCGAGATTAGCTTAGTCAGCTGAATCCTTTCTTCTTTAGTATGGTTCTGTTTTAGACTCAACTCCTGATAACGTTGTTCAATATATTGATTGTTCAACCAAATCAGGGTCTTTCTAAACTCTTGCTGTAAGTTTTCATCCGCCACTTGATGATCCCATTGGGTCAGTTTTTTCAGGGTGCTGAGCTGTTTGTCGCCCCTGAACTGCTCAAGTAGTTGTGCGCTGTGCTTAACTTTCACACGAGTTTCGTCTAACAAGAGGATCAGCAGTTCAATGCCGGCCATCTTTAGGTGTTTAAGCGCTGGTTGTTCTGGCAATCCTTCACCAAGACTAGGATGTTGCACCAGCAAAGCGATGGCTAATCGCAATGGGGTTCCACGTCCTTTTAACGCTTTATTTTGAAGAGGCTTTACTTGTTCTTTTGAAGAAAAACCAAGTTTCCGTTTAAGCTCTTCCGCACCGTTCATACCCAGTTTATAGGCCAAGTTTTCGAGCAATAAACTTTGTAGAACAGTGTCTTGTATCTTCTCTGTCAGAGTAATGGCTTGCTTGGCCAACGTCCCTTTATCTGAGCCATATCGCTTGGCTAAGGTTTCAAATAGAAACTCGGGTAGTTCCTGCGCATCATTAATCTGATTTTCGAATGCTTCTTTGCCTACCTGACGGACCATAGTATCCGGGTCTTCACCTTCAGGCAGGAACATAAATTTGACTTGGTTACCGGGCTTAAGCAAAGGCAATGCGGTTTCAAGAGCACGCCACGCCGCTTCTACGCCAGCTTTATCTCCGTCATAACAACAGATCACTTCTTTAGCACTGCGTAGTAGCAGCTGAAATTGCTCTGCAGTGGTTGAAGTGCCCAGCGATGCAACCGCATAGTCGACACCAAACTGTGCCAATGCAACCACATCCATATAACCTTCAACAATGAGTACTTGCTTGGGATCTCTATGGCGCTGTTTTAGCTCATAGAGTCCATATAGCTCATTGCCCTTATGAAATATGGGCGTTTCCGGAGAATTCAAGTACTTTGGTGTGCCATCGCCTAAAACTCGGCCACCGAAACCGATAACCCGGCCTCTTCTGTCGCGAATGGGGAACATAAGCCTGTCACGAAATCTATCGTAACGTTTGCCGTTATCGTTCTCTATTACCATTCCGGCAGTAAGTAACTTGTCTTGTGCATCCTGATTTTGGCGGTAACGGCCTAACAAGCCATTCCATCCATCGGGAGCAAATCCAATATTAAAGTGTTCAACCACTTCATTGGAGAGTCCTCGATGTGCTAAATAGTCGAGAACTTTCTGTTTGTCATCATGTTGTCTTAACTGGTTTTGAAAATAGAGGCTTGCCTCTTCCATTAATTGGTAGAGGTCGCGACTTAAACCTTCATCGCGTTTTGGGCCAGTGCCTTGCTCTCTTGGGACTTCAACGCCCAATTGGCCAGCGAGATCTTCAATCGCATCGATAAAATCGAGTCGGTCGTATTCCATGACAAAGTCGATGACATTTCCATGGGCACCACAGCCGAAGCAATGATAAAACTGCTTATCTCGACTAACGGTAAAAGAGGGCGATTTTTCGCTGTGAAACGGACAACAGGCAGAATGATTCTTACCCGCCTTTTTCAGGGGTACTTTTGCGTCGATAAGATCGACAATATCGATTCGAGCTACTAGCTCATTGATAAAATCACGAGGTATCGCCATTAGTTTGGTAAATGCCGCCTTTCGCGAAGATAAAACAGAAACAATATAAACAAACAAGCCGTGCAAGAGCACGGCTTATTCACGCATCAAATTCTAATTACTTAAGTTTAGCTCTGATCATAGCGCCAATCGCCGCCATATCAGCTCTTCCTAAGACCTTAGGTTTTAACGCTCCCATTACTTTACCCATATCCGCCATGGAGGATGCGCCCATTTCAACAATGCTTGCATCAACTAGCTCGACAATTTCCTCTTCGGAAAGAGGTTTAGGCAGGAAGTGTTCAAGAACTTGAATCTCCGCTGCTTCAATATCTGCTAGTTCATCACGTCCGGCTGCACTATATTGTGCAATCGAATCGCGACGCTGTTTAACCATTTTGGTTAAGACCGCTATAGCTTGGTCGTCAGTCAGAGTTTCGCGGGTATCCACTTCGATCTGCTTAACGGCGGCTAGTGCCATACGAATAGTCCCCAAGCGCACCTTTTCTTTGGCACGCATGGCTTCTTTCATTTGGTCTTTTAGCTGATCAACTAGGCTCATAAGAGATTAGTATAAACGTACGCGACGCGCATTTTCGCGAGAAAGCTTCTTAGCAAGACGCTTAATTGCAGCGGCTTTTGCACGCTTACGTGCAGTAGTTGGCTTCTCGTAGAATTCACGAGCGCGAACATCAGCTAAGATACCGGCTTTTTCACAAGAGCGTTTAAAACGACGTAGAGCTACGTCAAATGGTTCGTTATCGCGTACTTTAATTATTGGCATACGCCATCACCCCTTAGGTGTAGTTTGTAATGAGTCAATCACTTGACCCAAGTTAATTTAAAAATGGTGCGGAATTCTATACCGACTTAGCACCTTTTGTAAAGCCCCTATTGCGATCCTATTTTAAGATCTTTTGCGTAAATTGATCTTTTTTCAGATCCGGGCTCTATTAAGTGCACTCCCTTAATTCTATCCCATGAGAATAGAATGATTAAGTCTATTGGTATAATTAAAGCACAGGAGGTAGAATTAGCAGCCTTTTATGACAGTTTGACGGGATATGATGCGGGTTTTAGGTATTGAAACATCTTGCGATGAAACAGGGGTTGCCGTTTTTGATGACGAGCAGGGCTTGTTGTCTCATACATTATATAGTCAGGTAAAGCTTCATGCCGATTACGGTGGAGTGGTCCCTGAACTGGCTTCCAGAGATCATGTAAGAAAAATAGTACCATTGGTGAAGCAAGCGCTTGCCGATGCAAATTGTACCTTAGATGATATCGATGGTGTTGCCTATACCAAGGGGCCTGGCCTTGTCGGTGCCTTGCTTGTTGGCGCCTGTGTGGGCCGCTCGCTTGCCTATGCCTGGGGAAAACCCGCTGTTGGTGTGCACCATATGGAAGGTCATCTACTCGCGCCTATGCTTGAAGATGATGTGCCTGAGTTTCCTTTCTTAGCATTGCTTGTTTCCGGTGGTCACTCGATGCTGGTCGGGGTAGAGGGAATTGGTCGATATGAAGTGCTTGGTGAATCCGTCGATGACGCCGCCGGCGAAGCATTCGACAAAACGGCAAAATTGATGGGGCTGGATTATCCTGGCGGGCCGCGTTTGTCAAAGCTCGCAGCAAAGGGAGAGACAGGCCATTATCGTTTTCCTCGTCCTATGACTGACAGACCAGGACTGGATTTCAGTTTCTCGGGACTTAAGACATTTGCGGCTAACACCATTGCCAAAGAGCCTGATGATGAGCAGACGCGCGCTAACATTGCCCGTGCTTTCGAAGAAGCTGTAGTTGATACTCTCTCGATCAAATGTCGCCGCGCACTAAAACAGACGGGCTATAAGCGTTTAGTCGTTGCCGGTGGTGTGAGTGCCAATGCCCGTTTACGTACGACGTTAGCCGAGACCATGCTGGCTCAGGGTGGTCAAGTCTATTATCCTCGCGGTGAGTTTTGTACCGATAACGGTGCCATGATTGCCTATGCCGGTTTACAACGACTTAAGGCCGGTCAGGTAGAAGACTTAGAAGTTAAGGGCGAGCCTCGCTGGCCACTGGATACGCTGCCGGCGGTATAATCTTGACGAGCTACGAGCTACGAGCTACGAGCTACGAGCTACGAGCTCATTGCTTGTAGCTTGTTTTTTTATCTTTAGCTCGTGACTCGCCGCTTTCTTGGCCTTATCTTTAGCTCGCCACTCGCTAACCTTTTTTCTTCCTCGATACCTTAGACTCTTCGCCTTTGAGCAATCTGTGTATGTTATCCCGATGGCGAATCAGTATTAAGGTCGAAAGCATGGCGACAGGAATGGTAAACCTTTCATCTAAAAACCAGGTATAGATGGGGGCGAGTATTGCCGTTGTTATGGCTGCCAGGGATGAGTAACGGCTGATGAGCACCATTAAGATCCAAGTCGCCATCAAGGCCAGCGCAAGTTCATGGCCGATAGGGGCCATGGCACCGAATGCGGTTGCAACCCCTTTACCGCCCTTAAACTTAAAGAAGATGGGGAATATATGGCCTAAGCAGGCAGCAAT
>Ga0316198_10001441_pt1 | contig 13967 bp, 12 predicted proteins | sample OudBieAanoxic_MG_FD_204935 | JGI IMG/M metagenome (GOLD analysis project Ga0316198, IMG submission 204935) | Coastal sediment microbial communities from Oude Bieten Haven, Netherlands - site A anoxic | ecosystem: Environmental > Aquatic > Marine > Coastal > Sediment | place: Netherlands...
CAGGCGCCTGCCGACAACAAACATTAATATGTCTTTGCGTTCTCAGCGTCTTCGCGCCTTCGCGTTGAAAATAGATGTTTAGTTTTGTAGCCTGGATGAAGCGTAGCGGAATCCGGGACTATGTTTAACGCCCAACCAGGTGCCCCCCGACAACAAACATTAATATGTCCCTGCGTTCTCAGCGCCTTCGCGCCTCTGCGTTGAAAATAGATGTTTAGTCTGGAAGCAGGAATCACCTTAATTCTTTCGGCAGTTTTGTAACCTGGATGCAGCGAAGCGAAATCCGGGACTATGTTTAACGCCCAACCAGGTGCCTGCCGACAACAAACATTAATATGTCTTTGCGTTCTCAGCGTCTTCGCGCCTTCGCGTTGAAAATAGATGTTTAGTTTTGTAGCCTGGATGAAGCGTAGCGGAATCCGGGACTGCTTATAGCACCCGGCCGGATGCCCCCCGACAACAAACATTAATATGTCCCTGCGTTCTCAGCGCCTTCGAGCCTCTGCGTTGAAAATAGATGTTTAGTCCGGAAGCAGGAATCACCTTAATTCTTTCGGCAGCTGGAAACTGACATTCTCCGTATGTCCGTCGTTCTGAATGACGCTGGCGCCGTATAGCTTTTCGAGTTTGGCGGTCACTTCCTGTACCAGGACTTCAGGCGCGGAAGCGCCGGCAGTCACGCCGATCGCACTCGCTGCGTCCAGCCATTCGGTTTTGATGTCAGCTGCGCCATCGATCAGGTAAGCAGCCACGCCCTGCTTCTCCGCCAGTTCGCGCAGGCGGTTGGAATTGGAGCTGTTGGTTGAGCCCAGCACCAGTAAAACATCGACATGTCGGGCCAGTTCGCGTACCGCATCCTGCCTGCTCTGTGTCGCATAGCAGATATCATCTTTGCGCGGGCCCGATATGTCCGGGAATTTCTCACGCAGCCTGTCAATCATCAACCTGGTGTCATCGACAGACAGCGTGGTTTGCGTGACATAGGCCAGGCTTTGCGGGTTGCTGACCTCGAGCTGTTCGATGTCGTCGAGCGTCTCTACCAGGTAGATGTTGCCGCCCTGTTGCGGGTCATACTGACCCAGTGTGCCTTCAACTTCAGGATGACCGGCATGACCGATGAGGATGACTTCTTCAGCGGCCTTTGCGTGACGCGCCACTTCGAGGTGGACTTTGGTTACCAGCGGGCAGGTGGCGTCAAATACTTTTAACTGCCTGTGTTCTGCCTGCTGGCGCACCTGTTGGGAAACGCCGTGTGCGCTGAAAATGACAGTGGCGCCGTCCGGTATTTCATCGAGTTCTTCGACGAAGACGGCGCCTTTTTTTGCCAGATCATCGACCACGAAACGGTTGTGCACGACTTCATGGCGCACATAGACCGGGGCGCCGAAAATCTGCAGTGCACGTTCGACAATATCGATGGCGCGATCGACACCGGCACAAAAGCCACGCGGGTTGGCGAGGTAGATATTCATCTTCACTGGTCGTTTATTGTTGCGTGAGCATTATTGATATTGAGTATTTCGACGGTGAATACCAGAGGCTGACCCGCCAGCGGATGGTTGAAATCTACTTCCGCATTGTCAGCCTTAACAGCAAGCACAGTGCCGAGGATCTCTTCCCCGTCGGGCGTTTCAAATTCAAACACCAGACCGCTCTCCGGCTTGAGGTCATCTGGAAAATCGGACACTGGCATCATGTGAATATTGTCTTCATCCCGCAGCCCGAAGCCCTGTTCCGGTGTCAGCGTCAGCGTCTGCCTGTCACCTGTTTTCAGGCCATAGAGCGCAAGTTGCATGCCCTCGGTCAGTACACCGGAGCCCATGCCGACTTCTACAGGTTCGTCATCGAAGCTGCTTTCAATCTCAGTGCCATTGGTCAGCGCTATGCTGTAATGCATAAGCAGCAAACTGCGCATTTCGATTTTTTCTTTCATACGAGCCTTTTTAATTCTGTTCCGTGTACATGAACATATCGATTATCAACAGGGTGGCGCCGACCGAGATGGCGGAATCAGCGATATTGAAAGCAGGCCAGTGCCAGTATTCATAATACACGTCAATGAAATCGATAACGTAGCCATACAGACTGCGGTCAATCAGGTTGCCGACGGCGCCACCGAGTACCAGAACGAGGCCCCATCTGAGGTATTTCCTGTTTTTGTCCGCATGGTGCAGCCAGTAAACAAGCGTAATGCTGACAACCATGGATATGGCCATCAGTACCCAGCGCTGCCAGCCACCGGCATTACTGAGAATACTGAATGCTGCACCCTTGTTATAGCATAGCGTCATATTCAAGTTCGGTATAACTTCGAGCGGAACGCGCAGGTCGAGGTTGTTGTCAGCAATGTATTTTGTGATCTGGTCGAGTACAACAACCAGGCCGCTTATCCATAACCATTTCATAGTGTTTTAGCCCGCATTTCTCACCAGGATCACGGGAGCAGGCTTACGAACACGAAGACCAGCCTGAACCATAATAGGCATGCTTGAATTACACACTGTATTTTCGACTATCAAGACTTTGCCCTAAAATACCAGTGTCTTATCAGTATCCTGTGCCGCCTGGTGAGAAATGCGGGTTAGGCGCACGGGTATCCAGTCATGTTTGCTTTGCCGTTATGCATAACGCCTGGTCTCGCCGTTACCGGCCACATTCTCTACGCAGCGTCCGCATAAGCCGGGGTGTTGCGGGTCTTTGCCAACATCTGCGCGATGGTGCCAGCAGCGCACACATTTTTCATGCGCGGAGGCTTCTGCGATGATATGGAAGGTGCTGCCGTCTGCCAGTCTGGCTTCAATGGCTGAATCCTGTTTTTCATCGGGTGAACCCAACTGCGCTTCGGAAGTGATCATCACAAAACGCAGCTCGTTGTCGAGCTTGTTCAGGTGCTGATGCAGTTCACCGTTGCAATACACGGTGACTTCGGCATCGAGTGATGATCCGATCTTGTTGTCAATACGCAGGGTCTCGAGCTGTTTGCTCACGGCCGAGCGCGTTTCCAGTACCTGTTGCCAGAAATCCATGTTCATCGGTTCATCTTCATCCAGTTCGAACAATCCCTGGTACCAGTTCTCCAGTTGCACGGATTCGCCGTGATCGCCGGGCAGGTGCTGCCAGATTTCATCGGCAGTAAAACTCAGTATCGGCGCCAGCCAGCGGCACATGGCCTCGGCAATATGGAACAGCGCGGTTTGTGCCGAGCGCCTGGCGACACTGTCCGCCTGTGTGGTGTATTGCCTGTCCTTGATGATGTCGAGGTAGAAGCCGCCCATGTCAACGGCGCAGAAGTTATGCAGCTTCTGGTAGATAATATGAAAGTTATAATCCCGGTAGGCGTCGATGATCTGCTGCTGCATCAGATGCCCACGCGCAACCGCCCAGCGGTCGAGCGACAGCATCTCATGACCGGCAAGCATGTGTTTGGCCGGGTCAAAACCGTTCAGGTTGGCGAGCAGAAAGCGTACCGTGTTGCGGATGCGGCGATAGGTGTCGGCGGTGCGTTTGAGAATTTCATCCGATACCGTCATCTCGGCGCTGTAATCTGTGCCGGCCACCCACAGGCGGAGAATATCTGCGCCCAGTGATTTCATGATTTTTTGCGGTGCAACAACATTACCCAGTGACTTGGACATCTTGCGGCCATTGGCATCGACGGTGAATCCATGGGTGAGCACGCTGCGATAGGGCGCTGTGCCGTTCATCGCAACCGATGTCAGCAAGGAGGACTGGAACCAGCCACGGTGCTGGTCGGAACCTTCAAGATACAGGTCGGCCGGGAACGGCATGCTTTCACGCTGGCCGAGTACGCAGGCGTGGGTCACGCCGGAATCAAACCAGACATCGAGTGTGTCGCCGGTTTTCTCATAACTGTCAGCCTGATCACCGAGCAGTTCCGAGGCTTCGAGTTCAAACCAGGCATCGATATCCTGCTGTTCGATGCGCTGTGCAATCTGCTCGATCAGCGCAGCTGTGTCCGGGTGCAGTTCACCGCTTTCCTTGTGCACAAACAGGGTGATCGGTACGCCCCAGGTACGCTGCCTGGAAATACACCAGTCCGGACGCCCGCTGACCATGGCTTCGATGCGCGCCTGCCCCCAGTCGGGTATCCACTGCGTTTGCTGGATGGCCTTTTCGGCATCGGCGCGCAGGCCTTTCTGGTCCATGCTGATGAACCATTGTGGCGTTGCGCGGAAGATGATCGGGGTTTTATGGCGCCAGCAGTGCGGATAGCTGTGCTTCATTTTTGCCAGTTTCAGCAGCACGCCGTTGTTCTCCAGCGTTTCCAGTATGGCGGCGTTGGCCTTGTTCACGTGCATGCCGGCGAACAGTTCGGTGTCGGGCAGGAACACGCCGTCGCTGCCAACCGGGTTGTACACCTCAAGTCCGTAACGGCTGCCGACGATGAAGTCGTCCTGGCCATGGCCGGGGGCCGTGTGCACGGCACCGGTACCGGCTTCGGTGGTGACGTGATCGCCAAGTATGATGGGTACTGTGCGGCTGTAGAACGGATGCTGCAACTGCAGGTTTTCCAGCTGGTGGCCCTGGCATTCTCCCAGCACGCTATGCTGTTCGAAGCCGTAGCGCTGCAGGGCGCTGTCTGCCAGCGTGGTTTCCAGCAGTATTCTCAGCGGACCATTGGCCGATTGCACCTGTATTAACTGGTAGCTCAGGTCAGGATGCAATGAGACCGCCATGTTGGCCGGCAGCGTCCACGGCGTCGTGGTCCAGATCACCACGCCGATGGGGCCTTCACCTTTAGCATCGATGCCGGCCGCTGACAGAAATGCGGCTTCATCGGCGGCCTTGAACAGCACGTCGATCGCGGGTGATTCCTTGTCCTGGTATTCGACTTCGGCTTCAGCCAGTGCGGAACCGCAATCCAGGCACCAGTGCACGGGCTTGCTGCCTTTGTGCAGGTGCCCCTTGTCGATGATCTTGCCCAGTGAGCGCACGATGTTGGCTTCGAACACGGGATTCATCGTCAGGTAGGGGTCATCCCAGTCACCGAGCACACCGAGGCGTTTGAAGTCCTCGCGCTGGCCGGCAACCTGCTTGCTGGCATATTCGCGGCATTTCTGCCGAAAGGTCCTGGCATCCACCTTGTCGCCGGCCTTGCCGATCTTTTTTTCCACCATCAGTTCGATGGGCAGGCCATGGCAGTCCCAGCCCGGTATGTAACGCGCATCAAAACCGTCGATGGTGCGGCTTTTAACAATAATGTCTTTCAGGATCTTATTGACGGCGTGGCCGATATGGATGTCGCCATTGGCGTAGGGCGGACCATCGTGCAGCACGAAGGTCGGGCGGCCCCTGGATTGCTCCCTGATTCTTTTATACAGGTCGATCCTGTCCCATGCTTTGAGCATCTCCGGCTCGCGTTGTGCCAGGTTGCCGCGCATCGGGAAATCGGTATGAGGCAGGTTCAGGGTGCTTTTGTAATCAGACATAATCAGTTAATAATTAATAATGAAAAATTAAAAATGAATAATTAAAAATGAAAAGACAATACGTACATACGAATCGGTAACAGTCTTGTTGGGAATAGTTTTCGTCATGTCATTATTAATTTTTCATTATTAATTATTCATTGTTTTATGCAGTTCTCTTGCACGCACACAATCCAGTTCTATTTGCTGCCTGAGCAATTCGAATGAGTCGAATTTTTTCTCGTCGCGTATTTTATGGTGAAAAGACACGCAGATATTCATACCGTAGATGTCTTTTTCAAAATCAAACAGGTGGACTTCGAGCTGATCACGCACACCGTCGACAGTCGGGCGTTTGCCGATATTCGCAATGCCCTGAACGTCACTCAGCCCAGGCGAGCACATGGTCACAGAGTACACGCCACACAGTGGAATTGCCGGCCGGTTCAATCGAATATTGGCCGTTGGGAATCCAATCGTGCGTCCGCGTTTGTCTCCATGCGCCACGCGCCCGCAAATCCTGTAGGGTTTGCCGAGCATGCGTTCGGCATCGGACAGGCGATCATCCAGCAGGGCCTGGCGAATACCTGTGCTGCTGACGCGCATATTATCCACGCTGTGGGTGGATAATGCCAAGACCTCAAAGCCGTGTTTATCGCCAGCGGTCTTTAGATAATCATAATCACCCGTGCGGCCTTTACCGAAACGAAAATCATCGCCGATCACAACCGCTTTTACGGCGAGTGCGTCAACCAGCACTGTAGATACAAATTCTTCTGCACCCAATTGTGCCAGCCTGTCACCAAAGCGCAGAATCAATAACATGTCCGGGCGCAGGGATTCATCCAGTTCCGCAATCAAGGTATAGCGCTCACGGGCACTGGTCAGGCGTGGTGCGGGTTTGCTTTTTGAAAAATATTCGTGCGGCAGGGGATCAAAACTCATCAGGGCCGAGGGGATATTATTTTCCCGGGCTTTTTCAGACAGCAGTCGCAGCAGTGCCTGGTGGCCGTGATGCACGCCATCGAAATTACCGATCGTCACCGCGCAGTTCCGGTGCTCGGGTTTCAGGTTGTGCAGTCCGCGGACAAGTTGCATGATTGACGAGTTGCCAAGTAACTATTTGAAAAGCAGTAGTATATCAGCGTTTGCTTGTTAAGCTGATAGAAACATCTAATTTAACGCAAAGACGCAAAGGCGCAGAGAACGCAAAGATTATATTTTGTTATGTTGACCTTAGGCCATGTAGCAGCGACTGTATTACACGTACGATAAAACTGTAGGCTTCAGCCGCGAACGAATAACATAAAAAGCATTGTCATCTCGACCGAAGGGAGAGATCTCCATGGACTCGGGAGATCTCTCCCTTCGGTCGAGATGACAGAATTAACGTTCGCGGCTGAAGCCTGCGTATATTCAAATGGGGTGCAACCAACAAGTGACTTTGCGGCCTTCGCGTCTTTGCGTTGAAAACAATATGTTATGTACGCCTGAGCCTGTCAGGCCGGATGCCGCTCAGCCACAGTATCGCAAAATAGATCACTGCCGCTGTGCCGATAATGCTGGCCAGATAAAGCGCGCGCTCGAGCATGGTCAACCAGCTCCATATTTCAAGTCCCGGTGTCAGGTAGAGCAATACCGCAGTCATGCCGGCGCAGGCGATTAGCATTTTTACAACCATCCACCACCAGCCCGGCAGTGGCTGATACACGCCGGCTTTTCTGAGACCGCGATAAAGCAGGATGGCATTGATATAACCCGAGCTGCTGGTTGCCAGCGCCAGGCCGACATGCGGTGCTTCGTACTGCAGCATCACCATCGGTACAACGAACAGGATATTCAGCGCCATGTTGAACACCATTGCGATGATGGCGATCCTGACCGGCGTTTTCGTGTCCTGGCGGGAATAAAACCCCGGTGCCAGCACCTTGATCATAATAAATGCCGGCAGTCCCAGGATATAAGCCATCAGGCTGAGACTGGCCATGTAGGTGTCACTCGAGGTGAAATCACCGTGTTGAAACAGCGTCGATAGTATCGGCCCGGCCAGCAGTATCAGGCCGATGCCGGCGGGCAGTGCAATCAGCATCACCAGTTTCAGAGCCCAGTCCAGAGTCTGGTTGAAATGTTCACGCGACTCGTTGGCGTGCTGCTGCGACAGCGCCGGCAGGATCACCGTTGCGATAGCGATACCCAGCACACCCAGCGGAAACTCCAGCATGCGGTCCGAGTAATACAGCCAGGTGACGCTGCCAATTGTCAGGAAAGAGGCGATGATGGTGTCCAGTATCAGGTTGATCTGCATCACGGAGGAGCCGATCACGGCGGGCAGCATCAACCGCAGGATCTTGCTGACGCCTTCGTGGCCGCGCTTTATGCGTGGTATCGGGAACAGTTTCAATTTCAGTAAAAAAGGGAACTGCAACAGCAGTTGCAGTACGCCGGCGACAGCCACGCCCCAGGCCAGTGCCATCAGCGGCTGTTCGAACATCGGTGACAGCCATATTGCAGCCGTGATCAGGCACAGGTTGAGAATGATCGGTGTGAACGCGGGAACAGCGAAGCGGTTGTAGCTGTTCAGAATGCCGCCGCAGAAGGCCACCAGCGAGATGAAAAACAGGTAGGGAAAGGTAATGCGCAGCATCTCGGCCGTCAGATCGTGACGCACCGGGTCTCCGCTAAAGCCCGGTGCAAACAGGTAAACCAGCAGGGGTGCTGCTACCGATCCAAGCGTGGCTATCAGCAGCAGCACGGTCCCCAGTGTGCCGGCGACGTGACCGACCAGGTCGCGCAGTGCTTCGCGGCTGCGCGTTTCCTTGTATTCCGAAAACACCGGTACGAACGCCTGGGAAAAAGCACCCTCGGCGAACAGTCGGCGCATGAAATTCGGAATCTTGAAAGCGACAAGAAAAGCGTCGGTGCCTCCGGTAACGCCAAAAACGTTGGCCAGGGTGACGTCGCGTATCAGACCAAATACGCGCGAGAGCAGGGTCATGCCGCCGACGGTCAGTGTGGATTTCAGCAACTTGATGCTCAGCGTGGCTCTCCTGAGGAAGGTTTGAGTAAGGACCTGAAAAAACGCGTTATTGTAACCCAGGCTCGGCAGTTGAACACGAATTAGCATTGTTCCTCGAGCGTCAGGGCAAGGCGCGTGAGAATAAAAAAGAAGTCAGTACGTAGGCCAGTATAAGCGAAGCGTTGCTGGCGGATCAGAATCGCCGTGAAACGTAAAGCCTTATCTCGGCCAACGGCTGCGTCACTCGAAAGCTTTTTTCAACGCAAAGACGCGAAGGCGCAAAGTGCGCGGAGTATTTGCTTGTGTGTCGAAGCGATATACAACATTGCGAACCGAGTGACTACGTTAATTGCTGCGGTCAACTGCCGAGCCTGGGTTTTTGCCAAAAAACATTGACAAAAGCGGCTGAAACTGGCATTTTACGCGCTCTTTTTAATCAGTGTAGATAGAAACGTGGCAAATTCACCCGGAGCAAGAAAACGCGCCCGCCAGGCCGTTAACCGTCGCGCCCACAACATGGGCATGCGCGCTATGATGCGTACTCACATCAAAAGCGTTTACTACGCTATTGAAAAAGGCGACAAGCCTGCGGCTGAGGCTGCATACAAGGATGCTGTGCCCGCTATTGACCGTATGGCGAACAAGGGCCTGATTCACAGAAACAAGGCAGCGCGCCATAAAAGCCGTCTGAACCATCACATCCACAATATGTGATTGAAACGGCAGACCGAATACAAAAAGCCCCGCACTGCGGGGCTTTTTTTGCATCAGGAACATCTCAACGCAAAGACGCGAAGGCGCAAAGGTCGCAAAGCTCTTTACAGGTTATATCCCAATCGAATTTGTTATCCGAGCTTTATACATGCATCCAAACCCCGGATTTCGCGTTGCTGCATCCAGGCTACAGAATACGGATTCAACGCAAAGACGCGAAGGCGCAAAGGTCGCAAAGTTTTTAATTGGTATTGCCAATCCCGGCTGTGTCATGATTTTTGCACTGCCCCATTCAACTAACGAATAGACAAACAAATTCTTTGCGTTCTCTGCACCTTAGCGCCTTTGCGTTGAAAAAATCAAAGCAAAACCAGGTTGTCGCGATGAATCAGTTCGGGCTCATCCACATACCCCAGCACATTCTCGATCTCGTTCGAGGCCCTGCCCATAATTTTCCTGGCTTCATCGGCGGAATAATTCACCAGCCCGCGGGCGACTTCGTCACCGGCTGGTGACAGGCAGCTGACAATATCGCCGCGATTGAAGTTGCCGTTGACCCTGGTGACGCCGACAGCCAGCAGGCTCACGCCTGAATCTGATAGTGCCTTGCTCGCGCCTGCGTCCAGTTGCAGGCTGCCCCTGACGATAAGATGACCGGCGAGCCATTGTTTGCGCGCAGCCAGCTTCTCGGTTTTCGGGCTCAGCAGGGTGCCAAGTTCGGTGCCTTTGGCGATTTCGAGCAGCACATTTTCGGCTCTGCCTGAGGCGATTAATGTGGCCGCGCCCGAACGTGCAGCGCGTTGTGCTGCGGTAATCTTGGTTCTCATACCGCCACGGCCGAGCGCGCCACCGGAGCCGGCCATGCTCATGATGACGGGGTCGGTTGCATTTGCCTCGCTGATCAGCTCGGCATCCGGATTCTGCCTCGGGTCCTTGTTATACAGACCCTGCTGATCAGTGAGAATGATCAGGGCGTCCGCCTCCACCAGGTTGGCCACTAATGCGGCCAAGGTGTCGTTATCGCCAAAGCGGAATTCTTCGGTAGCGACGGTATCGTTTTCGTTAATGATCGGGATTGCACCTATTCTCATCAGCGTGTTCAAGGTGCTGCGTGCATTCAGGTAGCGTTTACGATCAGACAGGTCATCGTGGGTGAGCAGTACCTGGGCGGTATGGATATCGTGCTGCTTGAAACAGGATTCGAAATGCTGGATCAGGCCCATTTGCCCGAGTGCGGCAACGGCCTGCAGTTCGTAAAGCGCATGTGGGCGCTGGGTCATGCCGATACGGGACATGCCCTCGGCGACGGCGCCGGACGAGACCAGCAGCAGCTCCTTGCCGGTACTGCGCAGTTCGGCCATCTGTTCCGCCCAGCGCTGGATCGCGCCGGTATCGAGACCCTTGCCTTCGTTGGTAATCAGCGCACTGCCGATCTTGATGACCCAGCGTTTGGCGCGGCCGAGTTTAGTCCTGTCCGTCATCTGTATTTTCATCCAGTTCCAGGCCTGAATCCTGTTCAGGCCCTTCATGGTCATAGGTCAAATAATTCATGATGTCGTAAACGACCTGCTGGGTACCGGTTTTGCCCAGGGCCGAGATTGTATACACCGGCCCTTTCCAGTCCAGTGCATCGGTAATTTCCTTGCGGCGCTGTGACAGCTCATCCTCCGATAGCAGGTCGGCTTTATTTAATACCAGCCAGCGTTGTTTATGGGCCAGTTCATCGCTGTATTTTTGCAGCTCGGCCAGTATTTTTTTCGCATCGTCGACCGGGTTGCTGTCATCAAACGGCGCGATGTCCAGAATGTGCAGCAGCAGGCGCGTCCGGGACAGATGTTTCAAAAACTGGATACCCAGTCCGGCCCCGGTGGAAGCGCCTTCGATCAGACCGGGGATGTCGGCGACAACAAAACTCCGGGTCTCATCAACGCGCACCACGCCCAGGTTGGGATAGAGTGTGGTGAACGGGTAATTGGCCACTTTTGGGCGCGCCGAGGACACTGCGCGAATAAAGGTGGACTTGCCGGCGTTGGGCAAGCCCAGTAAACCGACATCAGCCAGCACCTTCAGTTCCAGTCGCAGTTCGCGGCGCTCACCCGGTGTGCCCGGTGTGCATTTGCGTGGTGCGCGGTTGGTCGAGCTCTTGAAGCGGGTATTGCCGAGGCCGTGGAAGCCGCCCTGGGCGACAAGTATCTTCTGCTGCGCCTCGGTGATATCGCCGATCAGCTCCCGGGTTTCATCATCATAGATCAAGGTGCCTACAGGCACATGAATTTCAAGGTCTTCACCACTCTTGCCGGTCATCTGCCGGCCCTGGCCCTTTTTGCCGGACTCGGCCGTGTAAGTGCGTACATGGCGAAAATCCGCCAGTGTATTCAGGTTGTTGTCACCCACCAGGTAAACGCTACCGCCATCACCGCCGTCACCGCCATCGGGTCCGCCCCTGGGAATATATTTTTCGCGACGAAAATGGACCACGCCGTTACCGCCGTCGCCTGCAATGGTCTTGATTGTCACTTCGTCAACGAATCGCATAATAATTTTTTATACAAAAAGCCCTTTAACGCAAAGGCCGCAAAGAATTTTTAATGTGGTCATATTAAATTAAGGTGCTGTTTGTCCTGAGGTTATTTTGCTACTGGCGTATAACAACTATACCCCTCTGCGGTCTTTGCGCCTTGGCGTCTTTGCGTTAAAAAGTTCTTAATAATAAATAAAAAAGCCCCGGCTGGCGGGGCTTTTTGATACTTTTCAGGAGCGTCGCCTCATGCCGCAACTACGCTGATGGTTCTGCGCTTTTTTGGACCGCGGATTTCAAATTTGACGTTGCCGTCGGCGGTTGCAAACAGGGTATGGTCGCGACCCATGCCAACATTGTCACCGGCGTGAAACTTGGTGCCGCGCTGACGAACAATGATGTTGCCTGCCAGTACGTTTTCGCCACCAAACTTTTTCACACCCAGTCGCTTGGATACTGATTCGCGGCCGTTGCGGGTACTGCCCGCTGCTTTCTTATGTGCCATTGTTTATTCTCCTAGCCTGCAATGCCGGTAATTTCGATATCAGTATAGTGCTGACGATGGCCGGTTTTCTTCTGGTGGTGTTTGCGGCGTCTGAATTTCATGATTTCGACCTTCTTCGCACGGCCATGAGCCTTGACGGTCGCGGTGACCTTGCCACCTGCTACAAAAGGGGTGCCAATATTGATTTTGTCGCCATCGGCGATCATCAAAACCTTGTCGATTTCGACAGAAGCACCTTCTTCAGCATCCAGTTTTTCAACGCGACACAGATCGCCTTCGGCTACTCTGTATTGCTTTCCACCTGTACTGACTACAGCGTACATGGCGTGTTCTCCAAGTCGTTGACAGAAAAGGCGCGAATTTTAACGGTAATACCTGTCTGTGGCAAGTTAAATGGGCAGTTTCTGCCCGCCTTGCTTGACCATTGCAGCCTGCAGCCATAGGATTCGCACTCTGTTGACTGATCCCCTGCATACTGTGTCCGAAATCCTGTTGAATAGCGAAGAAATCAACGCCCTATGTCGAGAGGACATGGCCGGGGTAAACCGGGTGATTCGTCAGCGTCTGCAGTCGGACGTCGCCCTGGTGAACCAGCTCGGGCATTATATTATCGACTCAGGCGGCAAACGCTTTCGGCCGTTGCTGGTACTGCTGTCAGCACGCGCTCATGGCTATGAAGGCAGTCTGCACCACATTCTTGCCGCGATCATCGAATTTATCCACACGGCGACACTGCTGCACGATGATGTCGTGGATGAGTCCAGTTTGCGCCGTGGCAAGGAGACCGCCAACGAGCTGTTTGGCAACGCTGCCAGTGTGCTCGTCGGCGATTTTCTCTACTCGCGTGCATTTGAAATGATGGTTGATGTCGACAGCATGAAAGTCATGGCCATTCTTGCCAATACCACCAATGTGATCGCGGAAGGCGAGGTCATGCAGCTGATGAATGTGCATGATGCTGATACGACCGAAGAACGCTACATCGACGTTATCCACTGCAAAACAGCCAAGTTGTTCGAAGCCGCAACGCGACTGGGTGCTGTACTGTGTGACCGTGGCGAGCAACAGGAAATGGCGATGGCGCGCTATGGCATGCACCTGGGTACTGCATTCCAGCTCATAGATGATGTGCTCGATTACACATCAAACAGTGATGACATGGGCAAAAATGTCGGTGATGACCTGGCTGAAGGCAAGCCCACACTGCCTCTGATATACGCCATCAGCAAGGGCACGCCTGAAGAGTCCAGGCTGATACGCACAGCTATCGAAAATGGCGGCTATGACTATATTGACGATGTTCAGGCAATCATTCACTCGACCGGAGCGCTGGATTACACCGCATCAGTTGCCGCTAAAGAAGCCGATCTGGCCTTGAGTGAACTTGGTCACCTGGAAGGTTCAGATTTCAAACGGGCGCTGGTGTCACTCGCGCATCTCTCGGTTGATCGCAATAGCTGATCCAGCTTGTTGAAATCCCGCATGTGACACCATAACTGTGCTAAAAACCGGTTCAATATGCTGATGAATAATACATTGGCTGAGGAAACTCTGATTAATTCAGTGTTTCCGCAACACATGGATGTGTTGCCATTTTCAGTGGCCGATAAGCCATTGAAAACGTAGAACAAGATAAAATCGCATCATATATTGTTCGAGTTCTGATAATTCATGGGTGAATTATCAGAGCTTCTCTAACATTTCTCGCTGTATACCGCTAGAATAAGACTTTTCGGAGTGTAGCTCAGCTTGGTAGAGCACTACGTTCGGGACGTAGGGGTCGGA
>Ga0316198_10001442_pt1 | contig 13959 bp, 16 predicted proteins | sample OudBieAanoxic_MG_FD_204935 | JGI IMG/M metagenome (GOLD analysis project Ga0316198, IMG submission 204935) | Coastal sediment microbial communities from Oude Bieten Haven, Netherlands - site A anoxic | ecosystem: Environmental > Aquatic > Marine > Coastal > Sediment | place: Netherlands...
AATCTTTTACAAGGCTTGATAATTCTGCACTGCTTCCCATAAAATTTATAAGTGATTCTATATTTAATAAAGTCAAAGTAGTTATAGCAATATAGAAAATTATATTTAGGGCTATAATGTAGGTAAGATACTTTCCAGCTTCCTTTAACTTGCCTTGACCTTGAAGGACTGATATTATTGTAGCTCCACCAATACCCAACATGAGACTAACACCTATTCCAAAATTAATTACAGGGTAGGCAATATTTATGGCTGCAAGGCCTTCACTTCCAATTCCTTTTCCTATAAATATTCCATCAATAATAACATAGAGGGCACTTATCATCATCCCTCCCACTGCAGGAACAGAAAATCTAAATAATAGACTGCTCACAGAATCCTTTTCCATATCAAATTTCATTTTACATCATATCTCCTCAATTAAATTTTTCTTTTTATTAGCTAGATAAATTTATCATAATTAGAGCTGTTTAGTCAATAGTTTTTTGAAGTTTTTTTTAGGCTCAACACCAATGTTTTCAAGTGTTCTAAAAGCATTTTCAAAAGTTGAAAACAGATCATATTTCAGTGTTTTTTTTGCCTTTTTTATAAGAGATTTATTGCCTTTTTTTTCGCTTTTGAAACTGATCTTTATAAATTTAATAGAGGTCAAAAAAAAGAAGAAGTCACTCTATAGTGACTTCTAAAATTTAGTTTTCATCTTTTTTTGCTCCTGCTAAATCTCTATCTAAATCTATGAAAAAAGACCCATCGATGTGGTCTTCTTTATATTTTTTGTCCGTATTCTTTATCATGTAAATCAAATCTTACATCTAACAATACTACATCTTTCAAATTTTCTTTTAATTGACTAACACTTATAAAATTCTTCATTTTAAAACCTCCTGCAATCTATTTTTCCAGCTCTTGTTTTCTCAAATTCTCTCCGCTAACTGTATAAACCAGACCCTTTCCAAGCTGCATAATCTTGTCTGAAAGCCGCTCAAACTTTTTACTTAAAAGTAAAATTATGCTTCCACCTTCAATATTATTAGGATTTTCTTTCATAAATTCTATTATCTCCTTTACTGCTTCGATTCTCATCTCATCGATCTCTTCATCATCAGCTAAAAGGGCATACATTTTTTTCTCATCCTTTTCTATAAAGGCCTCGATATAAATCTCAAATATATTATTAACTTTCTTTGCCATCTCCTCTATAATATAAATATGTTCACCTGTGCCATCGTTATATTTCTTGAGTTTTCTGAGAAGCCTGAGGTTGTTTTTTAAAAGATCTCCCATTCTCTCTAACATCTTAACGCAGTCGATAAAGGTGAGAAGAGCCCTTAAATCTCCGGCAGCCGGCTGAAACCTAACTATAGCTAAGATAGAATCCTCCTTTATCTTTACCTCATAGGCATTTATTCTGTCTTCCATTACTTTTGCTTCCCCATAGAGCGATTGAATAAATACTCTTTTTTCAAGCATCTCCATATTTATTTTGAAAAGTCTATCTACATTTTTAAACATTTCAATAAAGTCTTCTGTTATACCATCTATTCTTTCGTGAAGATTTCTCATTTTAACCCCCTGGATTTTTTAGGAGTTTTTAACTCCTATTGTATTTTTTCCTTATCCAAATTTACCTGTGATATAGTCCTCTGTTTTCTTGTTATCAGGATTGGTAAAGATCTTCTCTGTCTTGTTAAATTCTTCGAGCACACCATGGTAAAAGAATCCAGTGTAGGTAGAGATTCTTGCCGCCTGCTGCATGTTATGAGTTACTATTATTATAGTATAATCCTTTTCCAGTTCTCTTATAAGTCCCTCTATCTTTGCTGTGGAGATAGGGTCCAATGCCGATGTAGGCTCGTCCATCAAAAGTATCTCCGGTTTTACTGCAATGGCTCTTGCGATACAAAGTCTCTGCTGCTGCCCCCCGGAAAGGCCAAGAGCCGACTGGTGAAGTTTGTCCTTTACCTCTTCCCACAGGGCAACTGATTTAAGACTCTCTTCAACTATTTTATCTAATTTTTTCTTGTTTTTTTCCCCGTGAAGTTGAGGGCCGTAAATAATGTTTTCATAGATGGTCTTAGGGAATGGATTTGGTTTTTGAAAAACCATTCCTACCTTCTTTCTCAGCTCAACGATATCGAATTTTTTATTGAAGATGTCATCTCCATCAAGTTCAATGAGCCCCTGGTACTTTGATATATCTATGAGATCATTCATTCTATTGATAGACCTTAAAAACGTTGACTTACCGCATCCTGATGGGCCGATAAGAGCAGTCACTTTGTTTTTATAGACATCCATATTAATGTTCTTTAAGGCCTGAAATTTTCCATAATAAAAATTAAAGTTCTTTACTTCCAATCTAAGTTCATTTTTTTCCATCTAATTTATTCCTCCTAAAATCTATTTAAGCTTATTAAATCTTCTTCTTACAAATGCTCCCAGTAAATTAAATCCTACTGTTATTGCTACCAGAACAAATAATGTCCCATCCATATTAGCCCTTGGCATGTTAGGAACCTGGGTAGCTATTACATATAAATGATACGGCAACGTCATGGCCTGGTCCCAGATACTCTCTGGCAAAAATGGTAAATAAAAGGCAGCTACCGTAAATATTATAGGAGCTGTTTCTCCTGTGGCTCTGGAGATACTCAGTATTACTCCTGTAAGTATTCCAGGGAAAGCCGAGGGAAGAACGACCTTCCAAGTAGTCTCCCACTTAGTTGCTCCCAAAGCCAGAGATGCCTCTCTCAGATCCTTAGGTACTGCTAAAAGTGCTTCTCTAGTCGCTGTGATAATTACCGGAAGGCACATTATTCCAAGGGTTAGTGAACCTGCAATGATGGAAGCTCCCATCCCCATATAGATTACAAAGAAAGCCATTCCAAAAAGTCCGTATATAATACTAGGTATTCCCGCCAAATTAACGATTGTAAGGTTTATGATTCTTCTTATCCAGTTATCCCTAGAATATTCCACAAGAAAAAGTCCTGTGAGTATCCCAAATGGTACCGATACGATAATAGTTCCTAATGTAAGATATAAACTTCCTATAATGGCTGGAAAGATCCCACCTTCTCTCATTCCATTTCTTGGAACATCGCTGAGGAATTCCCAAGAAATAGAGGGCACTCCTGTAAAGATTATATATCCTAGGATGAGGATTACTGGAAGGGTGGAAAGTAAACCTACTACCTTTATGGAACTCTCTATTATCTTTTCTCCTTTTCCCTTTAGTATGCTCATTATTTATCTCCTTTTAATATTTTATTTACCCATTATCTTTCTAGATTTATGTATAAAATGATCAGCTATGGTATTTGTAGCAAAACTGATGGTAAAAAGTACAAGTCCAACTGCGAATAGAGCATAATAGTGGGTGCTTCCCTGTACAACCTCTCCCATCTCAGCAGCAATAGTTGCCGTAAGGGTTCTTACCGGTGAAAGTGGTCCAGAGTTTAAGATTGGAGCATTTCCCGTTACCATGAGCACCGTCATAGTCTCCCCCATGATTCTTCCAAATCCCAGCATGATCCCTGCAAAGACTCCAGGAAAAGCTGCCGGAAGGATTATCTTTATTATTGTTTCTAATTTATTTGCTCCCAGAGCCATGGAGGCCTCTTTGTAGGATTTATCCAGTGCTCTTATAGCATCATCTGAGATACTTACCATGGTGGGAATAGACATAAAAGCAAGTAAAATACCCCCTGTAAGTGCTGTAAGTCCTGTATTTAATTCAAAAAACTCTTTTATTGGATTAGAAAGAACATATAGCCCTATATAACCTAAAACTACTGATGGAAGAGCTGCCATAGTTTCAATAAGAACTTTGAGCCCTTCTCGAATTTTTGGTTTGGCATATTCCGCTATATATATTGCTGTAACAAGACTCAGAGGAACTGATATTCCTAGAGCCACTAGAGTTACCCAGAAACTTCCCATAAATAATGGCAGCAATCCATATTTCTCTGAAAGAGAGATCCATTGCCTTCCTATAAAGAAATCCTTAATAGGGAAATCTCCAAAAAACTTCATACTGTTTGTAAAAACAAAGAAGAATATGAGAAATACAATTATTATATTGAATCCTGCTATTCCAAAGATACTGTGTTTCATAAATTGATCTTTAGTTTTCCTTATATTCATTATTTTTTCTCCTTATTTGTAATTTAGTAAAAAATCCCTGCTAAATGCAGGGACTAGGTTTAACTGCTATTTAACAGGAACAAATCCTTCTTTTTTAACAACAGCTTGTCCCTTAGGTGAGAGTGCAAAATCTACAAGATTTGCTTCAATATCTTTTCTGTCTGCATCCACATACCAATAAACTTCCCTTGCAATAGGATAGCTTTTATCTGCTACATTTTTGAAGGTAGGTGCTATACCATTAACAGACAGAGCATTAACTGAATCTTCCATATATCCCATACCAATATATCCTATAGCGTACTTGTTAGACTTAACTTCCTGAAGTATTGCTTGATTTGAAGGCATGTATAATGTTTCAACCCCATATTCTTTATCGCTTTCTTTATTACCACTTCTAACAATTTCCTCTTTGAAGTAAGAGTGTGTTCCCGAAGAAGAGTCTCTCGAAAGAACTACGATTTTTGAATCATCTCCACCAAGTTCTTTCCAGTTAGTAATCTTCCCTGAAAAAACCTTACCTAATGCAGTTTGATCTAAGTTTGTAATCTTGTTATCGTGGTTTACAATTATTGTTATTCCATCAAATCCAAGTACGATCTCCTCTAGGTTAATCCCCATCTCCTTGGCCTTGGCAAGTTCCTTATCCTTTATAGATCTTGAAGCCATTGCGACCTGTGCTGTACCATTGAGCTTTGCTGCTATACCAGTTCCAGATCCACCACCTGTAACTGCGATTCTTGCTCCTTTATTTTCCTTCATGAATTCCTCAGCAATGGCCTGAGATGTATTTAAAATTGTATCCGATCCTTGTAGCTTAACCACTTCTGACTTACTTTTACCTTCTCCACATGCTGCTAATAATAGCAGTGATAATCCTAAAAATACCTTCTTTAACATTTTCATAACCTCCTTGATTTCTTATATTTAAAGTTTACTCTATTCATGTAAACACAGTATATATATCGTGTAGAAAATACGTATATAATGTAAAAGAAATGTAAAAACCTTATTATTTAGAAGTATATTATAAAAATAAACGCACCACTTTAAATAAAAAACATTTTTGTATGAAAAAAGGTGGATTTTCTTAATATATATATAATCTATGAAAATTAAGGTGATGAAAATGGAATATACAGCAAATTTAAAAGTAGATCTAACAGAAGTAAAAGTAATTAGAGCATTGATAGAGGTTGAGATGAGTAATAATGGCTGTATAATCTTAATGGGGAGATTTGAAAAATAGTTAAATAAAAAAGCATATAAAATCCGAGATCATAAGAATTAACTAGAAACTCATGATGGAGATTTTATATGCACAGTAATAATATCATTAATTTATCAATCCATTATATAACTAGGGAACTTAAGAATTATTAAAAATTCAATTTTACAATTTTTTTAGGCCGTCCTACACTACTAAATACCTCTTTTCCTGAAAGTATGGCATAGTTACTATCTATTAATTTATTCAAAATTCTTCTGGCGCTTCTTTCAGTTAAAACTAGATAATTTGAAACCTCTTGAGTAGAAAATTCTCTATTCCCCGTTTGATTTATAACTTCTATTAACTTGGCTATATGAAGAGGATTTATTCCTGTAGTCTCTGCTATCTTTAGAATGTTTTTATCCCTTATTTTTATGTCGAAGGACACTTCTTTTTGATCTCCTATAGGACCATTCATTAGATCACCATCCTTTATATAAAGTGATGATTCCCCTTTTGAGCTTGCTTTTTTTAATGCTTTTCTAGCAGAGGCCTCTGCTAGGTAAGATGTAGTTCCGTATCCAATTCCTGAAAAAATTAAAAAATTATGTTTTGATTCTTTTTTCATTATATTCAAAAAATTTAAAACACTGGATCTTCCTTTTAAAGAACCTCTAGTAGAAAAGATCATATACTCATCCTTTCCAACATTTACTAAAGATCCTTGAATTTCTTGAACATACTCTAAAAGCTCTAATTCAAATCTGCCCCTTTTTTTTAAAGCTTTATATTGATGAAATGAGTCATCTCCCAATGCCAACTTTACTACCTGTACAACAATGCTTGAATGATGTATCATTTGAGTATTGACTTTATACATTAATTTTTCTACATTTTCTCGTACTTTTAAACTTGTAGGATAAAGTCTAAAAACATTGTACTCGTCTTCTTTTAATGCCTTATATACACTTCCAAAACCAGTAATAAAAGTAGTTATGTCATTTTCTGATCTGTTTTTTTTATGAAATTCAATATATTCTTCCTCTGATATAGCTGATGAATAAGGCAAGATTTCAATTTTTTCAAAAGATACACCAAATTCTTCTAACATCTCATTTAGAGCAATTTTATTTACTACATCTATACTTATCTTTTTAGGAAATCGATTGGATTGTTTTAGTTCCCAAAGTACTTTTAATATACTAGAACCATCTCTAGCAATATATTCATAGGGCTTTATTAGTTCAAGATTTGTATTTAATATACTTTTCATCACTCCTATTCCAGTAAAAATAATTCCGTCATTCTCCTGCTGGCAAATATTTAACGACTTATACGCGTCTTTTATTTTTTCCTCGATGTATATACTCACTTTTATTTCTGGAAAAATATTATTCATAATTTTTTTTATCTTTAAGGCTGAATCTTCAGTCCCAATTACTCCTATTTTCATAAAATGCTCCTTCTATATATAAATATTAATATATATATAATAATACATATTATTCTATTAAGATAGTAAAAATTCCTTTTAAAATAGCTTTATAGTTATTTTAAAAGGAATTTTATAAATTTAACTTTTTATAATTTTGTTGTTACTTTCCATGAATTCTAGATATGATTCCTTAGACATTGGAGCTTTAAAATCCTTTATAATTTCTTTAGATGCTGCAGCATTATCAAATAGAAGATCTATTATAGTCATAGCCATAGCCTTTGCAGGTATTAAGTACGCCAGTTCTTCATCTTCTATCTTATAGTTAGATGTATGAAGTCCTCCTGATATTCCTCCAACCATAGGATGAAGTGTTGGCATTAGGTGAGATACATCACCAAAATCAAATGATCCTGTAAAGTCACCACCATCAACTATCTTATCTTTTAAGCCTAATATCTCTAGATTTTCTTTAAATATATTATCTAGAATTTTATATCTTTTAATTGGGAGGTATCCTGGGATCTCTATTATCTCAATATCTGCTCCTACTGCCATAGCACCAGCTTTTAAAGCTCTATTTACTTTATTATTTGAGTCGATCATTCCTTCTATAGTTCTTGCCCTTACATAAGATTCCATTCTTACATCTGCTGGAACTACATTAACAATATCCCCACCTTTAGTTATAATAGGATGAACTCTCACTCTATCAGCTTCTTTGAAGGTTTCCCTTTGAGCATTGATATTATTAATAGCAAGCATCGCCGCATTTAAAGCATTTATTCCTTCATGTGGAGCAGAACCTGCATGAGATTCCTTTCCTATAAATTTAATTTTTTTTCCAATAAAACCATTACTTTCAGGACCAACTAACGCTTTCATATCCCCTAAATCTAAAGAATGAAACATCATAGAAATATCTACATTATCAAAATATCCTTTTTTGATAAGTTCTTGCTTACCCCCAAAGTATGTAATCTTTCCCTCTTTTCTTAGATTTTCTCTATATTCTAATTCTATAAATTCCTCCGCTGGAGTAGCTAAGATATCAATTTTTCCAACCAAATCATTCAGTATTCCAGATTTTTTTAATCCTAAAGCTGCACCTAGCAGTCCTGTTACCTGAATGTTATGCCCGCACGCATGCATTCTTCCATCCTCTATAGCGTCAGGATGATCTTTAACGACTACCGAATCTAATTCACCTAGGATTGCTATTGTTGGTCCTTTTTTACCGGTGTCTAATATTGCTTTACAACCTGTTACTGCAATATTATTTTCTACTTCTAAATCTATTTCTTCTAGAAACCTTTTTACTGTTTCAGTTGTTTTAAACTCTTTATATCCAAGTTCAGGATTTGAATAAATCTCTTTTCCTACCTTTAATATCTTATCCCGGTTATTATCGATTACATCTAGAACTCTTCTTTTTAATTCTTTTTTTGTCATTTTAGTCCACCTTTATTTATATTTTTCCTTGCATTGATAAAACTAGTTGAGAAACAAGGGCCGATCCAAAGAATGTACTTGTAAATACAATCATTGCAATAATTACTAACTTCCAAGATAGCTTCTTTAATAGATCTATTTTATTTCCAACAGAAACTCCCGCAAATGCAAGGATAGGAGTTGTTGTTGCTAAAAAATCAACTTTATTTGTATAAGCCATAAATATATTTGACCCAGGTGTAGATGGTAAGCTAAAAACTAATGCTAGTAAAGTTACCCAAGCAAATGCAGGAAAATTAAACGGTATAATATGCTTTAAAAATAACCCTAATACTACTACTATGGATATAATAATTATACCAGGAAGAGCTTCAATAGGATTAATTCCTTTTCCTACCCATTGACCTATTAATACTAACATAGCTGAGATGATTATCATCTTAACATAATCATTCTTATTAATCTTATTTTCCATATTATTTACCTCCTTTAGATCTTAACTTGTTTATCTTGTCATAATACCAATTAGTAAATGGAATAGCTAAAAATATAACAGAATAAATCCCCGTTACACCAGTTAACATATTACTTGTAGCAGCATAAGCTAATACTGTATCTTTCATTTGAGCTGGAACGGATGCCGCTAGTGCACTTGATGATGCTGCCATCATACTTCCACTTCCTACTCCTGTTGCCATTGCCAGTGCATATGGATGTATTCCTGTATTTATAGCCAATGATCCTAAAAAACCAAAGAATATTGTTCCTATAACTGTTCCTACCATATATGTTCCAAGAACTCCATTACCTTCAGGTGAATCCATTCCATATTTTTCTCCAATTACACCTAAGGTTGGTTCTCTACAAATACTTACACAAGCTCCTATTGCTTCTCTTTTTAATCCAAACATTATAGCTAAAGGTACTGCTATTACAGGTGTCATTAAATTTCCTAACTCTTGAAGTAGAAGTGCTGGTCCAGCTTCAATTACCTTTAATATATTAGGACCTACTAAAGTTCCATATTTTACCCCTAAAAATAGTAGAGAGATCATTACAAAACTCCCTGAATTTTTTATCTCTTCCTCCCCAATTAATTTTTTTAACACTCCAATTTTATTTCCTAATACTTTTGGAGTTACCAACATTCCAATAATTACAGCATAGAGCATTGGTAATAATACAAGTTTTCCTGGTCCTAAAGTAATTGATTTTGCTCCAATTAATTCACAAATAATAACTATTGCAATTATTGTTACAACTAACCTTGATAAATTTTTCATAATTTCCCCCTTTATTTATTTATTAACGTTATTAATGTCTTATATAAAAAATTAACACCTGCTTCTACATCACTTTTCTTTGTTTCTTCTTCAGGACAATGACTTCTTCCATTAATACTTGGTACAAATATCATTATTCCTTTTCCTATTTCAGACATAACACTAGTATCATGATTTGCTCCACTATACATTTTTAAATAATTTATTTTTTCTGTTTTGGCTACTTTAGAAAGTAAATCAATAACTTCTTTATTAAATAATTTTGCATCTGTCCTAGTTAGTTCTTCAACCTTTGCCTTATACCTGCGGTCATTTAATTTATCTATCTTTAACAATAATTCTCTATAAAAAGTATCTATATTTTTAATGTCTATTGATCTCACATCAATGATAAAGTCAACTTTATCAGGAATCACATTTATATTATTTGGAATAACACTCAATTGACCAACCGTTGCTACAAAATTTATTTTATCTATATCACAGACTATATTTGGTATTTCATATATTATTTTTGAAGCTTCCACTAATGGATCCTTCCTAAACTTCATAGGTGTAGCTCCTGCGTGATTAGCCTCACCTTCGATAGTTACCTTAAACCATCGAAGTCCAAATATCCCTTCTACTATACCAATTTGTTTATCGTTTTTTTCAAGAAAATTACCTTGTTCTATATGTAGTTCAACCATGGTATCAAAACCAGCTTTGTAAAATTCACTACTATGCTCGATTTTAAGTTTTTCTTCAGAATATTTAATCATCTCATACATAGATTTAGCATTCTCACTAAAAATAGTTTTGAGTTCTTTATTTTTAAACCTTTTTATAATGTTTTTACTTCCAATTAGATTTAAACCAAAATTAGATCCTTCTTCTTCTGAAAATATCAAGATATCAAAATTCCTTTTTTGTTTTATATTGTTTTCCTTTATTGTTCTCGCTACTTCTAATGCACCTAGCACACCTAATACGCCGTCATACTGACCACCATTTCTAACGCTGTCAATATGAGAACCACTAATTATAGGCAGCAAGTTTTTTTCTATCCCTTCCATTCTTCCTCTGATATTTCCTACATTATCAATCTCAATTGACAACCCTATTTTTTTCATTTCATCTATCAAATATTGTTTTGCCATAAGATCTTCACAAGTATAAGAATATCTAGTTATTCCACATTTTTTTGTTTTACTAAATTTTGATAAATTAATAAAATCTTTTTCTAATCTTTTATAATTAATCATAATATACTCCTTTTTCAGTTTAGGACTTAAATAGTAATGTCCGATATGTTAATTTATACATCATTAAATCCTATATGTCAACTTTAATTTCTCTTTCAAGACATGTTTATAGATAAGGTGAAGAGCTATCTTCAAAAAATTCATTTTTTACTATCATAAACTGTGTCATTTTTAACCTAACTCTAAAGTGTGTCAAAAACAGTTGAGATAATGCATAAAATAATGTAATGTTTAGGATGCTAAATTTAATGAGCGATAAGAACTACACTGTTTAAAAATTGACTTCTCAAAAATTTAAAGTTAATATTAAATAGAGCTTAAAAAAATAAAAAAGGAGATTTAAATGGATAAATATTTAGAAGGATTAAAAATTTTATTGCCAATAGCTATTTCAATTTGGGCAATGATTAGAACAAAAAAAGCTAATGAAAATATTGTAAATTTAAAATCAGAATTAAATAGACAAAATGAAAGGAAATCTAAATTAAGCGAGAGCCAAAGAGCTATATTATTTATAATTCAAAACATGACGGCAAATACAATTGTTGTAGAGAACAACTTAGACATTGAAGGAAAAATCAAAATGATAATGAATCATGAAGCATATAATAAAATATTTAGTCTGGAATTATTTACTAATCCAATAGCTGCATTATTTAACGAAATATCTCTTAGTGCTTGTTCTGAAAAAGTTATGGCTGTAAGACTAAGACTTCAGGAAACGATGTACGAAGATAAAAATAATCAATATTATGTAATGGTTTTATATAGTATTTTTTATAAATATCTTTATTTTGATTTTACAGGGAATGAAATAGATGATTTCTATTTACTTAAATATAACCTCAATGATTTTAATAAACATGTTGCAATACTTGAAAAATTAAAAAATGAAGTCTACTCCGATTTAATTATAAAAAATAATTGGGATAACTTAAAAAATTAAAAGGATAAAAAAAGTGGTAGAAATTTCTACCACTTTGAATATTCAAAATTATATATGATTATATTGTTTCAATGTTTGCAACAGACCCTTTCCCTACAATTATTATACTCTAACTGTTTCTTACTCCTTTCCTGAAACCATATTTTTCCATCTTTTAAGGATATCTTTTTTACTATTAGATGCCCAGTCAAAATCATAGTCAAGCAGTTTGATATCTGAAATTGGTCCTAATCCCTTTGGAAGAGCAACATCGGTTCTAACTCCTCTGATATTAAACTTTGTAGCTAAAATTTCTTGAACCTCTTTACTTCCTACATAGTCTAAGAATAATTTAGCATTTTCTTGATTCTCAGAACCTTTAATTAAAGCGGCACCATCAGCAACGACAGAGGTACCTTCAGATGGATATACTATTTCTATATGTCCGCCGGCGTTTTTATATTTAACAGCAGAACTCTCCAAAGTTAATCCGATAGAGTATTCCTTATCTACTACACCTTTAGGTACAGCAGATGAACCTCCTAAAATCTTACCGTCAAGATTAGCTATGAATTTTTTAACAAAATCAAAACCAGCTTCAGAGTCTTTTCCAAAGGCAGTCAATAGAGTAGCAGTGATAGTATAAGATGATCCGGATTTAACAGGAGAAGCCATAGCTATTTTTCCACTCCACTTAGGGTCGATTAAATCATTCCAAGAAGTAGGAGCTTCTTCCTTAGTTACAAGATCAGTATTATAGATCATAACCATGGGTAAGACAGCAAAACCAAACCACTTATCTTCAGAGTCTCTAAATAGAGGGTCAATATTATTATGGTTTATACTTTTATATGGTGCGAAATATTCTTTGTATGAATTCAGAGATTCAGCTCCTCCTCCAAAAATAACATCCCCTAAAGGATTCTCACTTTCAGCTTGGATTCTTTTAAGTAATTCTCCAGTACCTGCTACAACTAGGTTAACCTTGATTCCTGTTTTGTTTGTAAAACCATCAACAACACTATTGATAGCATCGGGGAAAAGTGGTGAATATACCGTGACTTCATTGCTTTGAGCAGGTATTTTATCATTTTTACCATCATTTTTTCCACAAGCTACAACTAATAGAAGTGATAGTGCCAGTACTAAATTTAAAATTTTCGTTAATTTTTTCATATAATTTCTCCCTAATAATATTTTATAATAACTCTAATAATATGATACTTGTATTATATTATTTGTTCAATAAAAAAAACACGAAGTGTATGGGTACACTTTGTGTTTTTAACTAAATTTTTTATTAATTAATTAATTTTTCATAATTATACAGTTTCTACGTTTGAAACTTGAGGACCTTTATCACCTTGAGTGATTTCAAAAGTTACTTTCCTTATCTTTAAAGTTCATCAACATCAACATCTTCCTTTTCTAATCCACAGGGATCATCAGGTGTATCTAATCCATATTTTGCTAAGATTTCCTGCATCATATCTTGAACCTTGTACCATTGTGGGGAGTAGACATCTTCTTTCATAGAATAAAGTCTTTCATATTCATTAAAATCTTTTGGTGACATTAATTTTTCTAATTCTGTTAAAGTTTTTCCAATTCTGTTAAGGTTGTAGCTAATAAGAGTGATTTTTCTAAAAGATTATGCTTTAATATATATTCGTTTCCATCATATTCTTTTTTTCCACTTGGGCCAAATCCATCGACTACATATTTATCATTTTCAACATTTGATATGTCGGCAGAACTCCAACGATGTTCTCCATGGATTCTTATATCAAAATTATCTCCAATATTTTTAATTATTGACATTATTTCTTCTGATTTTTCAGTTGAAGTTAATGCCGGTCTTTTACGTCCACCTTCTAGATGAAAATCAATAAATTTTTTATATTTATTTGTAGGAATCATTTTTCTTATTTTTTCATCATATTTTTTAAACATTTCATTGTCATTAAATCTCACACTCAACTCCACGTCAGCATGAGCAAAAGGTTCTGTTATATTGGATTCTACTTTAAATTCTCTTGGTGATATTATGATTCCCTTTTCTTCATTGGATAAATTTGTCCAATCTGAAACTAATTTTGAAAATACAGATACAGCTTTTGAAACATCTTCTGCATTTTTATTTTCTCTTAAATTCATATTGCAGGTATATGTTGCTGCCCCCGATCTGCTAGTTACCATTCCACCATCAGGGAATCCTCCGTGAAGTCCGAATATATATTTTGATTTTTTTGATTTTTCTTTAA
>Ga0316198_10001443_pt1 | contig 13956 bp, 11 predicted proteins | sample OudBieAanoxic_MG_FD_204935 | JGI IMG/M metagenome (GOLD analysis project Ga0316198, IMG submission 204935) | Coastal sediment microbial communities from Oude Bieten Haven, Netherlands - site A anoxic | ecosystem: Environmental > Aquatic > Marine > Coastal > Sediment | place: Netherlands...
GGAACAATTGGTGGCGGCCTTTGTCGATTGCAGCTTCCATAATGTTGCTTTTCGCAGTAGGTGCATCAGTCTATACCAGCAGACCTTCAATTGATGAGCAGGTGGCTAAAATATCACCGGAAGTTTCGCAGACTCAGTTTTACTTTGCCAACCTTATTGAAGGGCAAATTAACGACATGGTAAATGAAAGCACACCCGAAACCAAAAAATTAGTTGATGATACTTTGATACAATTAAATAAACTTGAAATAAATTATAAAAAACTTGAACAAGATCTAATTAATGGAGGAAATAGCAAACTGATACTTAGTGCGATGATAACCAATTTCCAAACACGCATTGATTTATTGCAGGAGGTTATGGACAAAATAGAAAATATTAAAACTTTTAAAAATTACGATAATGAAAACATTACTATTTAAATATATCTTACTTGCGCTTCTAATAGTTCCTGTAGCAGGTGTGGCCTCCAATGGAAAACTGAAAGGCAAGTATACCAAGGAGAAAACGATAAAGAAGGAATTTGATGTTAATACCGACGCCCTTCTAAAGGTTTCGAATAGCTATGGAAACCTAAGTTTAAGCTCCTGGAACGAGAATAGAGTGGTAATAGAGGTTCATATTAAGACAAGTGGAAATAACGAGTCTAAAGTACAGGAGAAGCTTGATAAAATTACTGTGGATTTTGATGCCAGCAGCGATATGGTTTCAGCAAAAACAATCTTTAACAAGGATAAAGGTTGGGGCTGGAATTGGGGAAAAAATAATAACGTGAATATGCAAATAAATTACATTATTAAACTACCGGTAAAAAATAGTGTACACCTTAATAATGACTATGGGAACATTATGCTGGACCGGATCGATGGCCATGCCAAAATTAGTTGTGATTATGGAAGGCTGGAAATTGGAGAATTACATGGCAGGAATAATGAATTAAAATTTGATTACACTTCGAAATCAACTATAGAATATGTGAGAAGTGCTAAAATCTCTGCCGATTACTCAGGATTTACCATTCAAAAAGCCGGAGATTTATTTATAAGCGCAGATTATACCAATTCCGCCATCGGACAAATGCAAAATCTGGAGTATTCCAGTGATTATGGTAAATTAGACGTTGAAGAAGCCTACAGCGTTAAAGGTAATGGAGATTATATAAATGTAAAGCTTGGTACTATTCACGGTAATGTAGATATTAATGCGGATTATGGCTCTGTAAGCATAAAAAACATGGCTGAAGATGCAGGAAATGTTTCTATCCGTTCAGATTACACAGGTATTAAAATAGGATACGATCCTATGTATAACTTCAATTTTGAAATTACAACTGAATATGCCGGGGTTAGCGGGAAGGATGATTTTGAAATCAAAATAAGTAAAGAAAAATCCAATGAACGATATTACAAAGGATTTTATGGAAGTGAAAACAGTGAAAACATGATCTCCATAACAACTGATTATGGTAGTGTCAGTTTTACTAAAAACTAATGAGCGCTTTTAACAATAAATACTAATATATAAAAAACACATGATCATGAATAAAATACTAACACTTGGAATAGCACTTTGCATGGTTGCATTTTCAAATGCGCAATGGGGTAAGAAAATTAAGGGAAATGGAAATGTAGTTACCATTGAAAGAGCTACAGAAGACTATAATGCCATATCTGTTGCGGGATGGTTCGATGTTATCCTGGTAGACGGAAAAGAGGGGAACCTAAGTATTGAGGGCGATGAAAATTTGCTTGAGCATATAAAAACTGAGGTAAAGGATGGAAAATTGGTCATTAAAGTAAAAAAAGGTTATAACCTCCAACCGTCTTCATGGAAAAAAGATGCGGGAATCATTGTAACAGTACCGGTAGAGAGTGTTAACGCCGTTTCACTTTCAGGATCGGGAGATATTGTTGGTGAAAAAACCATTTCCGCTTCAGAATTTAATACAAGCATGTCCGGATCTGGAGATATCACACTCGATTTAGAATCTAAAACGGTTACTGCATCAATGTCTGGTTCTGGAGACATAAAATTAAGCGGCTCCACTGAAGTATTTGAGGTTCAAATTTCGGGCTCTGGTGACATAAAGGCTTATGAACTAATAGCCGATAAAGTTGATGCAAGTGTTTCTGGTTCTGCTGATATTAAGGTAACGGCCAACGAAGAGTTGATAGCCAGAGTTTCCGGATCCGGAGATATACATTATAGAGGGGATCCGAAAAAGATAGATAGCAAATCTTCAGGTTCAGGAGATATTACCAAAGGATAGAATTACATCAAAAAACGAACGACAATAGTATCCTGGCGGAAACGTCAGGGTTTTTTATCTACCCTGGTCAACAAAAACAATCCACAAAGGAAAAATAGTCCCAGAAATATGGTTGCGTTTCTCATGCTGCCTGTAAACTGAGCTATAAAGCCATACAAAAATGTGCCTATTACAATTCCCAGTTTTTCGGCAACATCATAAAAACTAAAAAAGGAAGCCGTATCTGTTGTTTCAGGGATAAATTTGGAATACGTAGATCTCGATAATGCCTGAATTCCTCCCATGACAATTCCCACAAAACCGGCTGCTATATAAAAATCGATAGGAGTAATTAAGAAATAAGCATAAATGCAAATTATCAGCCATAAAATATTTATCACCATAAGCGTCTTTATATTACCAAATCTCTTTGATGCCCTGGCGGTCATCGTTGCTCCAAAAATGGCCACCAATTGAATAAGCAGAATACTGACAATTAACCCTGTAGTACGCTCATTATCTGAACCCCAGTCTATCTCCTGTTCCCCAAAATAAGTAGCTATAAGCATCACAGTCTGCACAGCCATGCTATAAACAAAAAAGGCTAACAGATATCTTTTTAGTTTTACCTCATCTCCTAATTGGTGCCATACCCCTTTTAATTCTTTGAATCCATTAAAAATTATATTTTGCCGTACTCCCGGCCTTTTTATCCCCTTAGGCAGATAATAAAAGGTATATTGACTAAACAGAATCCACCATATACCTACTGTTACAAATGAATATTTCATTGCTTTTATCTCAGCAACTTCATTGGCATCTGCCTCTATCCCAAAAATATTGGGTTTCATTACCATTGCAAGGTTTAATAGCAGCAATAGAACACTTCCTATGTAGCCCATGGAAAATCCTTTTGCACTAATACTATCCTGTTGCTCAGGGAAAGCGATATCCGGAAGGTAGGAATTATTGATTGCAAAACTCACCCAGAATCCCACAAGACCAAAAAAGTAACATACCAGGCCCAAATAAATATTTTCCAATGAAAACCAGTAAAGCCCAATGCAGGAAACTCCTCCCAGGTAACAAAAGAATTTCATAAAGATTTTCTTATTACCCAGATAATCTGCGATTCCTGAAATTAGCGGTGTAATTACGCCTATAAATAAAAAAGCGGCTGATGTGAGATAACTTATTAATGGTGCTCGTTCAATGTCACCACCAAAAACATATACTTTCTCAATATCTGCAGCTCTAAACAAAGCTCCATAAAAAATTGGAAAAATAGCAGATGCAATAACAAGACTATATACAGAATTCGCCCAATCATAAAATGCCCAGGCATTTAATAATCTCTTACTACCCTTTATTGCAAAAGTTCTGGCCATTTACTAAAAAGCTACTCTTTAAGAGCAGCTTCGAATATACAACTATTAGAGATTAGCGTAATCACTATTGGAGATTAGGCTATTGAAAAGAAGTAACACCGAACTTCTGAGCTTCCTGTCTTGCCAAAGGAGCCCATTGGGCTAAATTGGCTATCCTGGTATCATTAGATGGGTGTGTACTTAAAAACTCAGGTGGGGCGTTGCCTCCGGCATTTGCCTTCATACGCTGCCATAAACGCGCAGCCTCATCCGGGTTATAGCCCGCAATGGCCATAATTTGAAGTCCTATTCTATCAGCTTCAGTTTCATGACTGCGACTGAATGGCAGCATTAGTCCGACGGTGGAGCCAATGCCATATGCCTGGTTAAACATATTTCTTGATTTATCATCCTGGATCGCAATATTTCCGGCAACCGCTCCTAGTTGCTGCAAGGTTCCGGCACTCATTCGCTGTGCACCATGATCTGCTAGGGCATGGGCTACTTCATGACCCATTACAACGGCCACCCCCGTCTCTCCTGCACATATAGGAAGAATACCGGTATAAAAAACAATTTTGCCGCCGGGCATGCACCAGGCATTAATTTGATCTTCTTTTACCAAATTGTACTCCCATTGGTAATCCTTGAGATATCCCGGATATCCATTCGCCGATAACCATCTTTCAGCAGCAGAAGAAATTCGCTGCCCTACTCTTGTAATCATCTTTGCTTCGGTAGTACTATCAAGAATATCATTTTGTCCAATAAATTCATCGTATTGTGCGAAGGCCATTGGAAAAATCTGACTGTTTGGGTAGAAGTTCAAAACTTTTTGTCCCGTAAATGGATTCACTTTACAGGAAGCAATTCCCAAGAGTAAAACGAATGCAAGTACAAACTTTTTCGTGTTCATTTTTAATGATTAATTAAGTCTTAAAATACAAAATATTTATTTACCTACTATGTGCAACACAGTAAATTCCTTAGTGACGCGTACTGCATTGTTTCCATTCTGTATGAGATCTTTAAGAGGAACAATTTCATTGTCTACTTCTATCTCTTTAATAGTAAATGGTAAATCAATCAAATTAATCTTAAATGAACTATAAGAAGTAATGAATGCTCCATTTTTAAACTGCTGAATAATCAATTCATTTTTCTTACCATTCAATTTAAAATTCCTAAGGCTATAATTCCCTTTTGTATAATCATAACCGTCATGTCCATCTTCATAAACTGAGGAATTTTCAATACCCAACTTAAAGTAAACATCAAGAATTAATTCTTCGATAACTTTTTCTCCAACGTACTGCTGTACGGGATATTTGGGTATTATTGCTCCTTCTTTAACAAAAATTGGAATTTTATCAATGTCCGCGGGAACCCATTTTTCCATTCCTCCATCTACAACCTCACCTGTCCAAAAGTTATGCCATTTTCCTCTGGGAATATACATTCTTCTTCCCTTTGCATTTGGTTCCTGAATTGGACAGACCAATATTTGATCTCCGAATATAAACTCATCTGTTCTAAAATGTGTTTGATGGTCTTCCTGATCAAAGTATACGAGGGGTTTAAGCATAGGAATGTTCTCATTAGAATATTTCCAGAACATGGTGTAGAGATATGGAAGAAGCTGGTACCTTAATTCAATAAACTTCCTGACTATACCGGTTACTTCCTTATCAAATGACCAGGGCTCCTGATCTCCGTGGTCTCCACTCGAGTGCACGCGAAAAAATGGATGAAAGACGCCTAATTGTATCCATCTGGCAAAAAGCTCTCCATTTGGTTGCTCTGCAAATCCTCCTATGTCTGACCCAACAAAGGACATACCGCTCATACACATTCTTTGAACCTGTACATTCGCTATCCAAAGGTGTTCCCAGGTAGCAACATTGTCTCCGGTCCAGGTAGAGCAGAAGCGCTGTGCTCCGGCATATGCTGCCCTTGTTATGACAAAAGGCCGCTTTGGGTAAACATATTTTTTAACACCTTCAAAAGTTGCCCTTACCATTTGAGTACCATAAATATTATGAGCTTTTCTATGACTGCAGGGATGGCCATCAAAATCATGTCTGGTATCTAAGGGTGCAGTTTTAGAAGGAACTTCCATTATCGCAGGTTCATTCATATCATTCCATACTGCATGGGCTCCAGTTTCTGACATTAGCTCTTTATAGAGTCCTGCCCACCATTTCCTGACTTCTGGATTTGTAAAATCGGGGAAACTACATTCCCCCGGCCATACTTTACCTCGCATCAAAGGTCCATCACCTCTTTTACAGAAATAATCATTTTCCAAGGCTTCCTTGTATACCCAATAATCCTTATCTACTTTGATTCCCGGATCTATCATGACCACAGTTTTAAAACCGTCTTCAGATAAATCCTGTATCATAGCCTTGGGATCAGGAAATTTTTTCTTATCCCATGTGAAACAACGAAATCCATCCATATAGTCTATATCCAGATAGATAGCATCACATGGTATTTTGAGAGCCCTGAATTTTGCAGCAATTTTTTTAACATTGCTCTCAGGGAAGTAACTCCATTTAGATTGATGAAAGCCCAATGCCCAAAGTGGCGGGATTTCCGGTGTGCCCGTTAAATCTGTATAAGCCCTGACTACTTTAGACATCGCAGGGCCATAAAAGAAGTAATAATTCATTTCTCCGCCATCTGCCCAAAAACTGGTTATATTCCTTCTTTCATGAGCAAAATCAAAATTTGTTCTAAAGGTATTGTCGAAGAATATTCCATAGGCAATATCGTTGTGAAGGCCGATATAAAACGGGATTGCTTTATACAACGGATCCTGATCCTTGGTATAGGCGTAAGAATCGGTAACCCAATTGCTTACCCTTTTGCCTTTCAGGTTAGAATGAGTGGCCTTATCACCCATGCCGTAGAAGCTTTCAGCCGTCTGGGTAATTTTGCTCATCTTTACCGAATTACCACCATATTCGTAGTTTTCCTCCCAATGAAAACCAAGTTCATCCTCATTTATTATATTCCCCTCTAAGTCTGAAATTTGGGTTCTCATGGTTTTCTTATCTACGAGAACCGTAATCTTCGAAGTACTAATTAAATATTCTGTTTTTGTTTCCGTAGACTCAAGCTTATTATAACCCCTGCTGGCATCCGGACTTATAGCATAGGAAAAATCTGGTTGAAAAACCTCTTCAGTGGCATATCTGAATCGAATAGCGCTGTTTCGAAGCACCGTTATTTCGAGAATTACCCCATTCTCCGAAGTAAAATAAAATTTATCGGTGTCACGGTTAAATTTGATTATATGATTGGGATATAAATTGCCTTTGTATTCTAATTCTGTATTGGTAATCATAAAGGGTGATTTAAAAGACCCACAAAAAAAAGACTTTAACTTTTAATAGAAAAACGATATTGCTGCCATTTATGAACTACAACGTTATAGTTACCCATATTTATTTGAAAACTACCACCCCAAGTGGTGGAATTGTAATCTCAATAGAAGTTTTATGACCATGCCAAGGCGTTTTGGAAACTTTTATTCCGGTATTCTTACTTCCACTTCCACCATATTTTTTCGCATCACTATTAAAAATCTCCTTTAAAGGCCCCTTTTTTGGAATTCCTACTCTATATCCTTCTCTAGGTACCGGTGTGAAGTTACATGCTATAATCAGGTCGTTTTTAGGATCATTTCCACGGCGAATATATGTAAGTACAGAATTCTCATAATCTCCATAATCTATCCACTGAAATCCTTCAGGACTGAATTGTTTTTCATAAAGTGCAGGTGATGAACGATAAAGATTGTTTAAGTCTTTTACCAATTCCTGAATACCAGCGTGAAAATCATATTGCAACAAATGCCAATCAAGACTATGCTGATAATTCCATTCGGAAGACTGTCCAAACTCTGCACCCATAAATAAGAGGTTAGTGCCCGGATGCGTAAACATATAACCATAGAGCAATCTTAAGTTTGCAAATCTTTGCCACTCATCGCCCGGCATTTTATATAATAAAGATTGCTTTCCATAAACTACTTCATCATGAGAAAAAGGCAACATGAAGTTTTCGGTAAAAGCATAGGTCATACTAAACGTAAGGTCATTTTGATGGTGCCTTCTGTAAACAGGTTCTTTCTTAAAGTATTCCAGGCTGTCATGCATCCAGCCCATCATCCACTTCATGCCAAATCCCAGTCCTCCTATACTAACAGGTTTAGAGACCATAGAAAATGACGTTGATTCCTCGGCAATTGTTTGAATTCCCTTAAAACTGCTGTACACTTCCTGATTGAGTTCTCGTATAAAAGATATAGCCTCAAGATTCTCATTATTGCCATAAATATTTGGTTCCCACTCCCCTTCTTCACGAGAATAATCCAAATACAACATTGAAGCAACTGCATCAACGCGGAGACCATCTGCATGATACTGATCCAACCAAAAATTAGCATTACTTATAAGAAATGCCCGAACCTCGTTTCTGCCATAATTAAATATTAAACTTTTCCAATCGGGATGATATCCTTTTCTTCTGTCGGGATTCTCATACAGGCAGGAGCCATCAAAAAATCCTAATCCATGGGCATCTTCAGGGAAATGGGAAGGTACCCAGTCCAGGATGACGCCAATATCATTTTGATGAAGTTTATCTACCAGAAGTTTAAAATCTTCCGGTTTACCAAATCTGGATGTAGGGGCAAAATAGCCCGTAAGTTGATAACCCCATGAGGGATCATAAGGATATTCCATAATGGGCATGAATTCTACATGGGTAAAATTCATTTCCTTTAAGTATTTAACCAGATCTTCTGCCAGATCTATATAAGACATAAATTTATCCTCATTGGCGCGTTTCCATGATCCAAGATGGATTTCATAAACAGAATACGGTTTGTCTAAACTATTTTTGGCCTCACGCGTATCCATCCAATTCTTATCCTTCCATTTATATGCATCATTCCATACTACTGAAGCCGTATTAGGCGGATGCTGACAATATCTGGCAAAAGGGTCTGCTTTTTCCGTTTTAATATCATTGTTATGAGAATGAATCTTATACTTATACAAAGCACCTTGTTCTACCCCCGGAATAAAACCCTCCCAAATACCACTTTCATCCCATCTTACATTTAGCTGATGCTCGCCTTCAACCCAGTAGTTAAAATCGCCTATGACGGAAACCGATTTAGCCGTTGGTGCCCAAACAGCAAAATATGTCCCCTTCTTGCCCTTATATTTCATAGGGTGCGAACCTAAATGATTGTAAAGCCGGTAGTGCTTACCCGCTTTAAAAAGATTGATATCAAAATCCGTTAATAAGCTATAGGGAATTACATTGCCCATATTTCTGTTGTTAGTTAGGTTCGTTAATAATACTAATAATACCCTGTAAAGGTATCACCGCCCATCTGGGTCTTGAATTCATTTCATATCCCAATTCATAAACTGCCTTTTCAAGCATACAATACTCCAAAAGGAATACTCTTTCCTGCCTATAACCAATATTAATATTATGTTCCTGAATAAGGTTGGCATAGGTTTCCAGAAAGACTCCAATAAAGTACCGATAGAGTGTTTCACCTGCCAGAAAAAGATCTTCCTGTGAATATGAATATGCTTCCATGTGGTTGAAAATTGTTGCATAAATAGCATAATGAAATGACCGGAAAAGACCTGCTATATCTTTTAAAGGAGGCTGCTTAACCTTCCTGTCCCTGATTGTGCTTTCCGGTTCTCCTTCAAAATCAAGCAAATAAAAATCATCGTCCTTTACCAATATCTGGCCCAGATGATAATCTCCATGTACACGAATCCTTTCCCCTTTTAGTTTAGTCCAGTCAAAATTTACAAAGCGTTTTCTAATCTCATTTTTCCTCTCCAAAAACTCCTTAGCCAATTCTAGTGATAAACCTTCCAAACGATGGAGGTTATTTTCAACGGTATTTAATCTATTTTGAAATTGGTATAGCAATCTATTTTTTAGCCAAACCTCGTAATCTCCATTAAAATGAGTTGGAGTGAATGCAGTGTCTTCAAACTCTGAACCCAAAGCAATATGCATTTCAGCCGTTCTCTGTGCCAATTTCTGAAGTTTCAGGAAAATGTTCAAACCCGCCCAATCAATAATTTCAGGTGGAACATTCCTGATATTCAACCGCTCAAACAATACAGTCTGAGGTAACTGATGAACATTTATTCCTTTATATTCAAGATTACTAAAGATTTTATGTAATTCAATTAACATAAAATCCCAGGCATCGCCCTGATTAGGGACCAATTCCTGCATTAATGCTATGGTAACATTAACATTCTCTGCATCCATAATACTAATGCTTCCCTGATAGGCCGGTGTATTTTTGTACCCCTTTCGCTCTGAAAGGAACTGACTCATTTCAAGATCGGGATTTTTATCGGCGTAAATCCTTCTAAAAAATTTTATAACAGACTTATCGTTAATTATTACGGAAGTATTGCTCTGTTCAAGACCCATAAAACGAGAGGATTCATATACTTTATCCTGGAAATCAATGCTTTTATGATATCTAACACGGGTAGTGTCATTTGGTTCTGCATTAACAATACGCTCAAATACCAACTTTCGAAAGGCCTCCAGGTTTATCGCATCTATAATAAAACCAGCCTGCCCGTTAATACTAAGTGGCAGAATCCTATCTTTTTCTGCAAAATTCTCATCGGTAACAAACGCAATAGGTAAAAAATAGTGCTGATAAAAGGCCTCTTCAAAATTAATTTCCAGCAATAAGCCGTAATATACTTCACCTTTCTGCTGTATCCTGAAATATTCCCGAAGCTCTATATATTTCAGTTTACTCGCTTTACCACCATACCAGCGTTGATTAACTACATAGGCCTCAAGGACATCCGAAAGAAAGACTTTTATAAAATTCTTATCATCCAATAAATTTTCCCAGGCAACATTAAATGAGTAGGGAGGTTGAAGGATAGAGTCCTGTTTTTTCTTGGACATTTTTATTTTTTAATATGAAACATATGAAATGGCAACGCAGGATGCAATTCTACAAAATTCCACTCATCATACCAAAGATAACTATTGTCTGTAATAAGATCATGCATAGTTATCCCCTGACTGATATCAACAGATAAATCGCCCAAAGGGAGCTGAAGCATTCCTCGCTGGGAATAGTGAGAGTCCAGGTTGATAACTACTAAAACTTCGTCCGATTTATCCTCGTTCCATTTATAGAATGCTATAAGCTGGTGATTCTCTATATGGCAAAACCTGATATTGTTGGTTTGCTGTAATGCTTGATGGTTTTTCCTTGCCTGGTTTAAACGAGTTATTATCAGAGTTAATTTGTTTTTAACAGACCAGTCCCAAAATTTCACCTCATATTTTTCTGAATTTAAATATTCTTCTTTGCCCGGTAAGGCTTCAGAAATCATATACTCAAAAACGGGACCGTATATACCTATATTACCAGATAGCGTTGCCGCCAGAGCGTAACGCGCAATATGCATGGCCTCATTTGCGCCTTGTAGATGGTATGGATTAATATCCGGTGTATTGGGCCAAAAATTTGGCCGGTAATACTCCTTCATTTCAGACTGGGTAAGCTCCAGCATATATTCAATAATTTCGTGCTTGTGTACCCTCCATGTAAAATAGGTATATGACTGCGAAAATCCCTGCTTGGCCAACTGCTGCATTACCTTAGGTCTGGAAAAGGCTTCCGCTAAAAAAAGAACATCGGGATGTTTCTTTTTAACTTCGCCTATTAGCCAATTCCAGAAATAATAAGGTTTGGTATGAGGATTGTCTACGCGAAATATTTGTATTCCAAGCCCTACCCATTTTAGCGTAACCGACAAAAGTTCTTCCCAGAGCTCTTTAAATGCCGGAGATTCAAAGTAGAAGTTTACAATATCCTGATATTTCTTTGGCGGATTCTCAGCATATTGCATTGTGCCGTCCGGTCTTTTTCTAAACCATTCGGGGTTACTTGAAATATAAGGGTGATCCGGAGCTGCCTGAAACGCCAAATCCAGTGCGATCTCCAAATCCAATTCCTTAGCTTTTTCTATAAGACTTTTAAGGTCTTCCTCTGTTCCTAGTTCCGGATGTATCTCCTTATGCCCTCCAAGCTTTGAACCTATTGCCCATGGCACTCCGGAATCGCCCTCCTGGGCATTTGTAGAATTGTTTTTACCTTTTCTGTTAACTTCACCGATAGGGTGTATTGGAGGAAAATAAAGGACATCAAAACCCATCCCTGCTATCTTTGGCAGCAAGCGTTCGCAATCCTTAAATGTTCCATGTTTACCGTCCACAGGGGAAGACGACCTTGGAAAAAATTCGTACCAGGTACTAAAATTTGCTCTTAGCCTGTCTACATAAACCTTAAGATCTTCACTAGTATTGGCCAAAAACCTATTTGGATATGCAACAAATAATTTATGCAGTTTATCTGAAACAGCTTCTTTGATAGCCGTATCGTATAATTCTTCGCTTTGAAAAGATTTAATTAAATCATTTATATACTTCTTATCGGCAGCACTTATCTTTTTAAGCAAGGTCTTCAAATATTGCACCCCGTCCAAAAGTTCACTGTTAACGTGCTGATCATCTTTTAACTTAGCCTCAATACCGTGCTGCCAGTTTTGAGCATGATCTACCCAGGCTGAAATTCTGTAAATATAAAAGCCCTGCTTTAGCACTTTAAATGAAACCATGTGGACATCGTCACCCAGATGTTCCATGCGTGCCGTTTTAAAAGATTTTTCGTTTGAATGTTTGTATTGGAGCTCTGCCTGAATTATATCATGTCCATCGCCTATAACGTCTGCATATACCATTACAGATTCTCCAACGACCCGTTTAATAAAAAAAGCTCCACAGTGAAGCTGAGGAGTAATATTTTCAATTACAACACGTTGTTGTCTTAACATCATAATTAGTTAGTTGGGTTTTTGCTAAAAATAGGAAATAATCTGAAATACAACCCCTACAAGCCCCAATTTTTAACGAATTAAGGCACAACACAACCCCTTGTTCTATTTTTGGAACGCTTTTTGTTCCCTTGATTAAGACAGTGTGTGAAATTTCAAAAAAATTAAAGACAGACTTAAAATATTAATCACTAAAAAATTACCATTATGAAAAATATTACAATACTATTTAGCGCATTTTTAAGCTTGATTATTTTGTCTTGTGAAGGACCTGTAGGACCTCCGGGACCTCCTGGTTTTGATGGGGTAAACGGCGTGGACGGGGTTAATATTTTAGGGCAGGTCCTTGAGATTGAAGGTACTTTTGATGCTGGAAATGATTATTCACTTTTCTATGAATTTCCGGAGACCGTTGAAGTCTTTGAGTCGGATGTAGTGCTCGTTTACTTACTTTGGGACGTAGATGTAGATGGCAATGGCGAACCTTTGGATATCTGGAGGCTTTTGCCACAAACCCGAATTTTAAATCAGGGGTTGCTTCAATACAATTATGACTTTACTTTTCTGGATGTACTTGTCTTTTTAGAATCCGATTTTGACCTTGGAACCCTTTCTCCGGGAGATACTGATAACCAGGTATTCAGAATAGCAATTGTTCCTGCTGAATTTGCTCAATCTTCAAAAATGGATACTTCAAATATTGAGGAAGTTATGAGTAGCTTGAATGTTAGGGAAATTGATATTAACAGAATAAAATTGTAGTAGCAATAAAAATAAATGAAAAGGATCCCTGCATTATTAATGCAGGGATTTTTTTATGAAGTTATGCTTAACTTTGAAAGGTTTAGAATTCAAAACCGTCAAAAAAAATAAATTGAAAAAGAAAAAATAGTAAATCATGAAAAAGTATGTATGTATTATCCTGTTGATTGCTGCGGGATGTAAAGGGGTTTCACAGGACAAAGAAGTGAGCACTGCAGATGCAGAAGAAAAAAAAGAAACGTTTAAAGTAGTTAAATCTGAACAAGAATGGCGCGAAGAACTTACAGACATGCAATTCTATATTCTCAGAAAGGCCGGAACTGAAAATGCGGGTTCCAGTGAGCTCTTAAATAACAAAAAGGCTGGTACTTACGTATGCGCCGGCTGTGGAACGGCTTTGTTTAAAAGTGAAAACAAATTTGACTCCGGAAGCGGCTGGCCAAGTTTCGACAAGGAAATTGAGGGAAATGTGGCCTATGATGTGGATTACAAAATCGGTTACAAAAGAACAGAAGAGCATTGTGCGGTTTGCGGTGGCCACCTTGGCCATGTATTTGAAGATGGTCCGCGGGAAACTACCGGTCTCAGACATTGCATTAACGGAGCTGCATTGAGTTTCGTACCTGAGGAAAAATAGACCCCCACT
>Ga0316198_10001444_pt1 | contig 13954 bp, 11 predicted proteins | sample OudBieAanoxic_MG_FD_204935 | JGI IMG/M metagenome (GOLD analysis project Ga0316198, IMG submission 204935) | Coastal sediment microbial communities from Oude Bieten Haven, Netherlands - site A anoxic | ecosystem: Environmental > Aquatic > Marine > Coastal > Sediment | place: Netherlands...
CATCGACCGGGTGCTCTCCGATCCCTCGGTCGTCCGCGAGCTGCTGCTTCGCGGTGCCCCCTACTGGACCGTTCAGCGCTACGTGAAGAACCTTTCCGAAATGGCATCGCTCAGCGATGCGGGGAAACGGGGTCAGAAGGATCGTCCAATGTTCATCGCGCCCTGGTTCCGGGGGGACTGGGCGTACGGAGAGCCACTCGTCGACGGCGTGGAGCTTTTTCTAGAGCACGACGCCTTTCGAGATGCCGCTCAACAGATGTTCCACGACGCGCGGATCGTCCCGCAGATCGTCTACGTTAACCTCAACCCGCCAATCGCGAGAGTCGACCCAGGGCATGTGGACATTCCGGCCTTTCGTGGCATCGAGCGGACCCAATATCCGGTTTGGCTCCTCGCGACGATGCTGAAATCCGGCCTCTTCGACCGCTGGTACGTGCCAAGCGTCACGGCGGTGAGCTGGTACTACGAAGGCGAAGGCGGCGGTTTCACCTACTGGCCCAAGGGCCCCGATGAGGCCCCGGTAGAGCGGCCATGCATCAGCAACTCGGCCGTGGTCGGCGACAACGACTACATGTTCCACCGCGTCGAAGCCGTGGGCCCTGACGAGCGAACCCTACCCAAGGGTCTCACACTGAATAGTCAGCTCTGCTGGGGCGGGGACGATTGGGAAGTCCTCGAGCGGGGCCAAGTGTGCGCCCGGTACCCATTCGAAGAAGTCCGCGTCAGCGTCTCATGGAAGGCGCAAGTGTTCTGCGACGCCGAGCAGCAAGCCCTCTACGAAAACCACGAAGATGATCTGACGCTCCAACAGGTCGTAGACGCGTTTCTCGGTGATCTCGCTGCGAAAGACCAGCCAGTCGAACAGCCGGCGGATCCACTCCAGGACCGCAACTTCGTCGAAGCCCTAAACGCAGCCTACCACCGCGCGCCAACCGTCTGGGAATAACGCCCAGAACTGGCGCTGGCGCCGGCCCCCCAAGACAACAGCGCGAGCCCGAAGGGCGAAGCCCGGCGCGAAAGCGCCGGCAAGGCGGAGCCACGCGAACGCCGCGCCAGGGAGGACTACGGGTGGGGGTGGGCGGGGCGGTGTAAACAAGCCGTACCACCCAATCCACCCAAGACCCGCCCCCCCAAGCACCCGCGGCAGCACAAGCCGAACGGTGACGCCCGAGCCAAACACCGTCGCCGGCACTGGCGCCAAACCCTAGCGGTTCGCGATTGCCTCGGCCAAGCCGACCAGTCGCTTTGCGTTCTCGACGTGCAAGTTCTCGATGAGCTTCCCGTCGACGACGATCACGCCCTTGCCTTCCGCTTCGGCCGCCGCGTGGGCCTCGATGATTCGGCGGGAGAAGTCGACCTCGGCCTCCGAAGGAGCGAAGGCCTCGTTCGCCGGAGCCAATTGCTTCGGGTGAATCAAGGTCTTGCCATCGAAGCCGAGTTCGGCACCCTGCACGCAGGACGCTGCGCAACCTTCAGCGTCGGACAGATCGAGGTAGACGCCATCGAGGATCGCGATTCCCGCGGCGCGCGCCGCGAGTAAGCACAGGCCGAGCGACGTGATCATCGGCAGGCGCATTGCGGTGTGCGCAGCGTGCAGATCTTTGGCGAGATCCGAAGTGCCCATGACGAATCCGCCGAGCCTCGGGCTCGCGTCCGCGATCTCTTCGGCGCGCAGCATGCCGCGCGGGGTTTCCATCATGCACCAAATCTTCAGGCCGTCGGGCGCGCCCGCGGCATCCAGCACGGCCTCGGCTTGCCTCACCATGTCGGCGCTGTCGACCTTCGGAAGCAGGACTGCATCGGTTCCCGACTGTGCTGCAGCGAGCAAATCGTCGTAGCCCCAGGGCGTGCTCAGCCCGTTGACACGCAGCAGGATCTCGCGGTGCCCGTAACCACCTTCCTTGATCGCCGAGACGACCTGTTCGCGGGCGACAGCCTTGGCGTCCGGCGCCACGGCGTCTTCGAGATCGAGAATCAAGCCATCGGCGTCGAGACCGCGGCCTTTTTCGAGGGCCCGGGCATTGGAGCCGGGCATGTACAACACACTTCGCCTTGGGCGATGCTTCGTACTCATCGTGACACCTCTCAGAACTGGTAGGCCGCCTTCAGGTCGGCATCCTTTTCGGCGAGCATCCGGGCGAGCTCGACCATGACTTTGCACTGCTTGACGGTTGCGTCGTCTTGCATCTTTCCGTCGATCATGACGGCGCCCGTGCCGTCGCCCATCTCTTCGATGACCTTCTTAGCCCAGAGAACCTCGTCGACCGGCGGGCTGAACACCTTCTTAGCGATGTCGATCTGCACCGGGTGAAGCGACCAGGCGCCGACGCAGCCAAGCAGGAAGGCGTTGCGGAACTGATCCTCACAAGCGACCACGTCCCGGATGTCACCGAACGGTCCGTAGTACGCGAAGATACCATTGGCGACACAGGCATCGACCATGCGCGCAATGGTGTAGTGCCAGAGATCTTGCTGCGCGGTCGGCCGCGGCGCTTCTGCGTCGTCTGGATTCGGATCGGCACGCACCAGGTACCCCGGATGCCCGCCGCCGACGCGCGTCGTCTTCATGCGTCGCGATGCGGCAAGGTCGGCGGGGCCAAGGCTCAGCCCCTGCATTCGTGGACTTGCGCCCGCGATCTCCTCGACGTTCGCCACGCCGAGCGCTGTCTCTAGGATCGCATGAATTAGAATCGGCTTCATCACGCCCGCTCGCGCTTCGAGCTGGGCAAGCAAACGATCGACATAGTGAATGTCCCAAGGCCCTTCGACCTTGGGCACCATGATCACGTCCACCTTGTCGCCAACCTCCTGCACGATCTGCCACATGTCGTCGAGGAACCAGGGGCTGTCGAGGCTGTTGACGCGGGTCCAGAGCTGACAGTCGCCGAAGTCATTCTCCTTGGCGATCTTGACGAAGCCCTCGCGAGCCTCCGTCTTTTTGTCCGCTGAGACGGCGTCCTCGAGATTGCCGAGCAGCACATCGCACTTGGCGGCAATGCTCGGCGCCTTCGCAGCCATCTTAGGATTGCTGGGGTCGAAGAAGTGGATCATCCGAGACGGCCGGAACGGGATCTCCCGTGGGGGTTCCGGCGCGCCGATGGCCATGGGTTTGAAGAAGTCCTTGGGATTGCGCATGGTGGTCCCAGTCCTAGACGCCATTTTGGGGAGATGCAACGAGCCCCCAACACCGACAAAAGGAGCATATGGAAATCGGCATGAACCTTCCGGTGATGGCACCGGGCCTCGACAGGGACGCCTTCTTGAGCTGGTGTGAGCGCATCGACGCTGGCTTTTTCGCGAGCCTCGCCGCGGGCGAACGGATCTCATTCTACAACCCCGACATGACCGCCGCGCTCTCGGCAGCCGCCGCCCTGACGGAGCGGGTCAAGATCGTGAGCGGCGTCTTCGTCCCGATGCTCCATCATCCGGTCATGCTGGCCAAGCAGCTCGCGACCATCGACGTCTTGTCGGGCGGCCGGTTTGTTGCTGGCCTCGGCGTCGGCGGACGCGAGCAAGACTACCAGTCGGTCGACGCTCCGCTCGGACACCGCCTCAGCCGACTCGCCCGAAGCGTCGAAACGATGCGCAGCGTCTGGCGCGGAGAACCCGTCGTCGAAGGCGCCCTCCCCGTGGGCCCCGCCCCGGTTCGGCAGGGCGGACCCAAGCTCCTCGCGGGCTCCCTAATGGTCGAGTCCATCCAAGCAGCCTCGAAGTGGGCTGACGGCCTTTGCGGGTTCAGCTTCGGCCCATCCGCGGCCGAAATGAATTTGCAATTCGAAGCCGCGCGGCGCGCATGGAAAGAACGCGGTCGTGCCGCACCCTGGCTCGGCACCGGCTTCTGGTACGCGCTCGGCCCGAAGGCCCGCGAGCAGCTCGACGACTACCTGGACCGCTACCTGAACTTCATGGTCCCGGTCGCGCGCGAAAGCGTGAAGCAGATTTGCATCGTGACCAGCCCGCAAGCGCTCAAAGACGCCGTCCAAATGGCGAAAGATGCCGGCGCCGACGACGTCTTGCTCGTCCCAACGACCTCCGACCCTGACGATGTGCACAGAGTGACAGACATTCTGAGCTGAAAAACTGATATCGAGACCAGAGCCCGTGTTATATGCCCAGCTCTGAGGAGGTATGGTCATGAAAGCCATAGTCGTAGCCGTGTTTCTAGTTGGAGCCTTGGTCGCAGGCGCATTCATCGCAGGGGTCAACCCGGTCGCAGCCGACGGTCCACCCCACAAAGCCCAATGGCAGTACCAATGCTTCGAAGCTGACGGCGTCGCGCAGGTCACCGAACGCGCCAACAAGATGGGCGAGCAGGGCTGGGAGCTCGTGACTTCCGCGGGCAGCATCAAGGGCTCGACCCTGTGGTGTTTCAAGCGACCACTCTGGAAGCCCAGGAAGTAAGCTCCAAGAGGCTCGCGGAGGTCAGCAAGTTGCGCTATCTGAGCTAGCGTCGGGGAGGCCTGCGCCGTCGGACCATGTCACTGCTAAAGGATCCACAAGTCAGGCGGAACGTAGAACGTCTTCCGATCGAATTCGACGACTACGGATTCGATCGCTTCGGGCTCTCGCGCAAAGCTCTGATTCGCGCTTACTCGCCGATGGCGTACATCTACCGCCACTACCTCAAGGTGACGGCATTCGGTCTCGAGAACGTTCCCGCGACGGGGCGTGCTCTCATCATCTCCAATCACTCGGGTGGTCTTGGGGCTGACGCGGCCATGATTCTCACCTCGTTGATACTCAACGACGAGGCGCCCCGGCTCGGCCAGGGCATGGCGGAGTACTTCCTGATGCGGTCCCCCTTTGCGCGACCCGCATTGAGAAAGCTCGGCCACCTCACCGGCCTGCCCGAGCATGGAGAGCAGCTGCTCAACGACGAGCGCCTGGTGCTGGTCTTTCCCGAAGGCGCGCGCGGCGCCGGCAAGCTCTACAAAGACCGCTACAAGCTCGTGCGCATGGGCACCGGCTTCATGCGCCTCGCCCTAAAGACCGGCACTCCGGTCATCCCCTGCGCGTTCATCGGCGGCGAGGAGTCTTTCCCCCAGCTCTTCCACATCAAGTGGCTGGCCAAGCTCGTCAACGGCCCCTTCGTGCCGGTGGCGCCGCAGCTCATCCTCTTTCCCTTGCCGGTCGCCTGCCAGGTATACTACGGGCCTCCTATGCACTTCGAAGGCGATGGATCGGAACCCGACCACGTCATCGAGCAATACGTTGAAGAAGTCCGCCATGCGATGGAGCGATTGATCAGCGTGGGGCTCGACGCACGGCCGCGGGCCTTCATGTTCGATCGAATGCCGGATCCCGACCAGGAGCAGACGCGATGAAGATCTTGATCACCGGCATCAGCGGCACCCTGGCGCGCGGGGTCGCGTACCGCCTGACACGGCGCGGACACCAGGTCATCGGCATCGACCGGCGCCCATGGCCCGACGTGCCCGAAGGCGTCGAAATGCACCAGGCGGACATTCGAAAGCGCCCCGCCGAGGACGTGTTTCGAATCTCGCGGCCCGACGCGCTCATTCACATGGCCACCGTCACCCACTTCACCACTGACACCGAAGAGCGCTACCGGATCAACCTGGGCGGCACCCGTAAGCTCTTCGAGTACTGCCACGAGTACGGCGTGAAGCAGGCGGTCTTCGTCGGCCGGCACACCGTCTACGGCGCGACTCCGGATTCACCGCTCTACCACACCGAGGACGAGCCCCCGCTCGCAGGGGCGGCCTTCAAAGAGCTCGCCGACCTCGTCGCCGCTGACCTGTACGCAGGGAGCGCACTGTGGCGATGGCCGGAGCTCAACACGGCGGTGCTCCGGCTTTGCTACTTTCTCGGTCCCAGCCGAGGCGGCACCCTCTCCGGCTTCCTTTCCAAGAGCCGCGTGCCGATGGTGATGGGCTTCGACCCGCTCTACCAACTCATGCACGAATGGGACGCCGAAGAAGCGATCACCTTGGCGGTCGAAAAGCAGCTGCGCGGTGTGTTCAACGTGGCCGGCCCTCCCCCAGTCCCGCTCTCCACCGTCTGCGCTGCTACGGGCAAACGCGCCGTGCCGATCCCCGAGCCGCTCTACTCGAGCGTCCTCGGCCGCTTCGGCTTCCCGTACCTTCCCGACGACGCCATCGCGCACGTGAAGTACCCCATCGTCATCGACAACAAGGCGTTCGTAGAAGCCACCGGCTTCGAACCCCGCTACAGCGCCAAACAGACGATGGAAGGCTTCAGGTGGAACTGATCGATCTCTAGCGTGCGGACATCTCGTCGATCGCGGTGCACATGACCGGATCTACGGGCTGACCGAGGTTGTCGGTGGCGCAGGCGACGACTGCGTCCTCGCAAGTGGCTGCGTGGTAGTTGTCGCCGGGTGCACAGAAGCGGAACGGGCCTTCCTCTTCCGACTCAAAGTGACTCTCGAGTGGCTCCTCATCGTTGAGCAGATGCTCGACGTAGTCACGCAAGTTCAGGTCGCCGATCTCGCTGCCCATCCAAGCCAAGGTGCCGAAATCGTTCTGGAATAGGTTCAGCGCTTCCACAAGGCTCACGTCCTGAAAGCCGGGGACGGTGACGCAGTGGCTGCTGTTCGTAGCGCGGTAAAACGGGATGTAGTAGCCAAGGTTGTCTCTCGCGTCTGCCAAGTTGCGGAGGAGCGGAATGTCGTCCCACAACAGGCTGTGCACGGCCGTGCGGTCAAGCGCAACGTCCTCATCGAGCCCCAGACCGGACCCTGCGAACGGAATGATGTTCATGGCGTCGCGCGTGTAGAAACGCTCGTAAGAGTACAGGGAGAAATTGTAGTCCAACCTGAAAATGGTGGCGGCCAAGCGATCGTTCGGAAATTCGTCGGCCAGGATGGCAGCGAGTTGTCCGAAATCATTCCGCAGTACTTCGGACTGCGGCGCGTTGTCGATCACTGCGTCGACGTCCCACGAAGGCCTAATCGTTTCATACAGCGGCAGCGACCGGGAGGTGGGCTGTTTGGAGGGAAACGCAGGGCCGGAGTCGTCAAGCAAATAGCCCTTCTGCACGCCGGCAATCCCGGTGCGCAAGAAGTAGTAGTTCACCAGAGCGCCAACGCCGCCGGCGCTGCAACCGCTCACGAAGAGCTTCGGCACCGTGTCGAACATCTCGTCGAGCATCTCGGTCATCTTCAGGATGTTGAGGTGGCCCACGTGGCGGAACTCGAGGTCCGGTTCGCCCTCGTTGGGATTCGAATAGGTCGCAGTCTGTGTTCCGCTGTACACATCGCCAGTGCAATACGGGACGAAGACCTTGTTCCAATCGGCCATCGGACTCACGTCCGGATCTTGGTTGAGCAGTGGATAGATTTCGCTGGCGCCCACCTGGATGCCTGCGATCTCCGTTTGGGCGTCCGCGTGCGTGTCCGGAAGACCGCTGCGATTGGCTGCACCGCGAATGCCGCCATTGCCGCTACAGCTCTCGTAGTCCCAACACGCGCCGCCACCTTCGAAGAAGATGATGACGTTGTCCGAGGTCTCGGAGAATTCGACCCAGAACTTGTATGGGCTCCCGTCACTGCAGGTCGCCCGAGGGGGCTCGTACTTCACCCAAGAGCCGAACTCGGGTGGCTCGAAGCCGACACCGCCGCTGCCCCCTGCGCCCACCGTCGCGCTGCTATCGCTGCCGCAACCGGCCGCTGTCAATCCCAAAACCAAGGAACAACCAAGAAACCAACGGGTAATCATGGCGCTAACCCTATCACCGAATCGGGGCCGGTCGAGCAGCTCAGCGCCGGCGTGGCTTTGCTAACTTTCTTCGCAGCCGATCGGCTGGGGTGGTAATCCTCCCTCCGATGGAAGCCCCTCACGAACCCGCCCCTTCGGCGCCCAGCCCCATCGAACCGCGACCAGCCAAGCTGGGTTTCGCTCTCAGCAGGGATCAGGTCTCGCTCACCGATCTGCTTTCCCGCGCATCCGAGGCCTGGTCCAGGGACCTGGGCAGCTGGGTGCTCGCCATGATTCTCTACGGGCTCCTCGGAATAGGCATTCCCGTCGTGCTGAACTTGGTCTGGGGGTTCGTGAGCGCGTTTCAGAAATCAGGTGCAGACGCGAGCGCGGTGTTCAAGGCCGTGGATGTGATCGTCCAGATCGTCCTGTACCTAGTCCAGATGGTGATCGCCGGTATCTTCTCGCTCGGACTTTGGGCGATGGCCGTTCGAGGTCTTCACGGGCAGCGAACGACCGTCGGAGCTTTGTTCAGCCAGCTCTCGAAGATCGGCAAGTACATCGTTCAAGCCCTCGTCGTGTCTCTCGGAGCCGTCCTCATCCTTCTTCCCATCGTCGTGATCATATGGCTGGTCTTCATCGGCCCGGTCGATCTCGAGACTCCGATGAGTGAGATCATCGACGACGGCGGCAAACCCTTCGCCTTCGCGAGCCTGTTGCTTCTGCCCCTCTACGTTTACATCGTCTCTGGTATATCTTTTATTCAGGCCGAGCTTGCGTTCAACGACGACGCCGGTCCTATCGACGCCATCATCCATTCCTGGCGCATCGCGCGCGGCAAGCGCTGGCGAATCATCGGCGTCGGCTTGCTGGCAATACTGATCTTGGGGGGCTCTGTGATGTTCTGCGGCGTCGGTCTTCTCTTCGGCGCACCCTTGGCGATGCTGCTCTCCGGCGCGCTCTACCTGGGGCTCCGCAACGGCGCCGACGTGCCGCGAGCAAACACGGCCACCACTCTCGGCCGCTAGCGCTGGCACGGCGCTTGCTCTGTACATGGGTGAACCGGCTTCTCCCTGTGCCAACCTGCGCCGTGCGCTCGAAAAGGATGACATAAATGTCTCGATTTCGCCCCTTCATTGGTTTTGGACCAGTCCTCTTGCTGGCCCTGATCGCAGAGCCCGCGCCAGCCCAAGCCTGCGGCGGGCTTTTTTGTTCCGCCTCCGCACCGGTCAACCAGGCCGCAGAGCGCATCATCTTCTCCAAGAACGCTGATCAAACGGTGACGGCTGTCGTGCAGATCCAATACGAGGGCCCGTCCGAGGAGTTCGCCTGGGTGTTGCCGGTGCCCGGCATTCCCGAAGTGAAGGTATCTTCGGACCTGGCATTCAGCCGGCTCCAACAGGCCAGTGACCCCCAGTACAGCTTCACCACGGTGGTCGAAGGGCGGTGCAAGCGAGTGCGTGAACGGGGCGACTCCGCGTCATCCGGGTCGGCGCCTTCGGGCAACGCTGGATTCGACGGCACGGGCGGCAGCGGCGGAGTCGACGTCCTCGCTTCTGGAACGGTCGGTCCCTACGACTACGTGGTGATCGAGCCCAGAGCGAGCTCCGAGCAGATCGGAGACGTCGCCGTCGAATGGCTGACCGGACAAGGCTACGACGTGGTCCCGCCCGGCGGAGACCCGGACGAGATCGCGAGCCTGCTCGGCGAGTACCTCCAAGACGCGATGAACTTGCTCGCGTTTCGGCTCACCAAAGGAAACGACACCGGTACGATCCGTCCGGTTTGGATAACCTACGAATCCGATCAACCGATGATCCCGATTCGGCCGACCGCCGTAGCGGCCAACGACGACATGGGCGTGATGGTCTGGGTCCTAGGCGAGAGCCGAGCCGTTCCGGTCAACTACAAAGGGCTCGAGCTCAACCAGGCGCTCATCAACTGGCTGAACGGAGCCAGAAACTACAACCAGGTCGTGATCGCGGCCGCCAACGAAGCGGGTGGTCAGGGCTTCGTGTCTGAGCGTGCGGGTCCGAGCACCGACTACGAGAACACGCTGATGCTCGAGTTCGAGAAGGACGATTGGGAAGCGCTCCGCATGAGCCCGGACGTTCTGTCAGCGATGGAGCTGCTCTCCGAGAGCAGCCGTCGATTCCTCGGCTGGGATGGCTATAGGGCACTGATCGAGCGCTTTGTTCCCGAGGGCGTGGACGTCGACGACTTCCTGCAATGCCCTGCGTGCAACCCCGAGGCCGCCGAAGGCTTGGACAAGCAAGCGTTCATCGACGCGCTGGGCGAGGAGGTCGTCGAACCGATGATCGCAACCCAAGAGCTTTTGCTTTCTCGCCCCTACGTGACCCGGCTCTATACGACCCTGTCAGCGCCTGAAATGGACCTCGACCCCTTGTTCGACTTCAATCCGGACCTGCCCGAAGTGTCGAACATCCACACGGCGCGCCGGGTGATCGAGTGTCACCGGAGCGTCTACCAATGGGAGGCCCCTTCGCGATTCGAGCTCGAAGACGGCCGCGTCGTTCGCCTGAATGCCGGTGACCCCTGGCCTTTCCTCGTCGGACAAGACGATGCACCACCGGCCAACGCGCTCGTTGTCTCGCTGACGACCTCTGGACCGGGAATGGTCGTTCAGGACAACTCCTTGGCTATCGATCAGGCCCTCGCCGCGCACAACGCCACTGTGGCCTCCCCCGGGTGTGGATGTGGGGTGGTGTCGCCTCGTTCGCACGCGGCAACCTGGGCCAGCCTGGCGTTGTTCGTCCTCCTAATGAGGCGTCGTCGCCGGCCGGCCTAGGTGCCCAGACCTGGAATCGAACCAGGGACACGAGGATTTTCAGTCCACTGCTCTACCAACTGAGCTATCTGGGCCCGGAAATGAGGCGCGGAGCCTAGCTGCGGATGTGGGCCTGTCAAGGGTCTGAGAAAACTTGCGATCCGGTCCGGGTTCACGATTACAATGTGAAACGGATGGTGTGATCGGGATGGAGAGCCCAGTAGACGATCGCGGCAGTGATGCATTTCGCATTCTGCTGAGCGAAGGCAACAAAGGCCCGAGGCCCAAGTCAGAGGTGCTCGAGGCGCTGTCGTTGCGACCCGTCTGGTTGGCGACCTGGGAACCGCGGGCCGAGGGATTCCGCACATTGATCAACGCGAGTGGTGAAGAGGCCCTCGCGGTATTTAGCTCGGAGGCCGAGCTCAAGAGTACTGCGAAGCGATTCGATTGGCTGGAAGAGGACGGAAGCGTTGCGACCCATCGTGCGATCGGTGGAGACATCCTGCGCCACGCGTGGACACGTGAATATGCATTCGTCGTGATCGACATCGGCACGGCGCACTCTCTGGAGTACGAACGCGACGAGCTCAAGGCGATCCTTCGCGAGATGGACAGCACCGGTCCGTTCCGCACCTCGCACCCACCGCCTCCTCCCGCATCGGAGACGCCCGAGAAGCCCGCCGCGCGCAGCTCGTTCCCTCCGCCGGTCGAACGGGTTTCGACCATGTACAGCATGGGGTCTGGCCAGGTCGAAAAGATCAAGCACCTGAGCGAGCTGCCAACGCAGCCGCACGCCGTTCCGTACGACAGCGAACCGCCAACCCAGCCGCGCGCCGCGCTGAAGCAGAGCAAGGCCGCGCCAAAGCAGGAACAAGAACCGGCGATGCCGGGCAAGAGCTCGCGCCCCTCAAACAAGGCCAAGAGCAAGCCGCCCGGCGTGAACGTCGAAGAGGTGCGGGCGGACTCGGCGGAGCTGGACGACGGCGGCACCTATGGCGCGGCCAGCACCTTCCCAACAGCCGGACAGCTGTCCATGCCGATCACCCCTTCCATGGTGGTCACCTCCAAAGACGAAGGCGAAGCAGAGCGCCCCTTGAGCTCCAGTGCGCCCAAGTTCAACTCCGACGCGCCGACCGCGCCGGCAGCTCATGCCCTACCCTCGCTCGATCCGCAAAAACTGAGACTCCCGTCGATCAAGCCGGTAGTGCCGCCGCTGGCGCCAGCCGTGACAGCCCAGGCGAAAGCCAAGGCATCGACTCCGGCTCCCGAAGACCTCACGCAGCCTGACGCGAAGCCGCGCACGGTGCAGCCCCCGCGATTCGTCGCACCTTCGATCGGAGACGGAATCACGCTGGTCGAGCTACGAGACCCGCCAAACGAAGACTGGCTCAAAGCCATGGCCGATGTCCTGCGCGGCTTTTTCGAGATCGAGTGGGCCTCGTATTGCGAGGTCGCCCGCAAAGGCGGAGATCCGACCCCAGCAATCGGCCTGAGGATCACCGACAACTACCGCGACAACGTGACAGCGATCATCAAAGAGCTCATCGGTTTCAGCCAGACGCACGAGATGGAAATCGACGTTCTGCTGATCGACGGGCACGATTTGCTTCGCAAAGCGCGCGACAAGGGTTTCGTCTTCTATCCCTGGAAGCCGAAACCATTTAGCGGATAAGTGCTAGAACAGCGGCGTGCAGACTGGCGACGCGCTCCCATCCATCCAACGACCGATTCCATCGGCCGCCGGTCAAAGGTGGGTAGAACGCCTCGCAGCAACTGAGTGCCCTGCGCTCACCACTCGGCGTAAACGCCGCGCGGAGCTCAGCGGCGCCAGCCACGACCCGATCGTCTGGGTCGAAGCGCAGGGCGCAAACGTTGTCGACGCCGACGGCAACCGCTACGTCGACCTCACGTCGGGGTTCGGGGTGGCCTTTGCGGGACATCGTCATCCCGATGTCGTCGAGGCCGTCAAGCGGCAGGCCGATCGCCTTGTGCACGCGCTCGGCGACCTGCACCCATCCGACGTGAAAATCGAGCTGCTCGAACGCCTCTGCGCGCTGTCCCCCTGGCCGCGCACCCGCGCCATGCTTTCGCTCAGTGGCGCGGATGCCGTGACGGCGGCGCTCAAGACCGCTGTGATGGCGACCTCGAAGACCGGCCTGGTTACGTTTGAAGGCAGTTATCACGGCCTCAGCTACGGCCCGCTGGCGGTGTCCGGCTTCTCCAGACGTTTCCGCGAGCCGTTCTTGGCTCAGCTGCAGTCGGATGTGCACTTCGCGGCTTGGCCGAGCCCCGATCTGGACATCGATGCGGCGCTCAGAACGCTACCTGAAGACTGGAGCAACATAGGCGCCGTCATCGTCGAGCCCATTCAAGGCCGGGCAGGTGTTCGCTTGCCACCGCTTGGCTTTCTCGAGGCTCTCGGGCGAGCGTGCAAGAAGGCCGGCGCATTGCTGATCGTCGACGAAATCTTCACTGGCCTCGGCCGCTGCGGCGCATGGTGGCGATCGGTTGACCAAGGCGTCAGCCCGGATTTGATCTGCGCAGGCAAGGCGCTGGGGGGCGGTCTGCCGGTCAGCGCGTGCCTTGGGCGAGAAGAAGTGATGGCTGCCTGGGGCGATCCCGACCGCGAGGCGATTCATACGGGAACTTTCTACGGCGATCCCTTGGGCGCCGCAGCGGCGCTTGCCACGCTAGACCTTATCGAACGCGAGCAACTCGTCCAACAGGCCTCCGCTCGGGGCGACGCGTTGGCCGCGATCTTGCGCGCGGCAGCGCTCCCTTCGGTCACGGAAGTACGCCATGCGGGAATGATGATCGGGTTGCAGTTGCAGCAGAGCATGCAGGCGCTGAGCATCAGCCGCGCGCTCCTCGAACGCGGCTACCTCGTGCTGCCCGCCGGCATGGATGCGGACGTGATTCAGTTGGCGCCGCCAGTCACCCTGAGCGACCGGCAAGTCGAGGGATTCGTCACGTCGCTAAGCGACGTGTTGGGTGCGCCGTGACCCGCCGAGCCGAGCTCAAGAGCCGTATCGAGGCGCTGATCGCCGCTTTCGAGGCAGGCGCCCCCGTCGCCCCCGCGGTCCGGGACACGCTGATCGAAGACTTGGCGACATGGCAGGCGGGCCGCATCCCAGAGTACAGCCGCTTGCGACGCCAAGGAGCTTGGCCCCCTGCCCTCCCGACCGATGTCTTCCGGTTTCGTCGGATTGCAGCCCATCCCGAGGCAGGCGACGTACGCCTGTTCCGAAGCTCCGGCACGACCTCGTCCGAGCGGAGCGTCCATGTCTATTGCGACCTGAGCTTGTACGATTTGGCCGCCCGCACGGCAGCACGTCGGATGCTTTTTCCGGATGTCGCCGCACTGCGGCTGGTCATGCTGGCTCCGCACGAGGACGAAGCCCCTGACTCGTCGCTCGAATACATGCTGACCCGATTCTCAAAATGGTTTGGGACCGAATGCACCTGGGCCTGGCGCCGGGGCGTTCTG
>Ga0316198_10001446_pt1 | contig 13953 bp, 15 predicted proteins | sample OudBieAanoxic_MG_FD_204935 | JGI IMG/M metagenome (GOLD analysis project Ga0316198, IMG submission 204935) | Coastal sediment microbial communities from Oude Bieten Haven, Netherlands - site A anoxic | ecosystem: Environmental > Aquatic > Marine > Coastal > Sediment | place: Netherlands...
GAAGGAAATCAGGGAAAACCTCTACGACCTGCCGCCCAACGTGCGCCTACCCAATCGGGACGATCTGTTTCGGGCAGAGAACGTCCTGGAGCTATTGCGACAGCTCGAGCATGGCCCCTACAGCCTCATCGCCCGGCAGGCGCGAGAGATCTTCGAGCAGAAGCGCGAGCCGTTCGCCCTTGAGGCCACGATCGACCAGCGCTACTATGCCGGTCTTGCGCGGCAAGTCCAGCAATTCCAGGGCGACAACCTTCGTGCACTGCAGCAACTGGTCGGCGCCGTGCTCGACCGAGTCGACCTTTTGTGGCTGCTGCGCTTCCGCTTCTCCTACAAGCTTTCTCCCAGTGAGACCTTTTACCAGCTAGTTCCGTCCTTCCGCCTGCTGCACAGAGATCGGCTCCTAAAACTGGTCAATATCGAAAGCTTCGAGCGGGTACTGGAATCGCTCCCGGCGCCGCTGAATGCCAGGCTCGCTGGCAGTATCAACCTGATCGATGTGCAGAAACGTCTGAACGGCTATGTTTGCGAGGAGGCGCTGCGCGTGCTCCGTCACGGCCGATCCGGCGTTGCCCGGGCCCTCGCCTATTTACTCCTGCGCGAGATGGATCTGTTCCTGCTGTTCTCGCTAATACAAGGTCAGTTGCTCGAACTGCCAGCCGAGCTAATCGACATCGCCCTGGATCTGGCCGCGCCGAGGTGCCCCATCGGCACCATGGCAGCGGCCTGAGCGCCGAGGCCGACCTGCACCTACGAGTCGACGAACGGAAATGTAAGCGTCAGTTTTCATCCTTAACCCGGTTAAACCATCCATGTTGCAGCCAACGCTCATGAAGCATGTGCGCCTGCTGATCCTCGCCGAGGACCTACCACAGGCGTCACTCGCCCTCGCGGAACAACAAAGCTTCCATGCCGACAACCGGTTGCCGGAGGAGGAGCGCTTCGCCGGTGTACCGGGACGCGAGTACCGCGAACTCTATCAGCAGGCCCGTTCGCGCCTGGACAAGATCAGCAAGCTGATTCCTCTTCCGCAAGACTCGATGACCGAGCAAATCCGAGTCATTCCTCACATAGAGCTCAATGAGACGAATACCTGGCTGGGCGATATCTGGGAACAGTGCTCCCACTACGAGGAACAGTTGCGTGCCATCGACGACGAGGAACGCCTGATCAAGGAACAACAATCCGCCCTGCATAACTTCGAGAATCTCAACTTCGACCTGGGCATGCTACGCAGCAAGACGCGCTTCCTCGACTTCTACGTCGGTATCGTCCCGCGGGTGAACGTCCGTCAACTCGAGGGCGCCCTCGGCTTGGCCGATCACCTGCTGTTCCAATACATGGTCACGGGGAATGACGCCCATGTGGTCATCGTTGGCCCCACTGGGGAGACGGAGACCCAGCTCGCATCCGTGCTCAGCAGCGCGGGTTTCCAGAGCCTACCCATTCCGGCGGAACTCGACCACGAACCGCAGGTGATGCGCGATGAACTCAAGCGCCGCCGCGAGGGTACGGAACGGGAACGGGGGATCCTTCAGCAGCGCTTGAAAGACTGGTCAGATGGTTTGATCATTCGGTTACAGCAGAGCCGACACATCCTGATGCTGGCCGAACCCTTCGTCAGCCTCGATCCATCCATCCGCAGCATGGGCAACTTGGCATATCTCGCCGGCTGGGTTCCAGCCAATGAAGTTGCCGATCTGGAACAACGATTGCGGCAGTCCCTCTCCCTCCCCTTCGAACTAACCAGCAGGGACCCGAGGCCGGATGAGCGCCACTTGGTTCCCTCCGTGCCGGTTCGCAACCGCTTGCTCGTGCCCTTCGCCATGCTGGTCAAGCAGTACGGCATTCCCCAATATGGGGAAGTGGACCCGACCACCCTGTTCGCCGTGACCTTTCTACTCATGTTCGGCACCATGTTCGGCGACGTGGGACAAGGGGCGGTCATCGCCGGGCTGGCCTGGTGGTTTCGCGGCAAGATGGGGCGCTTCTACTTGTTCGGCGTCTTGGCTGGACTCTCGTCAATGGCGTTCGGATTCCTGTTCGGCAGTATCTTCGGCTATGAGCATGTACTGCCGGCACTGTGGATGTCCCCGCTGCACGATCCCATCCTGATGCTCACTCTCGCCCTCGGCTGGGGTGTCTTGTTCCTGGGCATGGCTTGCACGTTGGCCATCTACAACCGGCTTGCCATCCGCAACTGGTCCGGCGCCCTCTTCGGCCACCACGGCGCGGTGAACCTGATCTTCTACTTGTCCCTAGTATGGGGCGGGCTGAACGTGGCCCAAGGCAACGGCTTCGGCAATCTGTCGACGATATTGGTTATCGCATCCCTCTCTGTCCTAGCCTGGCACGGCTGGCAGCACATCGACGCCCCGGTGATGGAGAAGGTCCTGGTGGTCTTCATCGAGACCTTGGAAACCATCATCGGCTACGTCTCCAATACTCTTTCGTTCCTGCGCGTGGCCGCCTTCAGCCTCAATCACGTGGCTTTGGCCATTGCCATCTTCACCCTGGCGGAGATGATGAGCCTGTTCGGTCACATCGTCACCATTGTCCTCGGTAACGTCTTCATGATCGTGCTCGAAGGTGGCATCGTCATGATCCAGGTGCTGCGTCTTGAGTTCTACGAGGGCTTCGCACGTTACTTCTCCGGCGATGGCCACGAGTTTGCACCGCTCAAGCTGCGGCGGCTACCGAGCGAACAACAGGCTTCCCCAAGGCTTTGAACCGCAAAGCCCATACGGCCCGCACGCCAGTGACAATGCCTGACTGACCGTAGCCAACTGAAAACCACTATCTCAATCAACCGAAATCGATCACCCTATCGCTACAATAAGGAGTTCACCATGTACTGGCTCGTCGGCCTCATGTCATTCGCCATCCTCGGACTGATCGTCTCCGGCATCATCCTCGAGATGCGCCCCGACCTCAGCGCACGGATTCGGCCTTGGTATCGCTCGGCCTTGGGCACGCAATTGATTACCTTTGTCGGCGCCCAGCTCGGACTGCTGATCTTCGGCATCGATAACGCCATCGCGGAGACCACGGCGGTTGCGGAAGCCGTTACCGAGATTTCCACTGGCATGGGCCTTGCCATCATCGGCGCCGGCATCCCGACCGGGCTCTCCACCATCGGCGCCGGTATCGCCGTAGGCCCCATCGGTGCGGCCTCCCTGGCAGCTATCACCGAGAAGCCCGAAAACCTGGGTCGCACCCTAATCTATCTGGGGTTGGCCGAAGGTATCGCTATCTACGGTCTGGTCATCAGCATCTTGCTGCTGAACAAGATCTGAAAGCAACGGCTGCGGACCAAGCAGGTGGTAAAAATGACGGACGTCGATCACGGCACCCGATTGCTGTTTCTGGGCGATGAGAGCCTGGCAGACGGCTTTCGGCTCATCGGCTTCGAGACCTTCTCCGACCCGCAGCCAGCGGAGGTCGACAAGGTCTTCCGCGAGCTGCGCAAGAGCGGGGGGAAGGCATTCGTGGTCGTAGATCACACGCTGATGCAGGCGGGCATTCCTGGTTTGGAACGCTTGCGGGCTGAAGGCGGACGCATCGTCATCACCGCAGTGCCCCGGCTCAAAGAACCGCCACGTCTGGACAGCGACGTGGCCGACCGCCTCGACGCCATGTTCGGCAATACCACCGGACTTCAATAACAACCTTGCACGGGATTCATCGTGAACCAGGTACAAGAACTCGAGCGGGCTATCCTGACCCGCGCCGAACGGCTCGCCAACGAGTACCGGGAAAGGGCCCAGCGCAGTCGTGACAACATCCTACGGGAGGCAGCAGAGCGCTTGCGTCTTCGCGAGCAGCGCGAGGAGTCCATTGCCAAATCGCTGGGAGAACGCAACTTTCGTCAACAGGTCCAGGCCAGCGAGTTGAAGATGCAAAGCCATCTGGACCGGGTGCGTTGGAACCTAGTATCCGACGTGGAAAACCAACTGCGCCAGCGCATGCAGGCCTACATGGCTGACCAGGCCGCCTATACCGCGATCCTTAAGGCCTACCTGACCCAAGCCGCGACAGAGATCGAGTCCGACGAATTGGTGGCCGAGTTCAATGCCCAGGATCGACGTTGGATAGAGCCACAGTGGGGCGCCATCGCCGCAGAGGTCGCCCCGGACAAGACCCTACGCCTTGCAGACGAGTCCATCGAGTGCCTCGGAGGGGTCCGCGTGTCTGGCAGGGACAACCGTATCCGAGTAGACAACACGTTCGAGGGCCGGTTAGAGCGCCTGCGCGCCAAGATCCAGCAAGTCATCCTGGAACGACTGGTACCCGGCGGTTTGGAAACCGGCAGCGTCTTTGGCGGGTGAGATATGAGCAAACATTCACGTACCGGTACCATCCGCGATATCAACGGCCCCATCGTCACCATCGATCTGCCCGGTGTTCGCAACGGCGAACAGGTCAAGATCGGCGAACTCGGGCTATTCGGCGAAGTTATCTCGCTGAAGGGCAATCAAGCCGTCGTACAGACCTACGAATCCACCGACGGGGTACGTCCTGGCGAACCCGCCAGCGGACTGGGCTGGCCGCTGTCCGTGGAACTCGGCCCCGGCCTGCTCGGTGGTATTTTCGACGGCGTTCAGCGCCCACTGGAAAAAATCGCCCTGCAATCAGGCGATTATATCAACCGTGGCCTGGACATACCCGCGCTGGAACGCAGCCGCCTCTGGGAATTCGATCCGAACCCTGACCTGGAGCCCGGCACCAGTGTGGGACCAGGCACGGTGCTCGGCACCGTGCAGGAGACCCAGACTATCCAGCACCGCATCCTGGTGCCACCCGGCATGAGCGGCGAGCTCGAAGAGATCGCCCCGAGCGGCGACTACGACCTGGAGGCCACTATCGGCCGCCTGCGCGACCAACAGGGTCATAGCCGCCGACTCAAGCTCTACCATCGCTGGCCGGTACGCAAGCCCCGGCCATACAGCAGACGGGACGACGGCATCTCGCCATTGATCACCGGACAGCGAGTCATTGACACCTTTTTCCCTCAGCTCAAGGGGGGCAAGGGAGCCGTGCCAGGACCCTTCGGCGCCGGCAAGACTGTCGTCCAGCAGCAAGTCGCTCGCTGGTCCAACGCGGACATCGTCATTTACGTGGGCTGCGGCGAACGCGGCAACGAGCTGGTCGATGTGCTGGAGAGTTTTCCCCAGCTCGACGACCCCTACTCCGGGCGCAAGCTCATGGAGCGCACCCTGTTGGTCGCCAATACCTCGAACATGCCGGTGGTGGCGCGAGAGGCATCCGTCTACGTCGGCATCACCATGGCTGAGTACTACCGTGACATGGGCTACGATGTGGTTATGCTGGCCGACTCCACCAGCCGCTGGGCCGAGGCCCTGCGCGAGGTCTCCGGTCGCCTCGGCCAGATGCCGGTGGAGGAAGGTTACCCGGCCTATCTCGCCTCGCGCCTGGCGGCGGTCTACGAGCGTGCCGGTCGGGTCGAAACCTATGGGGCTGGGTCAGGCTCCGTCACCTTGATCGGTGCTGTCTCGCCTCCGGGCGGGGACTTCTCGGAACCGGTGACCAGCCACACCAAGGACATCATTGAGACCTTCTGGGCCCTGTCCAAGGAGCTGGCAGACGCCCGTCACTACCCATCCATCGATTGGGTGACCAGCTTCTCAAGCCATGTCCACACAGCCGCCCAATGGTGGCACAACGAGATCGACCGCAACTGGGAGAAGCGCCGCACTCAAGCGCTTGCCCTGTTGGCCCGCGACGCGGAGCTGTCGCGCATCGTCAACCTAGTGGGTCCCGAGGCCCTGTCTTCAGCCCAACGCTGGGAGTTGGAGGGGGCATCCCTGATCAAGGAAGGCGTGCTCCAACAGAGTGCGTTGGACGAAGTTGATACCTTCTGTTCGCCACAGAAACAGTACGCCCTTCTCCACCTGGCCCTATTCATCTTCAAGCGCGGAGCGGCCCTGATCGAACTCGGCGTGCCGGTGCAGGAGCTCCAGAGTCTTCCCCTGATGGCCAAAGTCAGGCGCTGTAAATCCATGTACAACAGCGGTCAGGTTGAAAAGATCGAGGAGTTCCGTGAAGAAGTCGGGCAGGAACTCGAAAAGATCCGGCTCGAATACGCGAAGCAGGGGGAACGTGCATGAGCGTCAAAGAATACCGTACCGTCGCCGAGGCGCGGGGTGGCCTACTCCTGATCAAGAGCACCCCGGGCGTAGCCTTCGGCGATCGGGTGCAGATTCAGGACTATACGGGTGCCAAACGTAACGGCCAAGTCATCCGGGCCGCCGACGATGAAGTCCTGATTCTGGTCTTCGAGGGCACCGATGACATGGACCTCGAGTCCACCTGGGTGCGTTTCCTGGACGAGCCGGTAGAGATCGCCCTTTCCCCCGAGATCCTCGGCCGCGTCTTCAACGGCCTCGGCGAGCCGAAGGACAACCGCCCACCCATCCTGTCGAACATCCGCCGTCCGGTAGGGGGCTCCGCCATCAACCCGGCGGCGCGCACCTACCCGCGGGAGTTCATCCAGACCGGCATCTCCACCATCGACGGACTCAACTCCCTGGTGCGCGGGCAGAAGCTGCCAATCTTCTCCGGCTCCGGCCTGCCCCACAATCGGTTGGCCGCGCAGATCGTGCGCCAGGCCAGGCTGAAGGACGAGGACACCAGCTTTTCCGTGGTCTTTGCCGCCATGGGCGTCTCCTACGCCGACGCCAAGTTCTTCCAGGACGAATTCGCCAGTTCGGGCGTGCTGCGCAACGTCACCATGTTCATCAACCTGGCGGACGACCCACCGGTCGAGCGCCTCACCCTGCCACGCACGGCACTCACCGCGGCCGAATACCTGGCCTACGATCTGGACCGCCATGTGCTCGTGGTCATGACCGACATGACTTACTACGCCGAGGCCCTCCGCGAGGTCGCCACCGCCAAGGGCGATGTCCCTGCGCGCAAGGGCTACCCAGGCTATCTCTACTCGGACCTGGCGGAGATCTACGAGCGCTGCGGCCGCATCCACCAGCGCCACGGGTCGATCACCATGATGCCCGTAGTCTCCATGCCTTCGGACGACATCACCCACCCGATCCCGGACCTCACCGGCTATATCACCGAGGGGCAGATCGTGCTCTCCCGCGAGCTGCACAACCAGGGCATCTATCCGCCAGTTCACATCTCCCCGAGTCTGTCGCGCCTGATGAAGGACGGTATCGGCAAGGATGACACCCGCGAGGACCACCCGCGCGTCGCCGCCCAGCTTTACGCCCTCTACGCTCGGGCGCTGGAGACGCGTAATCTGGCAAGCATCATCGGCGCCGACGAGCTCTCCCAGCGCGACCGTCGGTATCTGAAGTTCGCAGACGCGTTCGACGAGCGGTTCGTTGGCCAGGGCGACGCCGAAGACCGTTCCATCGCGGCCACTCTGAACCTCGCCTGGGAGCTCATGTCCAGCTTCCCGCGGGATATGCTCACTCGCTTGAGCGAGACCGATCTAGCGAAGTATTACCAAGGCTCGGAATAAGCCTGAAGAGACCCGCGAAGGCGCGAAGGCTAGGCAAAGCAATGCGTCTCCCTCTCCCTCTGGGAAAGGGAGAGGGAAACCCGACAGGACATCTTCCATGGCTCAACAACTGATCAAAGTCCCGCCGACAAAAAACACCCTGCTCCGCCTCAAGAAGCAGGTTCAATTTCTCGAAGAGGGCCATGACCTGCTCGAACGCAAGCGCGAGCTACTCACACGCTTGGTCTACGAGCGCATCGGCGAGTATCGCCGCCTGCGCAAAGAGGCCGAAGCAGCCCTGGAAGACGCCTATCGCTGCCTGAGCATCACTCATCTGCGCATGGGCAGCCGTGGCATCCATCAGGCCGCCCTGGGCGCGGAACCGCCGTTGTCGGTAGATATCCTGCCCCGCCGCAGCCTGGGCGTGGAATACCCAGCAGTCACCGCGGAGCGCTTCCCGCTCAAACCCGTCGGCCTGCTTGGGACGGACGCCAGCTTAGATAACTCCCGCAGCCATTTGGCGGACCTCGCCGTCACCTTGGCCCAGCTCGGCGAGGTAGAGATCGCGCTGCATCGGTTGATGGAGGAACAACGCAAGGCCCAAAAGCGAGTCAACGCCCTCAAGTACAACATCATCCCCCTCTACCGACGGACCATCCACTTTATCCAGTCATCATTGGAAGAGGAAGAACGCAATACCCTTTTCCAGGTGAAGCTGTTGCGCGAACGAGCGCAAGCTTGATGAAGATTGCGGATTGTGAGTTGTCGGACGCGGGTTGAAGAATCCGACTTCAATCCCAGCTTTGGCGAGCAATTCCACGCACCTGAGGCATTTCGAGAGATGACCACCGCTTTCATACCCCATAACGACCTGGAGCGCCGACTTATGGCCGCCCAGGACGGCCAGATACCGCCGGAGGCATTCATCGAGACTCTTCTGGGATCTGAAATCTTTATGCCAATCTACGAGAAGCACCAGATCGGCGGCCTTCAAACCAACACCCGCGCCCAACCCCTCAAGCTCCAGACAGACGATGGCGGTGAAGTCTTGGTACTGTTCACCAGCCCTGAACGAGCAAAGTCCTTCGTCAAGGACTTCTCCGGTTACGGCGGCGGCCTAGTGACCGAGTTCACCTGGATTCTGGAAAAAATGGGCGTCGGCTTCGGCATCAGCCTAAATCCGGGCGAGACCTTCGGCATCGATTTTCAGGCCCAGGACGTCGCGCAGATCGCCGCGATGCATGACCAACCACACTAGTCGCTGTATGACCATTCGGACCGCCAAGGTGCCAGGAAGGCCCAGAGGGGAAACAAGGCAGTGAGACGCGTCAGCATCCGCACTGACAAGACTTCTCTGGAAAACCATCGTGCACTTCGCGACTTGGCAGTTCAATTCCACGCCTTAGGCTGAACACACCCACGCTAGCCCATGCCAGCCGCCACGGCCTGTAGAATCGCCCACGCCATCGCCCCGGCGAGCAGGTCGTCAAGAATGATGCCAAGCCCGCCATGGACCCTGAGATCCAGCTCCCGAATCGGCCATGGCTTGAGGATGTCGAAGAAGCGGAACAAGACGAAGCCAAGCAGCACCCAGATCCAGCCCGGCGGCGCGGCGGTCATCGTCAACAGGAATCCGAGAAACTCGTCCATGACGATGGATGAGGGGTCATGGGCGTTGAGTTCGCGCTCAGTCTTGCCGCAGGCCCAGAGACCGACCGCAAAAAGCCCACCGAGCACCAGCAGGTACCAGATGAGCGGCAAGGGCTGCAACAGCAGATAGAGCGGGATGGCGGCCGTCGTTCCCAAGGTACCGGGCGCCCAGGGGAACAGCCCGGAACCGAAACCGTAGGCTATCCAATGATGGGGCCGGCGCCAGTCGAAGTTGGGAAGGATTCGACCCTTGGCCTTCATGGCGATGCGCCTATTCGTCGCCGGCAAAGTGATCGAAGCCCGCCTGCTCCGAGTGCCAGGGGGCGCCATCCGGCATCACACAGCGTAAACCCGATCCATACCTGAGGCGCCCGACCACGCGCAATGGACAGTCAAAATGACTGGCCAAAGCCCTCAAGTCGGCGATCCGCTGCGGCGACAGAGTGAAGCACAACTCGTAATCGTCACCAAAGGCCAGCGGCAGCGACCAGTCCCCAGTCGCCGAGACATACGCCGCCACCTCGGACGATAGGGGCAGATCGCGGAGGTGCACATCGGCCGCTACAGCACTGGCCCTTAGAATATGACCTAGATCCGCGGCAAGTCCGTCGGAGACATCGATCATGGCAGTTGCCAGACCATACAATGCTGCGCCGAGGGCAACCCGAGGTGTCGGTCGTTCCAGCCGAGTCCGCAACCAATCCGCGACCCTATCCCCCGCTTGCATCCGTTGCAGGGCGAGACCCGCATCCCCCAGCGTACCGCTAACAAAGACCAGATCCCCGGGGCGCGCACCGGAGCGCCGCAGGCCATACCCCGTGGATACCAGACCGTGGACCTGCACGCTGATGCTCAGTGGTCCGCGGGTCGTGTCTCCACCAACGAGCGCCACGCCATGCTCTAGCGCCAGGGTCGAAAACCCGGCGGAAAATGCACGCAGCCAAGCAGAATCGACACGCGGCAAGGTCAAGGCCAGGGTCGCCCAGGCCGGCTCCGCCCCCATGGCTGCCAAATCGCTCAGACCCACCGCCAGACACTTGTGGCCGAGGGCCTCGGGATCGCAGTCGGGTAAAAAATGGACACCCGAAACCATGGTATCAATACTCACTGCCAGCTTGGCACCAGCCGGGATCTGCAGCAAGGCACAGTCGTCGCCGACCCCAACGGGCACATCCGAGCGATGCGCACCGGCGCTGGCGAAATAGCTTTGGATCAGGTCGAACTCGTTCAAATGCCGCTACCCGCGGAATGCTGGTGAATGCACGGCATGTGGGACGCTTTCCTCCCGTTAGAGGCATTGAAGAGGATGCTCACAGCAGCAGACATCGGCACTCAGCTGGCGTGACCATTGATGATCAATGCCTGTGAACACGACCAGGTGCAGCGACATCTGCCAACTCAGACGTGCGCAACTTGCGGGCAATCTTATCGAGCACACCATTGACGTAGCGGTGGCTGTCGTCACTGCTACCGAACTCCTTGGCCAGCTCCACGGCCTCGTTGAGGATCACGCGGGAATGAATCTCCGGACTGTTAATCAACTCGTAGACCGCCATGTGCAGCACGGCCAGATCCACGGGCGTAACCTGTCGTAGGGGGCGGTCGAGGACGGACTCCAACTGGACGTCCAGCGCCGCGAGCTGCTCCGGGACCCCGTGCAGCAACTGTTGGAACAGGGCCAAGTCGTAGACGGAATCTGCAGCCCCAGTCGGTTTCTGTCCGTTGTCGAAGTCGCCAAGGGCATCCGCAACCACGTCCATCCAGGTTGGATCGTCGAAGAAATGCCGGCCGATCTCCGCCGGGTCAAGCCCCGTGACCTGCCATTGATATAGAGCGAGCACGGCATAACGTCGGGCATGGCTTCGGCGTCTGCTCATTTCAATCGAGTTGCCTGATGACGTTGACCATCTCGACCGCGGACATTGCCGCCTCCGCTCCCTTGTTACCGGCCTTGGTACCGGCTCGCTCGATGGCCTGCTCGATGGTGTCAACGGTCAGCACGCCGAAAGAAACGGGAATAGCGTACCGGAGACTGACCTGAGCCATGCCCTTGACGCACTCCCCGGCGACAAAATCGAAGTGGGGAGTGCCACCGCGGATAACCGCACCGATGGCGATGATGGCATCGTATCCGCCCTTCTGGGCTATGTGTTCGATGGCGACCGGCATCTCGAAGGCGCCGGGCACGCGGACAATAGCGAGATCCGACTCTTCCGCCCCATGGCGCTTGAGGGCGTCGACAGCACCAGCGAGCAGACTCTCAACGACAAAGCTGTTAAAACGCGAGACCACAATGCAGAAACGTGCGTTCCGGACACGCAGATCGCCTTCAATTGTCTTGATCGCCATATGGTGTCTTCCCCCAACCGTTGAACTGTAATGTCCTGGTCTCGTCGCTAGGCGAAAGATCCAGGAGTGACCGAGCCCCCTCAGCGCGCCTCGCCGCCAACGTACTCAACCACCTCGAGATTGAATCCAGAGATGCCGTGCATGGACTTGGGTGCGCTCATGACCCGCATCTTGCGCACACCGAGGTCAGCTAGAATCTGTGCACCGATGCCATAGGTACGCAGCTCGCTACGGTCCTGCCGTCGGACCTGGATTTTGTCCTTCGAGTCATGCAAGTCGAAGTCCTTGAGCTTGGCAAAGATATCCTCGACCCGGTCGCGGTTGCGCAGCACGACGATCACGCCCTCGCCCTCTTCAGCTACCTGCCGCATCACATCGCGCAGAGGCCATCCGCAGCCGGTGTGCTGCGTACCGAACAGATCGCACAGGCTATTTTGAAGGTGCACGCGCACTAGGGTGGGACGCTCCGGCGAGATTTCCCCCCGCGTCAGCGCCAGGTGCAGGTCGTTATCGATGGTATCCCGATAGGCCAGGATGCGGAACGCGCCGAACTCGGTGGGTAGCTCGCAATCGCACTCGCGGCGCACGGACTTTTCGTTGCGCACCCGGTAATGGATCAGATCGGCGATGGTGCCGATCTTCAGGCCGTGCGTCTCGGCGAACAGCTCCAAGTCAGGTCGCCTGGCCATGGTGCCATCTTCGTTGAGGATCTCCACGATGACCGCCGCGGGCTCCAAACCAGCCAGCCGGACTAGGTCGCAGCCAGCCTCTGTATGGCCAGCACGCACTAGGACACCGCCCGGCTGGGCCATGAGCGGGAAGATGTGCCCGGGCTGAACCAGATCCCGAGGCTGGGCATCCGGCCCCACCGCTGCCCGCACCGTGGCAGCGCGATCAGCCGCGGAGATGCCGGTGGTGACGCCTTCCGCCGCCTCGATGGAAAGGGTGAATGCCGTGGAATGGGGGGCGTGGTTGTCACTGACCATTAGCGGCAGACGCAGACGCTCGCAACGCTCCTTGCTCAGGGTTAGGCAGATGAGACCGCGGCCGTACTTGGCCATGAAGTTCACCGCCTCCGGCGTCACCTTATCGGCTGCAAGCAGCAAGTCGCCCTCGTTCTCGCGATCTTCGTCATCCATGATGACGACCATCTTACCTATGCGCAGGTCCTCAATGATCTCTTCTGTTGTGTTCAGGGCCATGTCTTAACTACGTGCCGCTCATAGCGTCGTCGAAAACTTAGCCGATTATTTTAACAAATAACTTCGGCAACTGTTCGGGTACTCCTGCAACGAAGTGAGCACATGTAAATCCTCTGTGGAACAGAATGTTGGAACTTGACCCGGCAACGGACATCGCCAGCACCTTCTATGGTCGGGTAAGCACTGCGGGGGGCTATACCTGGAGTGGCACGGACGTCGCCGGGTCCAACGCCGAATTGGGAATCGATGATGCTCATTACCCTCCGTGATCGCAAGTTCGGATTAAGGCTCCAAATTCGACGGGCTCCCAAGTAGCCGCTCTCCTGACATATAGGGTTTGATGTCAAGCACAGGGGTGTCGGGAAAGGCATCGATATCGTCGATTTCGATCACGTTTTCGTGAACCGAGAGCACCCGACAGCGGCTGAGGGCAATAAGATTGGGGCGAACAGGAGCCCGGGTCGCAAACACGCCACGTAACGGATTTTGTGGATTGCCATGCGGGTGAACCTGAAGGATGGCACGCCGTTCCGGGGTATCGTTGCGGTCGAACCAATACAATACCCAGATAGCATCGATATCTTCGATCCCCATCAGGGCTGGTGCGTATTGCTTGTCTATTTCGATAGTGGTTCTGCCAGCGGTTTTGCGTACCCAGCCGACGGGTCGGACCTCAAAAACCGAAGCCACCCCATCCTGGGACGACCCCGCGAAAGTCGCAGTCGCGATTAGCCACAAGCTGAGCACGCGGACCAGATGAATCACCATTACCATGCCTGGGCACTTGCACTGCCTTGTAACAGTCGGGAAGATCGAATAGGTGGGCGGTACGCAGAATCACCAGCAAAAGCAAGTTGCTGGTATCGCAATGCCAGCATCGATCTGTAACTCAGCGCGATATGTTACCTCTGTATATAGGATCTCCGCATATAGGATCTCCGCGCGGTGCAGTCGTTGCTTTGCCTCACCAAGTCGGAGAGTGCTGTCCGCCGCCTTGAGATCGAGGTCGATAATACTCTGGAGATCGCGGAAGCCACAGCCGTCTGCCATCAAACTCGAGATCCGCTAGCATGTGGCGCCAGCTGCCATCGCTCTCCTATTCGGCGACGCTCGTCTGTGAATGTATTTCCTGCAGCGTCGGACGTAGGAAGCAACGAGCGGAGAACTGTCATGCAGATTGGAATGATCGGCTTGGGCCGCATGGGCGGCAATATGGTCGCGCGACTCATGGGGAGCGAACACGCGTACGTCGGCTACGACCACGACGCGCAA
>Ga0316198_10001447_pt1 | contig 13950 bp, 9 predicted proteins | sample OudBieAanoxic_MG_FD_204935 | JGI IMG/M metagenome (GOLD analysis project Ga0316198, IMG submission 204935) | Coastal sediment microbial communities from Oude Bieten Haven, Netherlands - site A anoxic | ecosystem: Environmental > Aquatic > Marine > Coastal > Sediment | place: Netherlands...
AGTTCCTGCGGGGTATTGGTCGCGTAACTTAGGCCGTTGCTCCCTATCGCCTCCCATTGAGGCGGTCCGTCCAGCACTATCAGCTCAGCCGCTTCCGAGGCGTAGAAAACGGCGGGCGCATCCTGCGTCATCGCCGCCAAATTGCCAAGGTCTTCCGGCAGGCACTCTCGTGCGCTTTCCCAGTTCGGCGAATCGGGAATCATCCCGAACGACTCGGGCAAACTTCGCGCCCAATCCCACGGTCCGGCGATAGCGTCTGCTGTCAGCCAAGCACCTTCACTGCACACGTAAAGTGGCCCGGCATCCCCGACGCGCAGAACATCCCAGTTGGTGTTGATGATGAATCTCAGGTCCCCGTCATCGACAGGCACGAAGATGGGTTCGCCATCGGTTGTCAGCAGTAATGCGGGCTTCTGTGACCAGTAGATTTGCGGTGGCTCCGTATTCAGCCCTTCGGAGGACGCGATCTCCATTTCAGCGGGAAGATACTCGAGCACAAGGTCCAAAGGTACGGTACGAGGCTTCGAAGTGAGCGCTTCCCTGACTATCCTAATTTCCTCTGAGTCTTCGCCGACCCCTTCGATGTGCAGCTCTTTGATTTCGAAACTGCTCAGTAGCACCTGGCGAGCCTGCACGTCGGTGTCCGTCTGGGCGTCGTAGCTTACCGATCCATAGTAGGTAGCGTCGCTGCCCGCCAGGGAGATCGAAAAGGCTGACCATGCCGAAATAGTCTCGAAGTTCGTCCAGGCATCGATTTGCGGCGCATAGACGGCGGCCGTTCCCTCGTCGCTGCTAAGGTCTCGTGGATACCAGGAGTCTGTGTATTCTAGTGCGGTCGCATTTACAGCAAGTGCTAACAGGAAAAACACCAGGGCCGCAAACGGCAGTGTTCGCTTTGAGTTCATATCGCTAACCTGCTTGTTTGGTTGCTGTCATCGTTGCGTTGAACCGGGGTAATTAACTCTGTCACTTCTGAAGCCGTAACATATTGATTTTTTTCCCCCACAAACCAGAATATTAACAGATTAACTCCGTCACATTTCGTGACAAGCGCTCGACCATAGGCGGAAACCTTGGGTCAGAACCTTCCCCTGGTCGTTTCGCCATCAAATGATCTGGTACGGCTAGTACTTGCCACTCGCGACACATCCGTTGAACCTAAAACTCGCCACCCAGATGCAGGGGTCGGGCTGAAAACGGAGGGCAAAACCCGTCTATTGTGTAAGTAGGGATCGACCGGTCCATTGCGGCATCTCTTTGACATATCAACTACGAACGGATTTCCGCCTGGACATCGATTTGCGCCGAATGGCCACTCTTGTGTCGGTCACTGTCAAGACTGGTCACAAAAGAAGGTGCGAATTCGCGCTATTCCAAAACCTGTATTCGTCGAACTTGGCGTTTGTACTATCGGCGGGTTGAGTCTATGAAATTGTCGACTTCTCTCTTGGTCGGCGGCGAACAGCCAACTCTTGACACATTAATTGCGGCAGCAGCGCAACCAAAATCCAATGACTTAGCTAGAATATCTGAACCCACGTTGCTGTAGTGCTTCCCGATCGCGCCATTGCGGAGCAGCGAGGCGAGAAATGCGGAATGAAAAGTATCTCCCGCCCCGACTGTGTCTTCGACTTTGGCGATGGGATAGGATTTTTTCTCTATCGTGCCGTTGCCTGTCATCAATAGTGCACCACCCCTTCCTTCCGTAAGCACGAGCATGCCCGAGCTCATCTCGTTGTAGGCCATTTCTGCGCTCTTGCGCGTATTCGTTGCAAGCTTTAATGCATCCAGGTCCTCATCACTGGCTTTGACGATATCGGCTAAGGGCAGAATCGACCGAACTCCGTCGAGATAGGCCTTGGTGTCAACACTCGCGCGCAATCGAATATTGATGTCAACACTGACAACTATGTCTCGCTCATGCATGTGGTCAAAGAGCTTGCGAATCTTGGGAAGCTGACTGGGTGTTATTGCAAGAGATCCAGTATGAAACACCTGCAAGTCTTCGGGAATATTCGCTTCGACTTCCTCAAACGAAGTGTCCTTATCAGCAACGCCCTCTCGGTAAAGGCGATACGTGGGAAGGCCATCGTTGTCGATCGTAACCAGCGCTAACGACGTTGGCCATAACGAGCGCCTGGCGATTGGGACTGCAACGCCTTCATGTTTCAACGAGCCCCGCAACTTATCCCCGAATGTGTCATCGGAGAAAGGCGATAGGTAACTGACATCAACACCCTGCCGCGCCAGGCCGATCGCGACGTTGTATGGGGAGCCTCCCAGGTGCGGCCGATATGCGCCATCCTCACCGACAATGAAATCAATCAGCGCTTCGCCGAGAACGGCAATGCTCACCGCATTCGAGCCTCTTGCTCAGCCCTCTTCATGCGATTGCCTCCGCCATCGAAATACAGGAGGAAATCCATGTCCAGGTCGATACCGACGTTGTCGCCTTCGCGGATATCGAATTCACGTGCCGTTACGATGATCGGGTCCTCCTCGCCTTCAATGTTTATGTGTACGTAGCCTGTATCGCCAAGTCGCTCGATAAGTGAGATTTCGCCGCGTATATGACCCTCGTCGGCGAGTTTCGCACGCCGTGGTCGAAACCCGACCGTTTCTGCAGCCTCAGGTAGTTTCCAACCATGACCTTTACCCGACCATTTTTCGCGTACTAGGGGTGCAGAGAGCAGATTGATAGACGGTGTGCCGATAAATTTCGCTGCGTACAAATTATCCGGGAACTCGAACAGCTCCTCCGGCGTGCCAATTTGCTCAACACCCTCGGTGCTCAGCAGAATTATCCGGTCAGCGAGTGTCATTGCTTCAATTTGGTCATGCGTAACGTACAGGCTCGTTACTCCAAGTTGACGATGAAGCTGAAGCAGCTCGATTCGTAGGTGATTGCGCAGGCCAGTGTCCAGATTCGACAAGGGCTCGTCGAACAGGAAAGCCTCCGGGTTTCTGACAATGCAGCGACCGATCGCGACGCGTTGCCTTTGACCGCCCGAGAGTTCGGCCGGTTTGCGCTCGAGAAGGTGATCTATCTGAAGGCGCTTAGCTGCCGTGTTTACCTCCTCGTCGATCTTCTCTTTTTTCGTGCGAGCCAGGCGCAGACTAAAACCAATATTCTCTGCGACCGTCATATGTGGATACAGCGCGTAATTCTGGAACACCATCGCCAGCCCACGTTTCGCTGGGGGTAGGTTATCGACGCGCTGGTCACCGATCAGGATCTTGCCGCCGTAGATATCCTCAAGACCGGCGATGGCACGCAGCAGGGTTGACTTGCCGGTCCCTGACCCGCCGACAATGACGATGAATTCACCTTGTTTGATATCAATATTGACGTCTTGCAAGTTGAAGACACGCTTACCGCTTCCCAGACGTATGTGCACGTCCTGCAATCGTATATCAGACATGGCTGTTCCACTCCCCTGCGTCCGTCCATATGCTCTTAAGTATCGAAGCCTCGCCTCGTATTTCCACCTTGCTGCTTCCGAGAACCGAAATGGAGTCGAAAGGCTTGTCGAAGAATAGGTTGGCCGATACAGCCGCTCCACTGTCACCTTCGAAGACTTCCACGGATGCCCTGTCTTTGACGATACGAAGGTCGAGGCTGGAGCCATTGCTACACAGTGGTGCCTCAAACTTCCTAGCGTACTGCCGCGATGGTATGCATTGGCCAACCCGTGTGCGATCCACAACTAAAACTCCGTTCGCAACATCAGCGAAAATCTTTGCCACATCGCCGGTTTCGTTTGAGAATTCGACTCCGAATGGGCTGGGCGTTGAACCATGCCAGCGGAATTCAAGTTGCAGATCGAGCAACTCCGCTGGCAGCTCCGTAAAGAAAGTGCGTGCTGCTTCGCTATCGGCTCGTGCGTAATCGAGGCACAGGTTTTCCTGTCGGAGGTTCTCCAACTCAGCTACTGGCCGAGACGCGAGGCGATGCCCATCGTTGTCTTCCGCAAGAAACAGTTCTCTGGGAATCGTCATATGCCCACGCCATGGATAGGTTGGTGCCTCTCTCGCGTATCGCCAATTACTCATCCAGCCGATCGCAAGTCGTCGCCCGTCCTCGGCCGGGATATTGCTCCATGTCACCGACGCATAGTTGTCAGGGCCATAATCGATCCAGCGACTGGCACCGTCGTAAGCGTCGAACTGCCGCCCGTCGAATTCGCCGATGAAATAGCGAGTTGGGCGGTCTTTGTGGTGTGTCTGATTCGTCGCACTCACCACCAAAACCCAGTGCGTTTCACCGTTCGTGGATTCCAGCGGAAACAGGTCCGGACATTCCAAAACATCGCCGGCGTCTTCAATGGAGCAGCGAAACTCGGAAACATGCTGCCAATCCAGCAGGTTCTCCGAGACGTACAGATCAAGGCGGTCACCAACCGCAAGGATCATTACCCACTCCTCGCGATCTGGATTCCAGAACACTTTGGGATCCCTGAAATCGTGAATTCCAGGATTCGCAAGCACTGGGTTCCCGTCGTACTGCGTCCACGTGTCTCCGCCGTCCAAACTAAATGAAATGCATTGGGACTGTACGCCCTCGATGGTCGCACCCGTATAAAGCGCGATCATCGGCGCTGCATTTCCAGCCGCCAGACCGCTGCTGTTTTGATGATCGACAACGACGCAGCCGGAAAACGCAAAACCCGAGCACCACGGATCCGCCTGGACAGCTACTGGACGATGCTGCCAATGCACAAGGTCGCGGCTAACGGCGTGACCCCAGTGCATATTTCCCCAGTCATTGCCCTCGGGATTGTGCTGAAAAAACAGATGGTATAGGCCGTCGTGCCATACCAGGCCATTGGGGTCACTCAACCAGTGTCGCGGTGCAGAAAAGTGCAACTGCGGTCGATACCGTTCGTCAAATAGCGAAGGAACTGAGGTGTCGTTGGGCAGGGATTCTCTCCAGGTGTTGTTTTCAAATTTCGTTGCGCCAGAGACTTCCTGAGGCACGCAAATCAATTCTTGTGGGGCGCTTCCCTTCATCCCTTCAGGCCTGCACCCGCAACCGACTGGACGAATCGACGCTGGAAAACGACAAAGACCAACAGTACCGGCAATGTAACGATCGTGGCGTAAGCCATTACTTGGCCCCAGTCCGCGGTCCGCCCGAAAAACTGCTGAATACCTACCATGATCGGACGCGTTTCCTGCCCTTGGATTACAAGGATGGGCCACAGGTACTGATTCCACATCGCGAGAAACAGAATAATTGTGGCCGTCGCTATGACAGGCTTGGCATTTGGCATCAAAATGCGCCAATAAATTTGCCACAAATTTGCGCCGTCCATGCGCGCTGCATCATCGAGTTCCAAGGGAATGTCTTTGAAGAATTGATAGAAAAGAAAGATTACGAATGCGTTGGCGATGAACGGCACGATCTGTACATGCAAGGAATTAAACCAACTGCCAACAATGGTTAGACCACCCGCGTCGACGCCGATCCAGGGCAGCTTTGCAACGATCATCATCAGTGGTATTGCCAGTACTTCGAACGGTATGACAAGCAATGCCAATATCAATGCCAAGAGCAACGCCTGCCCTCGCCAAACGACTCGCTGCAGGCCGAAAGCCGCCATGCTGTTAACCAGGATGCCGAGAATCACGGTGATAGCGGAGATCAGGACGGAGTTTATGAAGTAGAGAAAAAGTCGACTCTGCGCAAAAACCTGCTCGTAATTGTCAAGGCTGACATCGCCAACAGGCAAGAAGGCTCTCATCGAGCGGAGGTCGCTGAATATCTGTTCGTCTGGTTTGAAAGACGATGAAACCATGAACAGGATGGGGCCGAGGAAAATCATGCTTAGAATTGCAAGCAACAGGTAGCGCAGCGCAAGTTTGAGGTTCATCACTATCGCTCCGCCGAGCCCGCGATTCGACGCTGAATCAGCGCGACGCCAAGTACGAGCAGGAAGTAAACGACGGCGACTGACGCGCCATAAGCTACGTCCTGCTCTCTGAAGCCGCTTTGTACGGCGTGATAGATGAGTGTTGTCGTGGCGTCGTTGGGCCCGCCCTGAGTCATCACGTCAACCTGCACGAAAAGGCTGAACGCCGCTATCGTGGTCGTTACGACAACAAAGGTCAGCGTATTCTTGAGTCCTGGCAGTGTTACATGCCGGAACTGCTGCCACTCGCTGGCGCCATCGAGGCGCGCCGCTTCATAAAGCTGTTCATCTATCGATTGCAGGCCTGCAAGGATGATAATCATCTGGAATCCGGCTCCTTGCCAAGCCGACATCAGCGCGATGGCAGGAAGCGCCAGCGTCTCGTTGCCGAGCCAATTGATGGCGACGACGCCACCGCCCGCGAAGACCCCGAGTATCTGGTTGATCAACCCGGAGTTCTCGTTATAGAGAAACGCCCATACGATTGAGACAACAACCATCGAAGTGACAACCGGCGCGAAGAAGAAGGTTCGAAATGCCGTTCGACCGAGGATCGGATTCTTGACTAGCAGAGCGAGGCCGAGAGCCGCGCCGATTTGAAAAGGCACAACGAACAAGACAAACAGGAATGTGTTTGCGAGAGCCTTCCAGAATATCGGATCCCGAACCTGGACAACGTACCGGCTGTTTCCTATCGAAAACACGCCGAGCTCCTGGTAGGGCGGTAACCCGTCGCTTGTCCGCTCGATAGGCGCCGAACGAACGTACCTGATATTGCCTTCGGCATCCCGCTGTATCGTGCCGGCATCGTCAAGCACCGGCGGTACGGATTGCACGCGTATCGACAAGAGTCGCTTGTAGTTATCCAGCCCGACAAATTCGGTCGGGTTTGGAGAAAGCATGCGTTGGTCGGTCAGCGTCATAACCGCAGCCGCCAGAAACGGCAAAATGATTGAGAATCCCAGGAGAAATAATGCCGGGAACGTAAATGCGATACCTTTCTTGTCGTTACGCGCGCCCAATTCAGTTCTCGTCTTTGAAGCCGTAGCCTCGATTGCGGCGAATGTCGTAGTTGATAGACGCAGCAGCAATATCCAGAGCTTGATTCACGTTCTTGCCGTACTTGATGTCCTGGAATGCCTTCTCCATTGCCGCTGAGATTTTCGGATAACCGGGCGTTTCAGGTCGCTTTACCGCATAGGCCTGAGCGTACTCGTATAACCGCCTCAGTGGATCATCAACCCCAAAGTCTCGTGACGCATTAGCACCGGCCTCGGTCGTGGGCACCAGGCTCCGAGCCTCCGACATAGCGGCAATTTCCTCGGGGCTCAACAAAAACTCGATGAACTCAGCAGCGCCCTCCGGATGCTCACAGCTAGTGCTAACTCCCCAGTGCCACGATCCTGCGCCGACCTTCGGTCCTTTACCAAAATCGGGTGGCGGCATAAATACGAGGTCATCGCCGAAACGATCAAGATATCGCTTGGCGTCCCAGGAGCCTGTGTAGTGGAAAATTGAACGGCCCTGTACCAACGCCTGATTGTCGACAGTCTTTTCCTCCGAAAGGCGTTCCCGGAATAAGGTCTGATACCAATTGGCAACGCGTACGGCAGCATCACCGTTAATGTAACTACTGGCATCGTTGTAAGTCTGTCGATCAATAAGATCGCCGCCAGCGCTTTGGATCCATGGACTGAATCCGTAGGAGATCCACTCACCACCATCTTTGCTGTTTACGTCGAGAGGGAACAAGTCAGGCCTCTCGGCTTTGATGGCCCGCAAGATCTGTAAGAATTCATCCGCCGTATATGGGTCGTTCATTGTCGCCGTGCGAACGCCGTATCGTTGCAGTTCGCTGCGCCGGCTGAAAAGGAGCAGCACGACATCAAACTGACCCACGCTGTAGATGCGATCTTTGTAGGCACCCTTGGCGCCATCGCTCAACGCGCCAAGCGTTGTCTCAGCAAGCAAATCATCCAATGGCCGGAGGTGACCGGACCAGGCAAAGTTTGGAACTACCGGCTGATCAAGATCCAGGACACAGGGAAGCTGTCCTGCCAGAGCAGCGGCTGTGATGGCTGAGGTGTAGGTCCGCTGAGGCAGCGTTTCGACGTTGATCCGCCATCTGGATTGACTGTTGTTGAAGCGACGAATCGACGCAAGACCGGCTTCGAGTTCTTCGGTCAGCGCTTCGTGACGCCAGAGAGACATCTCCGTAGGCTCGGCTGCCGCCGGTGCAACCGCTACAGCCAGCAAGGCCGCCAAAGTAGCGACACCGTATTGCCTAATCACGGCAAACGAACAAAGTCCGGATCTGCCTTGCCTCGCTGGATTACGCATATTTTGCTTCTCAGGATCTGGCGCTGGCATGCGATTTTCGCGCATTGCGCTTCCCACGTTATTTACGGCCGGTTTCGCCGGCTTTTCCCCTTCGTAATGGTTAACTTAGCGCGCTTTGCAATCGGTTGCAAGATTTCATAAAAACTCGTCCGAATCGCTGGCACAGGTGCTCGTAGGCTTGTAATCTGCAAGGAACAGGTGCGATGAGTGGTGTCGCCTTATTCTGTTGGGTCTATGAGAAAGATGAAGAAAATTAAAAACTTGCAGATGTCGGACATCGCTGAAATTGCAGGCGTATCGAAATCAACTGTGTCTCGCGCACTGGCTGATTCGCCGCTGGTCAACGAGAAAACCAAGAACATCATCAAAAGCATCGCGTCTGAGCACAATTACCGCGTGAACGTGGCAGCGCGGAACTTCCGTGTCAAGGAGTCGCTGCGCGTAGCAGTCTTGTTGCCGGCTGCGGATGACGCGGACTGGAGCACCTCCGACCCCTTTTTCCTGGAGTTGATTGCCGACCTTGCTGTGGCACTCGATGACCACGGGCATCAGCTGCTCCTCACCCGGACGACGCCGCAACCCGTCGAGTGGATTGAAGACTTCGTTCATAGTCACCAAGCAGATGGCGTAATTCTGATCGGGCAGGGCTCACAGCATGCGGCGATCAACCGGTTGGCGGAACGCTATCGCGCTGTGTCTGTCTGGGGAACGAAAATGGATGAAGACCAGGCCTATCCGGTGGTCGGCACCGACAACGTACTCGGTGGTGAGCGCGCGACGCAGCATCTGCTCGAAACGGGACGACGTCGTATTGTTTTTCTGGGCCATAAGGAAACTCCGGAGGTTGAGCAGCGCCTGGCCGGCTACCGCAGGGCACATGCTGAGGCAGGGGTCGATGTGGACCATGCGTTGGTACCGGATTATCCGGAAAGCCAGGGTGATGCCCACCAGGCAATCGAGGCCTTGGTTGATTCAAAGACACCTTTTGATGCCGTGTTTGCCATCAGCGATTCCATCGCCATCCGGGTCATCCGCTGGTTGCATGGGAGAGGCATCAAGGTTCCGGACGACGTCGCCGTAGTTGGTTACGACGACATTCAACTGGCTAGCTATGTCACACCTTCTCTGACGACAATTCGACAGAATCGATCGGTAGGCGCGAAAATTCTTGTAGACAATCTGCTCGAAGCTCTAGACGGTCACAATCCAGAGAAGATTGTGCTCGATCCTCAATTAATCATTCGCGAATCGAGCCAGCCGTCAGGCGATTCACATTCCCAATAGCGGCAAGATCGATCGAAAAGCGTGGCGACACCGTTAGCGCATCGACAGCGCCCGCCTGGTCCGTCAGAGGCGCCACGGCGACGAATAGCTCGTCGTCCGCGTTGGCCCGCAAAACGGTCATACCGAAGTAGTTTTCTGCTTCGGCCAACACACTTGAGTCAGTGCCTCCAGTAAGCCAGGGACCTGTGCAACTATGCGCATGATAAATCCTTACGGCAGCATTAATGTCTGAGCCATCCTGAGTCTCAGAGCGCCGGTCGGTTGTGGCAGCAACAAGGATATAACGTGAATTGGCCGGGTCGAGGTAAATCTTCGGAATCTCGAACTGGGTGAACTCGGCGACATCAGGAAGCGCAACAGGCGGAAAGAGGTTTGCGACCACGAGTCTGCCGTCTTCCTCCCTAAGCGTTGCCAAACCCATCGCCGGTTCTCCACCTTCTCGTTTGGCTGCCCACGCCATGTGAAGGAGACCGTCGAAATCACGAAACAAGAACGGATCGCGCCAGGCAATGATTGGTCCGCCGGCTTCCCCCCTGACATTGCCGACGCCGGCGGTTCGGTCTATGAAGTATCCGGCAGACTCAATTCTCTCGCGATCAGTAACGGGACACAGAAGCACCTGCCCCGATCCCACCTCAAAGGTTTCGCCGGCCGTACCACGGCCAACCGCCAGACACTGGACAAACGGATGGGTGTCATCAACTTCGTGAATAGCGGTGTAAGCGGCCCAAAGTGCCTGATCGCCGTCGCGGCTGAGAACTGAACCACTCCAGATGTTGCGAGCATCATGTCCATCACCGGTTGTGCCGGCCGTTTGGAAAGCGCCCAGATCTTCCCAGGTAATACCACCATCATTGGAGACAAACTGGCGAATGTGGAATCGGCTCGACGCACGGCAGGACGGCGGCGCGTAATCCCCATTCGCGCTCTTCCGGTTAACGGCAAGGGTGAAAAGGTAAATGGCATCGCCCAGATCACAGCTCCAAGCGTCCCACAGGTAACACTCGGGGTGATGGATCCCACCAGTCAACGGTTTCAAGGTGCGGGCCGGAATAGGCGGATCGATAATCATGGCGGAACGTACCCTGATCGACGGGATGCACTCAGTAAAACATACGGCCGGCCGCACGATTGATTTGCACGACCGGCCGTAGCTCGGGGGTCAGAAATGGTACTTGAGCTGCAGGCTGCTAGACCGGCCCGTGATCGAGCGAGCCCGGATAATATCGAAGCCGTTGATCGTCTGAAAACCGCCCTCGGCTTCGGTCAGTCCGATCTCGTCGGTGACATTGTTAACTGCCAGACGCAAGCCAAGTTGGTCGCTCAATGCCAGATCCGCAAACAAATTGAATGATGTGTAGCCATCAAGTTTATTCGAATTGTCGTCGCCGACGAACGAGTCGTCACGACCGAACATGCTCAGACCGAAGCGGTGCTCATTGAAATTGTAGGCAACGGTCGACGTATAAACGAGGTCTGGCTGCCGTCTTGGCGTATTGCCGATGACAGTCGGATCGTTGGATCCGTGGATCTCCGCGTCCGTATACGTCAGACCACCGAATACAGAGATATCTCCGATTTCGGCAACAACCTCGACTTCAAGGCCGGTCGATTCGAATTCGCGAACGCGCGCGGGGGTATCCAGGCCGCGGGCCGCCTCTGAGTTCACGTCATCGGTTTCTACGTAGAATGCCGTTGCAAAAATGCCGTAGGAATCGGCTTCGTGCTTAACACCGATTTCGTACATTCTGACCGTGTTTTCGACAGAGCCCGGCTGAGCTTGTCCATCGATAATGAAGCCGGCATCTGCAAGCCGATCGACGTTTGCGCGACCGCCGTCACTGATGTTGCCGAACACAGCCCAGTCGTCATTGATCACCCAGTTGGCACCGACTGCAAATGAAGTATACGACCAGTCATACGCAAATTGCTTGTTGACCCGGTTAGCGACCGTGATGGTTTCAGCGTTTGCCTCTGCGAATGAGATAACGCCATCTTCGTCGAGGTCAATCGCATTAACGGTGCCCGAGATCCAGCTGCCGTTGCCTTCGCCGTCATCGTATCGCACGCTGGCGTTTACACTCAGGTTGTCTGATGCCTGCCAGTTCAACGCGGCGTAGACGGCGTCCAGGCTGGTATCGATGTACGTGTCTCGCGTACAGCAGTTGCCCCAGACGGGAGCACCGAACGCTGTTTGTCCGTTCGACGTCAGTCTTGTCGTGCCGCTAAACAGATCGAGGAGGCGCGGCTCATTCGTAACATCCGCTATGTGCGCTTGCCAGTACCAATCAATGTCTATTTCCTGGCGCGCCGAATAGTATCCAACGGTTAAATCGGCATTGCCAAAGTCCTTGGTAAGACTAAGATCGTTAGTGAAATTGTCGAGACTGTTAATGTCGTTATCAAACGTACGGATCTCCTGGATCAGTCCGTTCCCGTTCAGATTTGAAAGCTCCTGCTGTGTCAGCGGAACGTCCGAACCGATGCCGGATGCATAGCCGAGCGTAAGTTGATCCGCATTCGTGACGAGAGCATCAAAGGTAAATGCATTTTCATAGGGGCCACCTCGGCCACCGATCGCCGAGAACGGATCCGTAGCATCGCCGACACCAACGCTAAATGCACCAAAGAATGAACCAGAGTTCTTGGCTGCTCTGAAACGCTCGGTAAGCGTCAGTGTATCGGTTACATCGAGGCTGAGTTCGCCGCCGATAACCTGTGACTTGACGCCGTTACCATCGGCGATGTTCGACCGGCGTATTCCACCGTCACCGCTGGTCGACGTGTTTGCGGTAAGACCTGCCGGGATATTAGAGGCAGAACGAGGATCTAGACCCGGTAGCGCACCGTTCGACAGTGTGACCGGCATCGGCAGAATTGTAGCGGTCCGGTCATCGAGGATTTTGCCGTAGATGCGGAATTTGCCGTTATCCAGGAAGCGGGTGACGCTAAGCTTGATTTGCCCACCGTCCTCAGCATCAAACCCAACGCTCCTTACACCCTCTCCATCGCGATAGAAGCCACCAATGTGGAACGCCCAGTCACTTCCTACCGGCTGGCCATAGTCAAAATCGATTCGATCGCTGTCATAGTCCAGTCCGACTGTGTAGGCAAAGCTGCCACCTTCTTCCTCGCCGGTCTTGGATACAAAGTTGATTATGCCTGAGGGCGAGTTACTAGCGAGTGTAGCGGCTGTACTTCCCTTTACAGCTTCGACGCGTTTTACGGTGTTGTCATAGGTGTAGTAGTTGTCCGCATTGCCGACGATGATGTCGCCAAACTGCAGAACTGGCAGACCGTCTTCGTGGAGTTGCAGGAACTTCGAACCACCGCCGCCGAGCGGTACGCCGCGGACAGTGATGTTACCGTTGCTATCGCCGCCAGTGGACTCCGCACGAATTCCCGGGATGGACCTCAGAATATCGACGGTGCCTTGGGGCACGAAGTTTTGTGCACGATCCGCGGACACAGTCGTAATGGAGAGACTGGATTCCATTTTCGAGACGCCCCTCGGCGTACCGGTAACTACTATTTCCTCGAGGAACCCTTCGCTTTCGTCGTCTTGCATGTTGTCCTGCGCGCTCGCCGGAGAGGTTGCAAACAATGCTCCCATCGACAATGCGGCGAGAATTAGTCGAGGCCGGGCTGCGAACCTGCGAGCCAAGCTTACGTCGTGAACTAGGTGATTGTTGATCATCTTCCCCCTCCGGAATGGAACTTCGAGTCGCCTCGATTGAGGCGTTTGTTTACGTCGATTTGGTCAGTTGGTTACCACGCCATTTTGAATCTATCGCATCTTGCAACCGGTTGCAACATCTTTTGCAATCGGTTGTTAAGGTCAGAACGATCCGATGCGCTTTAGCCCGGATGCTCGGTGCAGATGGACCAGACACGAGCCATATCACGCGCAGGAGAAAGGGGGAGTTGTCGAATTAAGACGGCGGACGCAGATGCAAATCGAGTTCGCAGAGCTGGCAAAGTGGCTGCCGCCGCAGGGGTAAGTCGTGTAACCGGGGCCTTGAGACTCCACATTGGCAAACACCCGGTGTCCGTCTTTTTACGAGGTCCACAATCCTCAATATGCACGCCGGATAATCACGCCTCGGGCAAGTCCTGATCCTGGGTCAGCGCTCGTCCAGAGGAAAGAGAGGGTCAGGAGTTTGTTGTCGATTTCCATCCGACCAGCGGCAAGTCCTGACCCTGAGTTAGCACTCACCGAAGCCATGCCGGTGGCAGCTCCAAACCACGATTCGGGTCATTCAGCTCCTCAGTGCTTCCGGTATCGGCCCAACGTGGGTTAGATGCGAGCAACGCCGATCGTACATTCTCTGGGAGGATCCGTAAAAGCACCTCATTAGTAATAGCGTAGCCCAGTTCGTCGAGCAGTCGGATTCTAACGTGCAGAGGAGCCCGC
>Ga0316198_10001449_pt1 | contig 13944 bp, 14 predicted proteins | sample OudBieAanoxic_MG_FD_204935 | JGI IMG/M metagenome (GOLD analysis project Ga0316198, IMG submission 204935) | Coastal sediment microbial communities from Oude Bieten Haven, Netherlands - site A anoxic | ecosystem: Environmental > Aquatic > Marine > Coastal > Sediment | place: Netherlands...
GCCACCAACGTCTGGAGTGACCTTGTCGGTACCGCTGTCGTCAACCGGTTTGAAGGCTCGTGAAGGACTTTCGCCAGGGTGGAGGATCGAACACGGCCCCCAGGTGGGCATTGCGAAGGGAGCGACTGATGCGACGAGTTGTTCTCATTTTGTTGGCGTCTGTGTTGTTGCAGCCCGCGTTGGCAACTGGACAGGTGGGCGAAAGTCTCCGCGAACAGGCGAAGATCCGCGAGAGCCTGTTGGCCATACAACTCCAGGATCTGGCTGACATGCGCGAGGAATTGCGGGAGATCTGGACGCGATTGGAGCAGCAGACAGGTGGAATGCTGCGGGCCCAACAAGAAGGCGAAAGTGTCGAGAGTTTGCAGCTTCGTGATACTGACCTTCGGAAAGCGGAGACGGAACTGCTGGCAGCGCTGCTCGATGCGCAGCAAAAGAGGAGCTCGATGCTCGAGAACCGGACCATGATCGCTTCGATCGAGCTCGAGGTGCAGCGCCTGGCCGCTGAGATCGGTGGCCCCGAAGCCCCTCTCACTGGTGCCTGGCGGGTGGTGGTCGAACCCGGTCAGGAAGGAGTTGCATATCTTCAACAACAGGGCACGCTGGTGACCGGAACCTATGCGCTCTCCGGTGGATTCAGCGGCTCGTTCCGGGGCACCTTTGTCGCCGGAAAGGTGCGGCTCGAACGCATAGATTCGCAGTACGGGTTTGCGGCGATCTATTACGGTCGTCTGGTAGGCCGAGGGCGCAACGCGCGTTTGCAGGGAAACTGGGAGGCGACCCAACTGGCCAGCGGTCTCCCGTCGATGGGGAGCTGGACAGCCACGAGGATCGTCGACGAAGAATAGACGGCCCGGTTTTCGTGTTATGGTTCCCGTTCCTGGACCGGCTCTGTCCGGGCTTTGACGGAGGATTCCAAGCATGCACCGAAACCCCTGGTTCACACTCATCCTGGGTCTGATGGCAGGCCTTATCATCGGCTACGTCATGGCGGAACGCCAGCCTGTGCCGCCGGCGAAGGCCATCAAACTGGGTCTCAGCCCTCAAGCCGCGGCCCAACAGAATGAAGGGCTGCCCGACGGACATCCGCCCGTTGACGGCGCCTCGGGCGCCGACGCGCAACGCCTTCGCCAGCAGGTAGCCGAACTCGAGGGGCTGCTGGCCGCCAACCCCAACGACTCTGGTTTGATGGCTGCGATGGGCAATATTTACTTTGACGCCAGCCGTTGGCCGGAAGCTCGGGATTGGTACGAAAAAGCTCTCCAGGGCTCGTCCGATGACCCCAATATCCTCACAGATCTCGCAGTGGTTTACCGGAATCTCGGTGAATTTGAACGGTCCATCGATCTCCTCGACCGGGCACTTGTCGCCAATTCCGAGCACTGGCAGGCCTGGTACAACAAGGTCGTCGTCTACCAGTTCGACCTCCATCAGCACGATGACGCGGCCGAAGCCCTGAAAACCCTTCAGGAGCTCAAGAAGAGCAACCCTGCGATCCCCGACCTCTCGGGCCTTGAGCAGGAAGTCCACGGCGACTGAAACCGCTTCGCGAATTAGGAATGAGGAAGTAGGAATGCCGTCCCTCCGCTCGGAAGGCACTCCAGTCCGGTGGGTGGAGGGGTGGGAATTCCTAATTCCTAACTCCTAATTCCTCATTTCCCGTTGACACTCTGGCGTATACTCGCCCTCTGGAATCGATATGCAACGGATCCTTCTGGTCGTTATCGTGTTGCTCATCGTGTGGCGCATCCTCGCCTCGATTGGGCGACGCCTGTCCGAAAGGGCTCCAGGGGCCGACAGCTTCAGCCGTTTCTCGCCGGAGGCCCGTCGCCGGCGGCGACAGGCCGGGGGCGATGCACGGACGATGGAAGAGCTGGTGGAATGCACAATTTGCGGAACCTTCGTTCCCGCCGGCAGGGCGTTGACGGGCGGCGACAACCGCGTCTTCTGCAGCGAGGACTGCCGTCATCGGGTGCCCGTTTCATCAGAGCATGAGTGAAACGGATCCGCGCACCCAGCTGATCGCGGTTGGCGAGCGTCTTGCCGCCGCCGGTCTGGTGCGTGAGAGCGAGGGAAACCTTTCGATTCGCACTGGAGACTCGTTCTGCGTTGTGACGTCCACGGGTTCGGATCTTGGCTCCCTCGATCCCTCAGAGCTCATCGAAGTCCCGATCGAAGCAACAGCTATTCCTCCTGGCTCCAGTTCGGAAGCTCAACTCCACCTCGAGCTCTACCGGATACGGCCTGACGTCAGTGCGATCGTCCACGCCCACCCACCACGTTTGTTGTGCCTGGACGCGGAGGGAAAGCTGCCGGTGTGGAGGCGCCTCGAGGACCGCGGCAAGATGCTCGGCTCGGTGGTTGCAGTGCCGTATTACGCGGAGGGCACTCTTGCCCTTGCTCGGGCGACGGCAGGTGCCTTGAGAACCGCGAGGGCGTGCGTGCTCAGAAAGCACGGGGCAGTGACCGTGGGACCGTCTTTGATGGCGGCCTTCGTCCGCATGCTGGACCTCGAACGCGCCGCCTCGCTGACCGGGGCTCCGGGCTGAGGGATGGGCCAACCGCCGCTCTTTCCTGACGATCCTTCGATCGGCCCACTCGCTGAACGCATGCGGCCACGCAGCCTCGACCAAGTTGTTGGCCAGGAAGCGTTGGTCGGCGAGGGTGGCGTCATCCGGTCGCTTCTGACCGACGGTGATCTGCCGTCGCTGGTCTTCTGGGGTCCACCAGGGAGCGGAAAGACGACCATTGCTCGTTTGCTCGCCGATGCCGCCGGCGCCGAGATGGTGACCTTTTCTGCGGTCCTCTCAGGTGTCAAGGAGGCACGTTCGGTGATGGCCACCGCGCGCAGCCTGCGCCGCTCGGAGGGGCGCCGCACAGTCCTTTTTGTCGATGAAATCCACCGATTCAACCGTGCCCAGCAAGATGCATTTCTTCCCTACGTCGAAGCCGGCGACATCGTACTTGTCGGCGCCACAACCGAGAACCCCTCCTTCGAGCTCAACCGCGCGCTGCTATCGCGGGTCAAAGTCTACATCCTCGATCCTCTGGCGCCGGAGCAGATCCTCGGCATCCTTCGCCATGCGCTGGAAAACGAAGAGTCTGGTCTCGGTGCGGTTGCGCCGAAGGTCGAACTCGAAGCTCTCGAGTTGATTGCCACTGTCGCGGCCGGCGATGCCCGCCAGGCCCTCAATCACCTCGAGTTGGCGGTGGCGGTGACAAGGTCCGAAGGATTACAGGAGATCGATGCCGAGCTCGTCGAGCGGGTGGCGCAGAACGTGGTCGCGGTCTACGACAAAGGCGGCGAGGAGCATTACAACCTCATTTCTGCACTCCACAAGGCGGTGCGGAACTCCGACGTCGATGCGACGCTTTACTGGCTTGCACGGATGCTTGAAGGCGGTGCGGACCCGCGGTTTGTGGTCAGACGGATGCTGCGCATGGCTTCGGAGGATATCGGAATGGCCGATCCAAGGGCGCTGCAGCAGGTGGCGGCGGCTGCCCATACTGTTGAGCACGTTGGGATGCCGGAATGCGAGCTCGCGCTGGCTCAAGCTGCTGTCTACCTGTGCCTTGCTGCCAAGTCGAATGCCCTCTACCTGGCCTATGGAAAGGTCAAACGAGAAGTGGCGAAGCGGCCGGGTCTTTCGATTCCGATGGCCATCCGAAACGCCCCCACTGACCTGATGAAAGGGGCGGGATACGGCAAAGGCTATCGCTACGCTCACGATGAGAAGGGTGCGGTTGCCGACCTCGAGTGTCTGCCCGAGGAACTCGCCGACACCCGATTCTACGAACCCACCGAGTATGGATGGGAAGCACGGATCACCGAGCGGATGGAGGAGATACGGAAGCTGAGGACGAAACACAAATCCAAAAAGTGACGATTTCACTGCTCGAAAGCCCGTTGGAACCGCAAAGACGCAAAGAGCGCAAAGACAACGCAAAGGTCTTTTTTCGAGTGGGCGCTCGTGACGCCCACGCCGGCGCCCACAAAAACCGATTTCATCTGCGTCTATCTGCATGATCTGCGGTTTCTCTGCCGGTTGGCGAGTGGATCGAGCATCCAGCATCGAGCATCCAGCATCTGAGGGGCGGAAACGCGACCTGTGCTATTTTTCACCCGTGAAGATCGTGCCCCGAGCCCTCGCAGTGCTGCTTGCTGTAATCGAGTTGAGCTCGTGCGGTTACCACCTGGTCGGGACTACTTCCTTCTTGCCTGAGGACATCGAAACACTCCACGTCGAAAAATTCGTCAATCAGACCAAATGGGCGGACATGGACCAGCGGCTAATGGAGGCGGTGACGTTGGAGTGGGTACGGCGGCGCAGATTGCAGCTGGTCGACAATCCCGCCGATGCAGATGTCGTGTTGTCAGGCACCATTCAGCGTTTAGCCGTAATCCCGGTGTCGTATGACGATCAAGGCCGTGCCAACGAATACCAGATGAGCCTGCAGGCGGGAGTGGAACTCAAGGATGTACGGGCAGAGGAGGCTGAAGTCCTGTGGGAAGACAAAGCTTTTTCACGTCGCACCTCCTACGCCGTCGACCCGGTGGCAGTGAACTACTTCGACCGGCAGAACATTGCCATGACCGACCTCTCGAAAGACTTTGCCAGCGCGTTGGTGACTGCGGTCCTGGAAGGGTTCTGATCAATTCTCAGTTCTGAATTCTCAATTCTCCATTGCCGACCACCCCGGCGTGTTCGGGTCGAAAAAGTGGGAATTCAAAATTGAAAATTGAGAACTGAGCATTCGGGGATGATCATCTCGTCCACGCGAACCACCGTTTGAGCAGCCCCGCCACCGTCGGTGTGAGCTTCGTTCTGTTGTACGCATCCGCTGCTTTGCGAATGGCCTCAGCCTGGGTGGGGTAGGGGTGGATGACACCTGAGAATCCTCCGAGGCCCATACCGGCCACCATCGCGGTCGTAATCTCGGAAATCATCTCACCCGCGTGGCGGGCAACGACGGTGGCGCCGAGAATGGTGTCAGTGCCTTGTTTGCAGTGCACCTTGAGGAATCCCTCGTCATCACCGTCGGTGATTGCCCGGTCGACGTCGTTCATCGGGACCTCCCACGTGTCGACCGCGATGCCTCGTCGCTTTGCCTGCTGGGGGTAGAGTCCGACGTGGGCGATTTCCGGGTCGGTGTAGGTGCACCACGGCACAACCAATCGACTGATCCTCTTCTTTGGTGCGGGGAAAAGGGCGTTTTGGATCACGGCCCTCGAGGCGATGTCGGCCGTGTGAGTGAATTTGAGCGGCAGACAGATGTCGCCGGATGCATAGATCTTCTTGTTGGTAGTCCGCAGGAGATCGTTCACCAGGATGCTGCTGCGGTCGTACTCGACACCTGCCGCCTCGAGATCGAGACCTTCCACGTTGGGTGTGCGGCCGACACCGACCAGGATCTCGTCGACGGTGACCTGCCGCACTCCTTCGGAGGTGTCGAGAAGAAGGACTTTTCCGTGCGGCGACATCTTGACCCTTTCGAGGCTTGTCGAGAGACGAACCTCCACCCCGTCGTGCTGCAACGAGGCCCGCAAGATCTCAGCCGCATCCCGGTCTTCTCGCTGGAGGAACTGGTCCGCCATCTCGATGATCGTGACTTCGGTGCCCAGTCGGGCGAACGTCTGGGCGAGTTCCGATCCGATGGGTCCACCTCCAACAACCGCCAGACGGCGCGGCTGCAGGGTGAGGTTGAATATATTGTGGTTGGTGAGAAAGCCGGCTTCTTCAAGCCCCGGGATCGGCGGGACGACGGCTCGGGCTCCGGTAGCGATCACGGCCTTGGCAAAACGCAGGCTCGCGCCTTTCACCTCGACTGTGTCCCGTCCGGTGAATCGAGCGGGTCCGAAGAAGACGTCGATCCCGTAGTGCTCCGAGAATCGTTTTGCCGAGTCGTTGGGCGAGATGCCGGCTCGGATGCGGCGCATGCGTTCCATCACCGCAGGGAAGTCGGTCTCGACCTTGCCGGTGATTCGGATTCCAAAGCGGTCCGCGGTGCGTGCTTCATGGGCGGCATGAGCCGAACGAATGATGGCCTTCGACGGAACGCAACCGACATTGAGGCAATCTCCACCCATCAGCTGCCTTTCGATCAATGCGACCTTCGCGCCCATGCCTGCGGCGCCTGCGGCAGCAACCAGACCGGCCGTTCCAGCGCCGACCACAACCAGATTGTATCGGTCATCTGGGTTGGGGTTTTGCCACTCCGGCGGGTGGACATTTTCTGCCAGCAATCTGTTGTACTCGTCGTCAGGCTGAAGATTCAGCTGTGGGTCGATCATCGGTGGCTCCAAATCAATCTTCTCGCTCGATTGTTGGGTGAGTGCGGGTCTAAGGTTACCGGATTCCGTCGCCTGATACTCGTTCCTCGATTCTCGATTCTCGACCCACCCGGCCAACCCGAGAAGATTCGGTGAAAGGATTCATCGTTTTTAGAAAAAACGGGTATCGAGCATCCAGCATCGAGCATCCGGTATCGGGTGACCGGGAGAGGTGTATCCTGGTACCCGGAGGTCAGCATGGCATCAGAAAACCGCGTGATCATAGGTATCTTTGTTGCACTGGTTGTGATCATCGCGGCGGCTTTCGGGTGGTGGTTCCTAAGCCGCGATAGCGTTGATAAGCCGCTGGAAGCCGCAGCCGTAGCAACTCCAACTCCGGTGCCGGAACCGACACCGACTCTCGAGGAGCGGCTCTCGAGTCGCCTGAGCGGAACCACCCTAACCAACAGCGATATCGTGGTGCGAGAGCTGGTTTCCGAAGTCTCGGCCAACCCCAAACTGGCGGCGTGGCTTGTCAATGAAGATCTTGTTCGGCGCTTTGTTGCCTCGGTCGACAACATCGCCTCCGGTATCAGCCCCCAGGCGCACCTCGATTTCCTCCGCCCCAAGGAGGGGTTCGAGGTCGATCAACGCCCCGGCGGCGTGCTGGTCATCGAGTCCGACAGCTACGGCCGCTACGATCTCGTTGCTGAGGTCTTTTCTTCACTCGACACCGAAGGTACGGTGACGCTCTATCGTGAACTCGAGCCCCTGATCGACGAGGCCTACGCGGAAATCGGCCCAGCCAATGCGAGATTCGGCGACCGTCTTGACCGGGCATTCGATCTCCTGCTGGCGGTGCCTGTTCTGGACGAGCCCGCACAGGTCGAGCAGTTGATCGTCACCTACGCCTGGGCTGATGACCGGGTCGAGGCGCTGTCCGGGGCGCAGCGACACTTCCTCCGGATGGGGCCGGAAAACGTGAGTCTGATCCAGGCCAAGCTGAGAGAACTCAGAGCTGCGATGGCGGTGCCAGCAGGAGAGTAGAGCCCTCCCGCTCATCGGTCGGATGCTAGATGCTCGATCGCTGCTGTCCAAAACAAAACCACAGGTGCCGTTGCCCATCTGAAAGCACAAGAATTACGGGTCGGTTTTCGGCCTTTCCAAGGCGAGGTTCCCTTCAATGAACTGATGCTGTCCAAGGTGCGGGCGACCGCGACAGTTAACAGCGGCAGTATTCAGCGGCAGCGACAGGGAGCAGCGTCGGCGTCAGAGGGCAGGGGCAGAGGGAAGAGGGCAGGGTCCCGCGACGCCGGCATGATCATCTCCGGGTCGGACGGGACCGGTCGAACCACTGGAGAATCGCCTACGCCTCGGCCAAAGAGGTCGACAGCCACTTGAAGCTCCTCGCGCACGCCGGAGCGATCAGTCAGACAGCCACCCGTGACGTCATGAAGGCCTTCGATCAGGTCCGTGCCATGACCTGGCGATTGCTCAACTTAAGGTCATGATTGCAGTTATATATCCCAGTCAGACTGGATGCTGTCGCTGCCGCGGCCTCTGATCGCTGACGCTGATTGCTGTCGCTGGTGGCTGCCACTGCACCTGCCGCTGCAATGCTTCCGCCAGTCAAATCTGAGTCGGCATCCCGAGATGCTGTTTTGGACAAGAGTGATCCTCCATCCTGCATCCTGCATCCTATTTCCTAGCGAAGCACTACTCGCAGGTACCGCACAAATGCTGGGATGTCGGCAAAGCTTAGATCGGCTTCTACTTCCTGGCGAGTTGCGCCGTCGTGAACCAGGCAAACGGCGGCGAGCCCAGCTTCTCGCGCAGCGAGAACGTCGTAACGTGAGTCACCGACGCCGAGACATTCCCCTGGTAAGACTCCGAGCTGGGTGACAGCCTCTTTGATGGGCGCCCCGGAAGGTTTCCAGAGGCCAGAGTCACGCGTCAATACGACGTCAAAACGAAGACCGAAGCGGGCGAGAAGACGTCTGGTGTTGGCGCTGTTGTTGTTGGTCACCAGGGCGGTGACAAATTCGCGGACAGCAAGGAGCTCGAGCACCTTGTGGGCCCCGTGGTGAATTCTGGCGTTCTCGGTAGCCGACTTTTCGATTTCTTCCAGCTCAGCCCATTTTTGGGATCGGTCGGGTTCCGCCAGGCCGTTGAGATCGTCGATGATCGATACTCCGGTGACACCGAGTTGCCGTCGGATCGTCGGCCAGTCATAGGTCGAGTCCACCAGCGTTCCGTCCATGTCAAAGACCACGGCACGGATTCCATCAAGGACGCCCGCCTTGAGGAGTTCATCTCGTGGGAATCGCGGCAGGCTGGACCCTGGCGCCCCTTCGGTCGCGGCGGCGCGTCCGATCCAAGAGAAGGGCACACGCTCTGTGGCGAATGCGGTCTCGACCTCGTCGCGGCTCTCCTCGTCGCAGCCAACCAGCAGCGAACCGGAACCGATCAGTCCCAACGGATCGATGCCCAGATCGCCACATATCGTTGTGGTCTCAGCAAGAACCGGGATCTCTTGCCGATGAGCGTCGATGGTGAGGCCCGAAGCGATGGCCATCTCGTGGAGCGCCTCGCCGACACCCCCTTCCGTCACGTCGTGCATTGCGGTGATTCCCTCGCAGGCCGCCGCTCGCAACGCTTCTGGGGCCACGAGCAGCCAGCCTCCGGAGAGAATCTCGTCCGAGCCGGGAAATGCATTTGCCCCGTGGACCGCCCTCAATCGTTCGCCGTGTTCTGCGAGCAGTATGGAGGTCCCCTCGAGACCCGCGGATCGGGTCATCCCCACCAGGTCCCCATCGCGGAGGCCACCCGTAGTCAAAGGTCTCCCTTCAACCCGTCCCAGCATGGTACCGACCACGATGCTACGCTCGATTCCGGGCGTAATTTCGGTATGGCCCCCGATCAGCGTGCACCCAATCTCACGACACGCGTCGCGGACCTGGGTCAGCAGCTCTTTCACCCGGTCCTCCGTCGCTTCGAGCGCAGCGATCAGTCCTACCGCGAGGAAGAACATGGGTCGAGCGCCACGAACAGCGACATCGTTGGCGTTGACGATCACTGCCAGCCGTCCCGCATCTACGGTGGTGAAGGAGACCGGATCCGAGGCGATTGCCCACAGCTCGCCGCCCATCTCGACCAGTGCTGCGTCTTCACCGGCCGCCGGCCCGAGCTTGACCTCTGCCGGCAGTTCGCCGGACAGCAACTCGGCCACGATTTCCCAGGCGACCTTCCCAGGCGGCAACCTTTGGCTCATGGAGGCATCTTCGCCCAGGTCAATGGCTGGGGCAAGAGGTGCGATGAATTAGGAATCAGGAATGAGGAATTTGGAATGCGGCCCACCCACTCAGAGTGTCGTGTCGTGAATGGGGTCGGGTGGAAATTCCTCATTCCTCATTGTCGCGAGAGCTTTTTGATCCGCTTTTTGATTTTCTTCGCCTGTTTCTTGTTGCCGGCGGACTCGTAGAGTGCCTGACGCTGGCTCAGAACGGGTAGCAGCCGTTTGTCAGATTCTCCATACCGGGCCTCGAGATCAGCGAGCACCACGGCGTTCTCAGCCAGCGCTTCATCGTAGCGTCCTGCGGCGGCGAGGAGGGTGACGAGATCACGCCGGGCGATGGCCGCGGCTTCTGAATTGTCGGCCACGATTTCGAGGAGCTGCAGCTGCCAGTCGGCAGCCGATGCGGGCTGTCCGCGGAGCGCCTCGACCTGGGCCAATCGGTTCAGGGTCGTGCGCTTGTCGGCGCCTTCGAGGAGAATCAGCTCCCGAAGGCGGTCGCGAGCGCGTACAAGTTCCTGATCGTCGCCGGCGGCGGCCAGCAGATTTTCCATGTCGGTGGTACCGCGATTGACCTTGATCCACGAGAGTTCAACCAGAACCCTTCGAGCCTGGAGCTCGGCGTTTGCATCCGGATGGGAGTGGGTCGCCCGCATGGCGAGCCTCTCGGCCGTTTCGAACTGGGCTGCGGCGAGCGCAATTTCGGCTCCCTCGGCCATCGTGTCCGGAAAGGCGTCCGCTTCGTCCTCCTCCTTCCGAAGCTCTGCGACCTCGACGTAGATGCGTTCTGCTGCAGGGCCGTTCTCGGCTACGAGCTCCATCTCGGCCAAAGAAACGAGAATGTTGATCTGTTCCTCCGAAGTTGCTCCCGGGTCGTTGGCGATGGCCTCAGCCGCCTGCCGCTGCCACACGACGGCCAGATCCGGTTTTTCCTGGATCGTCTGCATCCGCGCCAGCATCTGCAGAACCTGCCAGTGTTGGCGGGAGTCGGCCTCGCCGCTTTTCTCGGCGATTGCAGCAAATCGTTTCAGACTGCTTTCCACTGTCGGCAGGTCGCCCATCGGTTGGCTGACTCGCGCTACAGCGTAGAGGGGACTCAGAAGTGCGGGGTGATCCTCGCCAAGGCGAACCTCCTTGGCTGCGAGGAGCAGTTGATACAGGGGCTGTGCGCGGTCGAAATCCGATTCATGTTCGTACAACCGAGCGAGGTTTTCGAGGCTGGTCTCCAGCCGGCGATCACCGGCGGGGAATCCCTGGGCGACCTCAAGGGCCGCCCGGAACTCGGATTCGGCGCGATCGAGATCACCGCGCGCAAAGGCGTACTCACCGGCGCTGGTATGTGTGCTCCAGCTACCCTGTGCGCTGGCGCTGATGCCGATCATCAGGATGAGGGTGAAAGCAATGGCTGTTGCTGGCTTCATTCAGATCCTCCAGGAGAAGGAGAGGCTAACGTGCCCCGATGGTCAAGGCAAGGAGGAGCTGGCCGAGGTAGTAGATTGGGAGACCGAGCGCACGATTGATGAACGACTTGTGAACAAATCGTTGGCGGGCGACAGCCAGGTCCGAAATGTAGAAGAGGATGGCGCCTGCGGCCGCTGTCCATGGTAGGGATCCCTCGATAAACGCTGATATGCCGCCCCAGACCATGACCGAGATGACAATCACGTAGGCAAGGACTGAAAAACGACGACGTCCGAGGTGCGGCCATAGCCAGCGGGTAGCGCCTCCGCTCACGATCAGTAACGGAGCCAGAATCAGCAGCGACCACCTGCCGATTGGAAGAGCTGCGTGAAAGGCCGCAATGTAGAGAACATGGCCAAGGAGAAAGACCACCAACCCGATGTCAAAGGTCCGATTGCCGAGGAGCAGGACATCTCCGACCGCGCAGAGAGCCAGGCCGGCGACAAGCCAACCGCCGACCACGTCGCCGCTCGACCATCTGAGGGCACCGAGGATCACAAAGGTCGCCGACGCTGCAGTCTTCGATATCACTTCCTGGGTCCGATCATCGACCCGGATAGCGTGGAGCAGACTGATGACTGCACCGGCCAAAATCGAAGCGAGGACAACTGTTGTGAGCATGGAGGCATCGTAGCAGGAAGAGAATCAGGAATTCCCAGCCACCCTCCCCTGGATTTCGGATTTCGAAATTCCCACGCGTACCCCCAGAGAACTTAGAGGGTGGGCGAAAATTCAAAATTCAAAATTCAAAATTAAGAATTCAAAACTCATAACTCATATCTCAAAACTGCTTGCAGGGTGAAGTGACAAATATTCTGGCCTAGTGCGTCTGAAGTATCGTGGAAGCTGTGACCGACGAAATGCCGCCCATCTCGAAAGAGAATGCAAGGGCCCCCCGCCCTGCCGACGAGGACTGGCAAGGTCTCTTCGACGCCCTCGCCACCGGCCGGCTTGCAGCCCTCGATGATCTCTACGACCTCGCGGCACCGAGCCTTTACGGTCTCGCCCTCTGGCGCACCGGGTCCGAGGAGGACGCAGCCGATGTCGTCCAGGACGTATTTGTTCGTGTTGCGGAGCAGGGCGCCAGGCTCGCAAAGGTCCGAAACCCGAAGGCCTGGCTCCTGACGATAGCGCGCCGCGCGGCGGTGGATGTCACACGGCGGCGGAGTCGTAGAACGGCGGATTCGCTTGACGATCACCCTTTTCTCACCGTCGCCGTTGATCACGGCGAGCGGTTGCTCGACGCAGCTCAGGTTTCGGTGCTGCTGTGTGCCCTACCGGAATCCTCTCGAGAGGTCATCTACTTGAAGCATTTTGCCGGGTGCACGTTTGCGGAGATCGGCAACATCGTCGGTGTACCGAAGTTCACCGCCGCGAGCCGCTACCGAAACGGTATCCAGAAGCTCAGGAAACTCATGGAGGGCGAACATGAAGCCCGATGAACGAGATCCTGCCGTCGATCGCCTGATCAAGGGCCTCGAGCCGCCGCCGCCACCGACCGACCTCCGATCGAAGGTACTGGCTGCGGCCCGTTCGCGTATGGCCGCCGAAGAGGTGACCGACACGTGGTCCACGATCTGGAATAACCGAGGAGTCCGGCTGGCGTGGGCGGGTGCTGCAGCCCTGCTCCTGGCCGGGCACATCTTTCTTGTTCCTGGAAACGGCGCCGTCCCGAGTCGGGTCGACGCGGGGTTGGTAGCGGAGAACCGCGTCGACGAGCAATTTGTCGACCTCCTGCGCCCGATCCAGATTTCTGCAAACGTTCAACCGATCGTCGGGCTCTTCGCCGCGAACGGCGGCCTGACCGACCTCGACCTGGAAGGGAATGCGTTATGACTTCAATGTTCTCCAAATCGAAAATGTGGCCGGTTTTGTTTGCGGCGGCGGTGATCGTGGTGTTGGCAGGCTCGCTCGGGGCGCGTTTGGTCACCCGTGACAGTTCTGCCGTCGTGCTAAACGCGTCCAGCGCCACGATTCCTGATCCCGCTGTCTTCGAGGTGGCCAACCTCGAGGTGCCCTGTTGGACCTGTCCGGCCAACAAGGACTGGCCTCTGCGTTTCCAGACCAACCTCGACCTGCTCGCCCCTCTGGGGACCGGCAACGATAACGCCGCGGAGTGGTTCGCGCTCTTCGAAAAAAAGGTCGGTCCTCGCGCGGCCGAGGCCACCGCCGCCATGGAACGACGGGTCGAGGGATCGGAATGGTTGGGCATGGTTCTGCCCCCCGACGATCCGCTGCTGCTTGAGGCCGAACCGTGGTGCGACCAGGCGACCATGACCTTCTACCCGGAGATTTTTGAGCTTGACGGATACGCGACCAGGATCACGAACCTTCTGCTTCAGTTGAACTTCGTCCGCTCCTGGGTGGCCCGTGGCCTGGCCGCAGAGAGCTCTGAAGCCGCGATGGCAGACTTCCGAAGGGCGATCCGGCTCGGCCGTCTTCTCCGCCAGGAGGATGTCGTGATCATCAGCGACCTCGTCGGTCTGGCCTCTATTCATATCGGGGTGCGTGGCGTTTACCAACGCGCGCTCGCCGACGGCGACCTCGAGCTCGCGTTGCTTGCGTCGGTAGTTTTGGGTGAAGTTGCCCCTCAGCGACTCGGCACCAAGCAACACCTGACCTCGACCGATCTCGTAGATTCCATGTGGCTGGACAACCGGGGAGAGCTGCAGTTTCGGTTGCCAGCAGGAAAGCTGGATGCCGTGATCGAGACGGCCCAAAGCTCGCCAGACCGTCGCTTTCGATGCGAGGCCATCGTCGGCCTCAACATCATTCGTAACCTGGGCACGCTGGAGGAGCGCGAGCATGTGATAGTGGTGCTTGACGAGCTTGCGGGAGATGCCGACCCGAAGGTCGCAGAAGGTGCCCGCTGGAGTCGTGACATGCCGACCGATGTCGAACAGATCAAACAGTGGGTGGT
>Ga0316198_10001451_pt1 | contig 13942 bp, 12 predicted proteins | sample OudBieAanoxic_MG_FD_204935 | JGI IMG/M metagenome (GOLD analysis project Ga0316198, IMG submission 204935) | Coastal sediment microbial communities from Oude Bieten Haven, Netherlands - site A anoxic | ecosystem: Environmental > Aquatic > Marine > Coastal > Sediment | place: Netherlands...
CGACCGTGCCCGTCTGACGCAGCAACTCCGAGACGCTCAAGTATCCCTCTGATCGCTTCGCCAGCTCCGAACCGCGCCGCGCGTCGAACCGGACCGCAGTGACGATCTCGGTCGTCCGTTGAGCAACGGCTGGTGCGGCAGAGCTCAGGGACAGCAGGACGAAAGCCCAGCACGCGCCCCGAACTTTCGAACTCACGGCGTACTCCCCGTAATCGCCTTGCCCATCTCGAGCCCGCTGGGCGGACCTTCGTTGATCTTAATGCTATTCAGAACCACGACGGACTCGAACCCCTCTCCCGCTACGAGCTTACGCATCTGCTCAAGCTGTCCTCCCATCCGGGACTCGATCATGTTCCTTTGCGACGCGGGCATCGCCGCCAACTGCGCGTCGAATTCGGCGAGCTTCGCCTTCGCTTCTTCGAGTTCCTGCTGCTCCTTGTCGCTCAGACCGCCCATCAGGCCCGCGAGGCGCATGATCTGCTTTTTCGGGCTATACATCCCGATGCCCATGTCGCCGTAGACTCCGTAGTCTTCGTCGAGCTTCTCGATCGTGAGTGCGCTCGTATTGCCGTCAGTCGTGAGCATTCCCTCCATCAGGAGGCGACGGTTCAGATAGAATTCGGTGTCGATCCACAGGCTGACCGACTTGAGTTCGAACACGTGACCATCTTCGGTCACCTGGCCCAGACCGAGGTTGTCGGCACGCAGGTGAAAACACTCCTGCCCATCCACCATTTCCCGTCCCACGAGTTCCGCGACGTTTGCGAAGGTCCGCATGTCATGATCCGCCGACTCGGCATCGGCGACTCCGTCGTTCTCCTGATAGCTGGCGGCCCCGTCCAGGAATAGGGTCATGTCCCCCATCATGCCGTCCATCGCCAGGGCGCCCGCTCCGGGCGACGATTCGCTCGCCAGGGCCGGGCCGAGCATGCGCAGGCCCATGGCCATGCCACCGGCCATTAACTGCCCATCCTCCGCCGTGTATCCCGTACCGGCTCGCGAGACCTCGCCCACCGGGACCATCCGGAACAGGTCCGTGTCAGGGATTCGCTCGTAGTAGATGAGGATCCGATTGCCGGACATAGTCTGATCGACCGTGTAGTTGTCGATCCCCTGGAACCGGTTGATCTGCATCTCTCGCGCGGTCTGCAGGATCTCCTGTGCATCCTGCGGGGGCATCGTCGACAACGCCGAGAGAAGAGTCAGGGCGGGTACTGCGAGCGTGCTCAACATCCAATTCTCCTGGGATCAGGCCCTGGACGGGAAGTTGCCGATCAATGCGATCGCATGACGGAACGGAGGTCTCGTGGTGCGCGCCACCTTCTTGGACGTCGCCTCGAGCGGCCGAGTATCCGGCAGATTGAACGTCGTGCGGCCGTCCCCGCCGTAGTAGTTGCCGATCAGGGAGAACAGCGCCTGGTTCTGCGAAACGGGGAGCTCCTGCCCTTCACAGAAGGCGAAACCGCGCGGGGCGAAGTTGTAGGGCACCAGAACGATCTCGCCGAGCCAGTTGTCCAATCCGGGACCCGGCACGGGGTTCGGGGGCTCCTCCGCGAAAGCCTCGATCGGCCCGATGACTCCTGTTGCCGCTCCGCCGAGCAGTGCTGTCATCGCTCCGGCCAGCCGTTGCACGAATCCCCTTCTTCCGGCTCTCGCTGCGAACTCTCTCACGGCTAAAGCCCCCAGTTGGACGACTTGCCGAGATCGATCGTCCGGCTTGCGCTGCCCTTCGTCGTCTTGTTGATGTACTTGTAGATCTTCTTTCCATCGGTGCGTCCGATCCGCACGTTGAACTGCCACTTTCGCTCCTTCGAGCAGCTCCCCGATGCTGTATACCGCCTGTCCATGGACTTACCAGAGGCGATCCTGTGATCCTGGATCTTCAACGGCTTGTATCCCCCGAAGACCCCGAACCCGCCGTTGTTGATCTGACTGGAGTACAGGTCGACCCACACGTCGAAGCTCTGATTGTTGCTCGCGCGAATCGCGAATGAGCAACTCATTTCATTGGGCGACGATCCGATGTCGAACATCTCTACGACCGATGCTGATACGGTTTGCCCGTCATCGATCCTCGAGTCGACAGCCGTCCCCGATACCAGGGCCAGTGCCGGGAGCAGAACACCGCATGCGATGGCTGACTTTCCGATCATGATTTCCTCCTCCTGTGTTGCATTTCAGGTCCCGGCATGAAGCCGGGGGCGTGTGATTGACGGCTCCTTGCGCTACTGGCTTACAGCCTCACCAGCTCGACCCGCCGGTTCTGCTGCTTGCCTTCGGGCGTACCGTTGTCCGCTACGGGCACAGTTTCACCGAGTCCGACGCTCTCGAGTCGGCTAGCGTCGATTACGTAGTTGGAGACCAGGTAATCCCTCACCGCGGCTGCACGTCGGTCGGACAGGTCGAGGTTCAATGCGTCGTCACCGTCAGAGTCCGTGTGCCCCTCAATCGAAATCCTCAGGTCCGGATGGTCCTGCAGCATCGTTCCGATCTCGTCGAGCGTGGTGCCGGATTCGGACTTGATCGTGGCGCTATTCACGTCGAAGTAGATGCCCTGCGTGGCGACGCGGCCCTCCTCGGACAGCCGGTCGTACAGGTCCCGTCCGCCGCCCGCGATGCGCATTGTGCCTATGAGGATGGGACTGTTCGCCGTCGCCGATCCAACCGCGAGGAAGAGCGTGTCCGACCTCGCAAAAACGGCGTTGGGAATGTTGGCGATCCGATTCTCGCCGACGTACACTTTCATGTGCTCACCGTCGGCCATCACACGCACTGGCACGATCGTATTTCCGGGATTCGCTGCGCTGTAGCCGGCCAGAGCTTGAGGCCCGACACCGCCTACCGACCGGACGCCGCCGCGGCCATGCTCGATCGAGACGGCAGACCCCGCGTAGTCACGGTTCTTACCAAACCATGCCCGGCCCGTGACGAGTCGCGCGTATGCGTTGCCGTGCGGCACGTGAACGGCGTACTCGATCGTGAACTGCTCGGGAAGCGTCTCGGGGAGGGGGATCGCGAACATGCCACCCGACAGGGCGCGCACGTACCGTTCGCCTTGCCACTCGATGACTTCGAAGCTGCCCTCGACGAGTTCGAAGCCGCGGGGGAAGTCGCCGACGTTGTCCTGCGTGTAGTCGTCGAACACGAGAACGTTGTCCCCGGCGACGAAATCGTAGTTGGCGTTTGCCGTGGACAGGTCCGCCGGCGGTACGGTACCGGCCCCCGGGGGGGGCGGAGGTGTTCCTTGGGCCGGAGGCGGGGCCTCTCCCATCATTTCAGCGGCTGCGTAGGGATCGGTAACGGCGCCGCCGTCATCGCCGACGATCACTTCGCCGCTCTCATCCGTCAGGTAATAGTCGTCGCCGGCTTCTTTGGCGCCGGTGATGCACTCGAAATCGTTGAACGGGCACGCCACTCCTTCCCGAACCAGCTGGTCTGCCTGGCTCAGCAATTCGTCTTCAGCGGCCTGAGACGCCGTTTCCTTCAGCTTCTTGAAGATCTGGGCGTGTCCTGGAGTCGGCAGCGCGAACAGGGCGGCTACGGCAACGGAGGTGAGCCGCAGCCAGGTGGTTCTGGACATCGGTGCTCCTCTTTCGTGTTCTACGTACGGGGCCTTGCCCATGTGGGCATACCGTAGAGCGAAAGAAGAAGGAAAAACCCGCCACGGGCGTGGCGGCCTAACGGATTGAGGCTTCGCTCCGCGCTCGCGCCACGGCCTCGAGCTGGGCCTGCGCGCCGTCGACGGTGGACTTCAGGTCGGGCCGGCCCGTCATGTCTTCAAGGGCGATCCACAGGATCTGCTCGGCCTCGTCATACCGTCCCTGGGCGAGCAGGCACTTCGCCAGGCTGGTTCTCGCAGTACCTATCAGATAGGCGAGCCGATCCGCTGAGTCGGGATCCTCGGTGAGCACCGCGATGGTCCGACGGAGCACCTGCTCAGCCTCCTCGTGATAGCCCGCGTGCATCAGGGTCGTCCCCAGTCCGTGCAGAGGATACGCGAGGGGCCAGCGCTCGTCGGGCAGAGTCCGCTCCCTCGCCTCGAGCACCTCGCGAAACAGGGGGATGGCGCCCTCGTAGTCGTCGTGCTCCACCTTCATCCAGGCGTAGTTGTTGAGGATCAAGAGCGTGGTCGGGTGATCCGGTCCGAACAGGTCCCGGTCAATCTCGATCGCCCGCAGCATCAACGAATCACCGGCGCCGGGCTCTTGTTCGTCATAGATCATCGCGAGGTCGGCAAGGCTCGCCGCGACGGCTGTGTGCCATTCTCCGAACAGCTCCCGGCGGATCGCCAGCGCCTCTTCCTGGAACTTGAGCGCACTGTCGCCGCCATCGTGCGCCACGTCTTGCAGGGCGACGGCCAGCTCGTCACGCCGCTCCGAGTAGAGCCGCAAGGTCCGGACAGCCGCCAGCCTGGCGGCCTTTGCCGAGTCCAGTTGATCGGGCAGCGCGGCCCGCGCCGTCTCCAGAATCACCATCGCCGACTCAGGTGTTCTTGGTGCGACTCCGGCCGCGAGATTGTATGCCCGTGCGGCGAGTCGTCCGGCGCTGTCCGCGTCCATTCCCTTGGTCGCCAACGACAGCCGTCTGAGGGCCATCGCCAGTCGCTCATCCCTCGCGGGGCTGGCCGGCTCCGCCGCGAGCAGGTCCACGGATCGCTCGAGGTGCACAAGCGCCTGATCGCGCTCACCGAGCGCTGAGTAAATCGATCCAATCGTGAGCGACAGTTCCGCGAGCAGCGACGGCTGGGTAGACAGGTCCTCTCCGATTCTGGCGGCCGCCTGGTCGACGAGCTCACGGACCGGCATCGAATCTCCACCAGCGTTCGGGCGCGCCGCCTCGAAAATCTCCGTCAGAAAGTCCCGCACTGCAGTCGCCCGTGCCGCCTCGGCCTGGGCGAGGTTCCGTTCCCGCTCGAGTTGTCGGCCGTGTCTTTCCACCGTAGCCACGTAGCCGACCAGCGCGAGCACGGCTCCCGCCAGAACCGGCCCGGCCCAGCGGTGTCGTCGGAAATACTTGCGGGTCCGATACCCGACCCCGCCGCGTTTCGCAGCGATAGGCCGTCCCTCGAGATGTCGGCGTACGTCCTCGACGAACTCGATGACGCTCGAGTAGCGCTCCGACGGGTCCTTCGCGAGTGCCTTCAGAAGGATCGTATCGAGGTCCCCGTCGAGCCGTCGGGCCAGCCGCTGAGGAGTGGTTCCTCGTCGGCGCGCAGCCTCTGCGTCCGCGCGCCCGGCCACCTCGCTAGGCTTCCTTGGTGGCGCCCGTACGACCGCCTCCTGCATGGACCACCGGGAACCGTCGCCTGTCTGGAGCGGAAAAGAACCGGTCAACAGGCCAAACAGCAGAGTCCCGAGCTGGTACACGTCCGAGGCCGTGGTCACCTGCTGGCCGAGGACCTGCTCCGGGCTCGCATACTTCAGGGTAAGGGGCTGGATGCCGGTGCGGGTGTGGTGAAGAACATCTTCATCGCCCGGGTCCAGCAACTTCGCGATCCCGAAGTCGAGGAGCTTGGGTGCACCGTCGCTGCCGACCAGGATGTTGGACGGTTTGATATCGCGGTGTACCACCAGCCGCGTGTGAGCGAACTGCACCGCCTTGCCGATTTCGGTGAACAACCGGAGCCGCTCTTCGATCGAACACTGGCGCTCGTCGCAGTACGCATCGATCGGACTTCCCTCGACATGCTCCAGCGCCAGGAACGGCCTGCCGTCGTCGGTCGAGCCGCCGTCATACAGCCTGGCAATGTTGGGATGCTCGAGCGACGAGAGGATCTGGCGCTCAGACCTGAAGCGGGACAGCACGTCGTCCGTGTCCAGCCCCCGGCGGACGATCTTCAGGGCGACCTCGCGCTTGAACGATCCGTCGTCCCGCACAGCGAGCCACACGGACGCCATTCCGCCACGACCGATCGAGCGCAGAATCCGATATCGTCCCACGCGGAAGCCCGTCAGGTCAGCGCCCTCGCCCGCCTGTTCGATCGCTTCGAGGGCCTCCGGCGGGACTGGCGGGGGCGCAGCCAGGAAATCGTCGGATGCGCTCGCAGCTGTCAGCAGCTCCGATACCATGCCGAATAGCTGCAGGTCTCCTTCGCACGCGGAACGCAGACGTTCCTCGCGCCCGGCGGCAGGCCAGTCCAGCGCCTCCGCGAACAACGAGTCAGCCCGCTGCCAGTATTCCGGGCGAATCGGCTCCGCCAACTGGCGACCTCCCGCGTGTGTGGTTGTTGTCGCTGGAGACCAGCTCAGGAAAGAGCCTTGTACAAGTAGGCTCTGGCCCTGGTCCAGTCCCGCTCTACCGTACGTACGGACATGTCGAGGGCCGCGGCAGTCTCCGGTACGGTCATTCCCCCGAAGAAGCGGCACTCGACCACGCGTTCGAGTCGGGGATCGTGCCGCCCGAGCTCGGCGAGTGCATGATCCAGCGCGACGAGGTCGATCTGCTGCATGCCCTCAGCCGGGACCAGGTCGTCTTTCAGCGGCACTGGCAGATCCCCACCACCTCGCTTGATCGCTCCGCGCCGCCGGGCGTGATCGATCAGCACATGACGAATGACTCGCGCGGCGACAGCGAAGAAATGCGCCCTGTCGTTCCAGGTCGCTGTCGCCTGGTCCACCAGAGCCAGGTAGGCCTCGTGCACCACGGCGGTCGTGTCGAGCGTAATGTCCGTGCGCTCGGATTGCAGCCGGCGGTGAGCAATACGCCGCAGATCATCGTACACGAGCGGGACGAGGCTCTCGAAAGCCTCCCTGTCCCCGCCCGAGCACCGGGCGAGAACGGCCGTGATCTCGCTCGGATCGCCCTGAAACTGATTCTCCGGCTGACGCCGGTCCTCCGTATCCAGACAGCCTCCTCGGTCGGACTGAACAGCCGCACACTGGTCGCATCCCCGCCCTCGGCCCCGCGGGTCAAGAATGGACAGCATTGCTGCGAACTGCCAGCCCTCCGAGAAGACCTTTGCATTTGAGGGACTGATTTCTATCGCCCTTTAGAGCGCAGAGCGGACGCAGATCCCGCCATTCGGTTCGGAGTGCGGACCAGGAAAACGGGAGCCCCGTCGATTCGGGGCTCCCGCAGGTCAACCAGCTGTCAGCGTCATCCGGCGAGACGTGTAATTCCTACCAGCCGCCCATCATCCCCTTCACGGCATACGACGGTCGGATGTCCACGGGTACCACGCCGTCCAGGCGCTCAATCGCCGCCGCCATCTCGGGCGACATCTTTCCGTAACGCTCCAGGAACGCCCCGGCCCCGTCCCGGTCGCCCGTCGCCTGCAGCAGAAGGTATTGGCCGGCGAGCTCCGACATTGCTGCCGGCATTGTCTCCAGATTGGCCGCGAACCGACCCGAAACCTCGTCGTAAGTGATCGCTCCCGCGCCGCGCAGGTAGTTGAACTGCGTCAGGCAGCCGAGACCGTGCGCTTCGGTGGCCCCAAAGCGCACGCACCGGAACATGTCCGCGACGTGATCGATCAGCACTTCCTCGTAGAAGTCGCGCGAATAGTCGCCCTTATCCACCAGCACGCCGAGGCTGTGGGTACCGACCGCGTCCGCCTTGGCCTCTTCCAGAGCCGAGTAGTGCTCCTGCAGCGCCTTGTTCACTGTGAGATCGGGGTCTCCGGTGACGTAGTCCGGACCCAGTCCGTGGGCCAGCTCGTGCACGAGCACCCGGGTGAAGTACGGTTCGAAGCCGATTCGTCCCGCCTGCTCGGGAACCAGCACCTGCTCGGCGATCGGCTTCAGGTTCGTCTCGAACTTGGCGCGAATCACGTTGCGCAGCATCACCTTCTTCGAGCCCTCCGTCTCCCGCACACGTGCGTCGTTCGGGAGGTTGAAAGCGATCGTCTGCACGCCGGGCCGGGTCTCTCCCGCGCCGTAGACCAGGTCGATGACCGAGATTGGCGAGGTAAAGTCGCGGTCGAGGTATTTGTGCTCGTCGGGGATCGGCAGAGCTCGCTCGAGAGCCGGGAGTCTTGCCGCGAGGCCGGCCAGCAGCTCGCTGGCCACCGGGTCCTTGAACCCGATGAACGACTCGAACGATGCCTTGTAGCCGAACAGGCCATCCTCGTACACCTCGTACGGGCCGATCGTCGGCTCGATCAGGTTGTCCTCGAGCCGCATCCACGCGATTTCGCTGTCGAAGTAATCGTCCGTGAGGAACGACTCGGCCCGCAGTCTCAGGAAACGCTCGAGGGAAGGATTGTCAGCGTGTTCCGCCGCGTCCCGCAGCGCCGTCGCTGCCGCCTCCAGCTGGTCGACGTACGCCTGCGAGTAGGGAACCGCCCTCAGGCCGCCGTTGTCGCGCTCGATGACCGTGTAGTAGGAGGTGAATGCGGCCGCATCGCCCCGGTTGAGCCCGATCCACTCCTCGAACTCTTCCTTAGTCATGTCCTCGGGGTACGAGCCCGCGCCAGCCGGCTTCGGACCGACGCCGGAGACGAACGGCTCTTCCTCCACGATCCGATCCCATGGTCCGTACATCAACTCGTAATAGTCGCGGATCGTCGCGGCTTCGGGCGTGGACTCGTCGGGCAGCACGGCTTCCGGGTCGGCGTTCCCCCGCCACACCTGGAGGCGGTAGATCGCGTCCAGGTGGTCAGACGCTTCGACCAGTCGCTTCACGACCCGCTTCTGCCGGTCGTCGAGCAGAGACGCGTCGAATTCCAGGTTCACGGGTGCGAACTGGGCGACACGTTCGGCCATCGTGGCTCCGGCTTCGACGGCGACTTCCGGCCCACCGTCTCCGCCACATGCCGCTGCCAGCCCCAGGCCGACCATTGCCAGCAGACTCGCTGCCTTCCTCACGCGTCGCCTCCCTTCTTATCTCGTTCCTTGCGCACCGCCGTCGCGACGAACAGGGCGAACCCGCCCCACACGAACAGCAGCACGAGGATCATCGTTACGATTCCCTTAGTGGTCACAGCCCCTCCATTGAGTTCCCCGGCTCCACTCCATTGCCGTTGGAGCCCCAACGCTAGCCGAACCGGTGAGCGGCGGCCAGCAGCAGCTGCGAAACTGGCTGTGCATCGGACCAGCCCGTACCCTGATGGATCCGGACCCGGAATGTGTAACCCGAGCCGTCGGAGGTCTTCGTGCAGACCCAGGTCTCGAGAAGTCTCTTTTCTGCCTGCTTACTCATCCTCTCCGCCGCTGCGCTTCTGATGCCGGAAGCACTGACCGCCCAGCAAGGACTCAAGGTCTACATCTCAGCGGACATGGAGGGAGTTGTCGGGACGGTGACCGGCGAACAGCTGGGGCCCTCAGGGTTCGAATATGAGCGCGCCCGCCGCTGGATGACCGAGGAGGTGAACGCGGCGATCCGGGGCGCCAGGGCCGCTGGTGCCAAGGAGATCGTGGTCAGCGACTCGCACGGAAACGGTCAGAACCTCCTCCTGGACGAGCTCCCCGAAGACATCACAGTGATTCGTTCGTGGCCCCGCCCCCTGGCCATGATGGCGGGAATCGACGAGACGTTCGACGGTGCGATCTTCATCGGCTACCACGCGAGCACCGACAACTCCGCGGGCGTGCGAGCGCATACCATGTCCAGTGCACGCCTCACTTCCGTCAAGCTGAACGGAATGCCGGCTCCCGAGACAGCGATCAACGCTGCCATCGCCGGTCACTTCGGCGTTCCCGTCATCATGCTCTCCGGCGACGATGTGATCGCGGATGAGGCTTCCGCGCTGCTGGGCGACCTGGAGACGGCCGTCGTCAAAAAGGCCTACGGTTTTCACTCCGCGGAGACCCTGATGCCCGGGGCCTCCTACCGACTGATCGAGGAAACGGTCACGCGTGCGGTGCGCAGAATCAACGACTTCGAGCCATGGGACCTCGGCGGTCCGATCGAGCTCGAGGTGAGCCTCAAGCACTACCGCCCGGTGGAAGTGCTCGGCTACCTGGAGATCGTCGAGCGGATCGACTCGCACACGATTCGCTATCGCGGATCGGACATCATCGCTGTCTCGAATTTCCTGACGTTCCTGCTGAATTACGATTCGAACGCAACGCCGTGAGGTCCCGGCCTACCGGTTACGCGATCGACAAGCTCCGGCATCACTCCGCCGCGGCCCACTCCGCGTCGGTTGCCGGACCCTTCTGGTATTCCATCACCATCAGCCACTTTCCATCCTTCTTCACGAGCAGGGCCTCGAACTGGACCTGCGCGACCACGTCGTCCCCTTCTTTCGGCGCGAGGGTGTAGCGGAAGATGCCGGTCTCGTGCGCGGTTGCTGCGTCGTTGAGTCGCTCCGTGAGGCGGAATTCGACTCCGGCTTTGGCCCTGCCCTCGCGGGTGTCGTCGAATCCCTGCTTCCAGCCGGCCAGCGCCCTGGCGATCGGATAGGTTCCGGAACCCCCCGCCACGAGGACGGCGTCCGGGTGGTAAAGTTCCGCGTAACCCTCGATGTCGCCCTCCTCGACCGTGCGAGAGACCTCTGCCCAGTAGGCATCGAGTTCGGTGGTGACCTGAGCCGCGGCCGTCGCGGGAAGCGCGAGCAGTGCGGTGGTGACCACCGCGATCCGAGTTCTACTGGTCATTGCTATCCTCTCATTCGCAGTTCGGATTATGGACCGGAACCGGCGCCCGGCTACTTTGACATACCATTTCCGCTACAGCAGTCAAGCGGTCGATTGGATGGCGGGGCCGGCAGTGAGCAGCGTCGGTTCGCCGCATGCACGCTGACAAAGCAGGAGGAAGTTCAACGGATGTGGAGGTCATGATCCCGCTCGTTTCGTCCGCGGCGACACCAGTGGAGCACCGTCCGCTGCGCCTCATCGTCCCGTATCTCCTCCTCTTTCCACTACCGCTGGTCTCCGCGTGCTCGGGTCCTGACGGTCAATCCCCGGCCGTTCAGCCCGGGATCGAAGTTCTGGCCACCGATTCCGTGCACCTGCTCGAGGGACTCCGGGTTGGCCTGGTGACGAACCACACGGGTCGCACCAGGAATGGCACGCCGTCCGCGGAAGCCCTTCGTCGCGCGGGGGTCGAGGTCGTGGCCCTGTTCGCTCCGGAGCATGGACTGGATGGTCAGACGGTTGGCGGGGAGGGATTTGACGACGACACGGACGAAGGGACGGCTCTTCCCGTCTACTCCCTGTACGGGGACCGCCGATCGCCGGATCCGACCATCCTCCAGGAGATGGACGCCCTCGTATTCGACATGCAGGACATCGGGGCACGTTACTACACCTACGTCTCCACGATGGTCGCTGCCCTGGAGGCGTCCGCCGGGGCAGGCATTCGATTCGTCGTGGCCGATCGTCCGAATCCGATTGGCGGGTTCCTGGTGCAGGGGAATGTTCTCGACCCGGAATTCGCATCGTTCGTCGGGCCCTTTCCGGTCGCGATGCGACACGGGATGACCACGGGTGAGCTCGCCCTGCTGTTCAACGCGGAATACGGAATCGATGCGGACCTCCAGGTTGTTCCCGCGTCTGGCTGGTCCCGGGAGTCCTGGGCCGATGAGACCGGGATGGAGTGGATCGCCCCTTCCCCCAACATGCCAACTCTGGAAAGCGCGGGTCACTATCCCGGTACCTGTCTGTTCGAGGGAACGAACATGTCCGTGGGCCGCGGGACGGACCGTCCCTTCCAGCAGCTCGGCGCGCCGTGGCTCGACCCGGAGGCGCTGGTGAAGGCGATCTCCGGGCACGGCTTGCAGGGCGTCCGGTTCGAGTCCGTTCGCTTCACCCCGGTCGAGCCGGACGATGGGAAGTACGATGGAATAGAGGTGCGGGGCCTGCGGTTGTACGCGACCGACCGCGACCTCTACGATCCCACCGTGACTGCCGTGGTGCTCCTGTCCGAGCTGCGTCGGCAGGCCGGAGATCACTGGGAATGGCGAGAAAGCTCGTTCGATCGTCTCGCGGGCACGGACCGGCTGCGCCGTGCGATCGAGGCGGACGAGCCGGTCGAACGCATCGTGAGACGATGGAATCAGGATCTCGATCGGTTCCGGCAACTGCGCGCCGGCTACCTCATCTACGATTAGGGAGCAGGATCGGGCCCGCTCCTGGTAACGTTGCCCCGGCTCCGTCAGTCGATCAGCGCTTCTTGAATAATCCTCCGAGCAGGCTTCCGCCCGCTTTCGCGATATCTTCCAGATCCAGCCCGTCCCCGTCGCCGTCGATAAGGCGCCCGGCAAGAGACGCGAGGTCCGGTGCCGACGACTCGGTAGCCCGCCGCTCATTCGTCAGCATGTCCGAAAGCGCACCGGAGTCCAGCCCCTGCTCCCGACGGGCCTTGCCCAGCATGCCCATGACCATCGGGGCGAGGGTCATCAGCAGTCTGGAGACCTGAGAGGCGTCGAGTCCGCTGCTCTTCCCGATTCCCTGCTCCACGGCCTGCCGGCTGTCGCCGAGGGAATGCCTCAGGATGCCGTCACCGGACGAGACGGATGGATCGCGGATAAGGTCTCCAATGCCGTCCAGGATGCTCCCGTCGTGATCACGCTCGAGGGCGGCCTGCAACGATGAGGCACCCTCAGGGGTGGACGCATTCCGCTGGAGCGCCGCGAGGAGCAGGGGCAGTGCCGCGAGTACTGCGTCCTGAGTCGAACCTTCGTCGGCGCCGATCGCACCCGCCAGGTTTGCATTCTCCTGGCCGGCCATTCCGGCTAGCGTTTCGAACAGCGAGCTCATGGTGACCTTCTTTCCCGTGTGATATGCGGCGCCCGAATCGATCGAACGTCATCTTCTCTGTGCTCCGACCATGAAGTATACGGTCCGCGTCGATCTACTGCCGAAGCGTCGCTGAGCCGCTGGACGAAGCGGAACTCGACTCCTGCCACGGCCTTTCCCTCACGCGGGTCGTCGAACAGCTGTTTCCATTCGGCCAGAGCCTGCCCGGTGTCTACCCGATCGGCTCGAACTTCGCCGAAAAGTGCCGCAGGAAGGGCGGCTCGTACGTGATCCTATACCCGCCCATCTGCTCGCGCCGGTCGTACACGTTGAGGATCGCCTCGACCACGTAGTCGATGTGGCTCTGTGTGTAGACCCGCCGTGGGATGGCGAGGCGCACCAGCTCGCTGCGGGCAGGGACGGGCTCTCCGGTGTCGGGATCCTTCGCCCCGAACATCACACTCCCGATCTCGACCCCCCGGATCCCGGCCTCCCGGTACAGCTCCACCGTGAGCGAGATGCCGGGAAACTCGAGCGGTGGGATGTGGGGGAGCATCCCCGCCGCGTCGATGTAGATCGCGTGACCGCCGGGCGGCTGCACGATCGGCACGCCGTGCTCGGAGATGTGTGTGCCGAGGTACGCCGTCGAGGCGATCCGGTATCGCTGGTAGTCCGGCTCCAGCGCTTCGTACAGACCGATCGCAACCGCCTCGAGGTCACGGCCCGCCAGCCCGCCGTAGGTCGGGAATCCCTCGGTGAGGATCAGCAGGTCCTTCTCCTGGGCGGCCAGCACGTCATCGTTCGTGGCCAGGAACCCGCCGATATTGGCCATGCCGTCCTTCTTGGCGGACATCGTGGCCCCGTCGGCGAACGAGAACATCTCTCGCGCGATGTCGATCAGTGGCGTCTCCCCGTACCCGTCCTCGCGCTGCTGGATGAAGAACGCGTTCTCCGCGAACCGGCAGGCGTCTATGTACAGCGGCACCTCGTACTTCCGGCAGACTTCCGCGACAGCCCTGAGGTTGGCCATCGACACGGGCTGACCACCGCCAGAGTTGTTCGTGATGGTGATCATGCAAATGGGAATCCGCCCCGGCGGGTCGGCCAACAGCCTCTCCAGCGCCTCGACGTCCATGTCACCCTTGAACGGCGCCCGGCTCGACAGATCATTCCCGGCGGCGCCCGGCAGGTCCAGCGCTGTCGCTCCGGTGAACTCGATGTTGGCGCGAGTCGTGTCGAAGTGAGTGTTGTTCGGGATCACGTCGCCGGGCCTGCACACGGTGGTGAACAGAATCTTCTCCGCCGCGCGGCCCTGGTGCGTC
>Ga0316198_10001452_pt1 | contig 13941 bp, 11 predicted proteins | sample OudBieAanoxic_MG_FD_204935 | JGI IMG/M metagenome (GOLD analysis project Ga0316198, IMG submission 204935) | Coastal sediment microbial communities from Oude Bieten Haven, Netherlands - site A anoxic | ecosystem: Environmental > Aquatic > Marine > Coastal > Sediment | place: Netherlands...
GAACCTGGAACCTCAAAATGATTCCATCCGCCAACCCTGAACCGGGAACGGTGAACCTGGAACCTCAAAATGATTCCATCCGCCAACCCTGAACCGGGAGCGGTGAACCTGGAACCTCAAAATGATTCCATCCGCCAACCCTGAACCCAGAACGGTGAACCTGGAACCTTAACAATGTATGAAAACAAAAAAGAAGTAGTAATTGAGAAACTGAAAGTATTGGGCAGTACTGACAGAATGAAGCTCTTGAATCAATACACAAGGCAGACAGAAAATGTATACTGCACATTCAGCGCGCGGAAAAACTTAGAGATCATAATCAAAGTATTTATACTCAAATTTGATAATAATGCTTTGGTTGAGGCTTATGAGAATGGAGACCGCATCGTTGATCGCCTCGGTTGCAGGCTCAATGAGTTTTTGAACAATGAGATGATGAAATGATGTTTGCACAAGAAACAAAATCTCAGCGCTATATGCCGATAACGGCCTGATCGAAGAGGAGCAAACCCGTGAAAACCACATATCAAATGAGGACGTTATGAAAGAAAGATCAACATCCGTCAGAGCGGCTGATCCACTGTCTTCATGGGCTGAAGGACCGGCCAAGTCGGCAATTGTTCAATTTGTGCAGTCAGTGACCGAAAAGGGCGGAAAGGACTATGTCCCGCCCGAAGAGCGCATCGCCACTTTTGATAACGACGGCACCTTGTGGGTCGAATATCCCCTGTATACCCAGTTTCTTTTCGCCTTCGATCGCGTGAAGGAGCTTGTGCCGAAACACCCGGAATGGAAAACAAAGCAGCCTTTCAAGGCACTGTTGGAAGGCGATATGAAATCCGTCGGCGCTTCCGGATTGAAGGGATTACTAGAAATTGCGCTTACGGCTCACGCCGGTGTGACTGCCACTGAGTATGCCGAGGAAGCCGGCAAGTGGTTGAGGACCACCCGGCATGAGAAGTTCAAGCGACCCTATGTCGAATGCATCTATCAACCGCAGCTTGAGCTGCTCGCTTACTTGCGGGCCCACGAATTTAAGACCTTCATCGTTTCCGGTGGCGGTATGGCATTCATGCGCCCGATCACGGAAGAGGTTTATGGTCTTCCTCCATGGCAGGTTGTTGGTTCCAGTGTTGTTTCCGAATTCCAGATCAAGGACGGTAAGGCGGACCTCGTCCGTAGTGAGAAAATTAGTTTTTTCGACGATAAGGCCGCCAAACCGGTGGGTATTTATGATCACATCGGACGACGCCCGATCCTGGCTTTCGGCAATTCCGACGGCGATATGCAGATGATCGAATACACCACGGGAGCCGAAGGTCGCCGCCTGGGGCTTTTCCTGCACCACACCGATGGGGTTCGCGAGTTTGCCTACGACCGCAAAAGCTACGTCGGCACGCTGGACAAGGCCCTCGGCCAGGCGGAGGCCAAAGGCTGGATTATTGTGGATATGAAGAATGACTGGAAACGCGTCTTTGCTTTTGAGGGAATGGAATGACCCGGAGGGAATTTAAACTCATTTTTATACGCCATTTTATAGGGGTTTAATTTGAAAGTACACCTTTTTTACACCCCCCCGTACTCCCTTTTGGGGGTTGTCGCCGTCATTAAAATATATTCAGAACTAAAGTATCCTGATCTCATCAGGCCAACAGCAATGCTGGATAGAAAAGCCCGTCGGGTTTCTCGCACCCACGGCGGGCAATTGAACCGGTTCAATAATCTGCGCAAAAGGAGGTAACATCCATGTCTAAACCGACAGTAGTTGAGTATGCCGTTGATCGGCTGTCCAAGCTTGGCATCACCGATTGTTTTGGCATCCCCGGTGACTATGCGTTTCCATTCAACAACGCGATTGCCTCGCACGAAACGGTCCAGTGGGTCGGCTGCTCGAATGAACTGAACGCTTCTTATGCCGCCGACGGGTATGCCCGTATTCGGGGTGCGTCGATGCTGTGCACGACCTACGCTGTGGGCGAGTTGAGCGCGTTGTGCGGGGTGATGGGCGCCAAGGCCGAGCGATCGACCATCTTTCACCTGGTGGGCATGTCCAGCATGCGACATCAACATCTGCGGAAGGTCGTGCACCATACGTTTGGCGATGGTGTTTTTCAGAACTTCATCAATATTTCGGCCCAGGCGGCCTGCGTGCATGCGATCCTGACACCGGACAATTGTGTCTATGAGATGGCGCGGGTCATCGCCACGGCGATGGCCAACCGGCAACCCGCGTACATCATCGTGGCAGAGGACCTTGCTACAAGGCCCATCACCGGTTCCGCCGTTGAGCCCTACCCTCAGCCAAAGAGTGATGCAGACGAGCTCAAGGCAGCCGTGGACGCGGCACTCGCCAAGATCCAGGCTGCCAAAACCGGTTGCATTTTACCCGCCTATACCGTTTCACGGTATGGACTCCAGGCCGAGGTGACGGCGCTCATTGAGGCCAGCGGCCTGCCCTTCGCTACCACTGCGATGGACAAAGCAGCGCTCTCCGAAGCACATCCTCACTATATCGGCGGTTACGCCGGTAAGTTCTCTCCCCCCAACGTCTTCGCGGCGGTCGAAGAGAGCGATCTCGTGATCAACGCCGGCGGCGTCCTGTTCACCGATATCTCCACGGCTGCGTTTGCGGACAACATTGATCCCGCCAAGATGATCACGATCGGTATCGACCACACCGAAGTTGACGGCCGCGTCTACAGCAATGTCCGCATGCGCGACATGTTCGTCGAACTCGCCCGTCAGGTGAAGAAGTTCACCGACGTGAAGCTCCAGCGGCCGGCGCAGGCCGAGTTGGTCGGCGGGGCGGATGATCCGATCACCCAGGAATCGCTCCCCGCCCGTTATCAGCGATTTTTCAAGCCCAATGACATCGTTGTGGCCGAGACCGGGACCAGCGCCGTCTGCGTTGGCGGACTGCTCCTGCCTGACGGCGCGGTTTACCACAACCAGACCCTGTGGGGCTCTATCGGCTGGGCCACAGGTGCCGCCCTGGGAACGGCGGTCGCTGACCGGTCCCGTCGCACCGTGCTGATCACCGGTGAGGGTTCGCACCAGCTGACCGCCAACGAAATCGGCAACTACGGACGACACGGCGTTAAGCCGGCGATCTTCGTCCTCAACAACGAAGGCTATGCGGTCGAACGTGTCTTGGAGGAAAACCCGGATTGGCTTTACAACGATCTGGCGCCGTGGGACTACCACACACTGCCGGCAGCACTCGGGTGCAAGGATTGGTTCACCGCCAAGGTCAAGACCAATGGTGAGCTCGAAGCGGCAATGCAGAAGGCGGAGGCAGCAGATACGGCCGCGTACATCGAGATCGTTGGCCAGAAGCACGACTATCCGGCGGGTCTCAAGCTTGTGGGCAGCAGGGGCTATGAGATGTATGGCATATAATGAAGGTTTTCCCGCTTACGCTTCGCTTCAGACGGGACCGTAGACAGGTGTCAGTATTCAGTGTTCAGGAATCAGCGGTTCGCCTTCCTGAAACCCCTGGCCCAGACCTAACATAGCATGAATCTGCAAGATAATACATTATTGGGATCTCTTTGAGTGAACAATAAGAAACAGTCATATCGCACCAGGGCGGGCCGAAACCCGACACCTCGTGTGAAACTAAACCAAAATGGCACGGTTTCTTGATGATAAATCGGCCACTTTTCAGGCCAGCGGCTCGGCTGAAACCTGAAACCCGACATCAGAAACCTGACAAATGGTTGCGATGTCATCCGTTAACCCAAAAATCAACAAAAGGAGATTAATCATGACTAAAAGAGAACGACGCGTCGCACTCATCACGGATACGGCACAGCATATTGGCCCGTATGTGGCAAAGAAGTTGGCCGAGCGTAACCACGATCTGGTGATCAGTGATCCCAATGTCGTCATCGAGGGTGCGGAGACGCTGCACCCCAACCTTGTCGCCGAGTTGAAGGAGTTTGGCGGACGGGTCGAGGTGGTTGATGTCGACGACGTCAACAAGGCAGGCAGCGTGCAGAAGCTGGTCGATCGTGCGATGGACGTCTACGGCGGCTTCGATTCTGCGTTTATTCGCCCGGGCATCCACCGCACAGCTGACCGTAACTTGTGCGTGCCTTGGGATGAGATGACTGCCGAGGATTACACAGCACTTTTCGTAGGCAACGAACTTTCAACCTTCTACGCGCTGCAGGCGCTTGTTCCGCCTTTGGTGGCGCAGGGGTCGGGCCAGGTCCTTATCGAGGCCAGCGCCACTGCCGCAAAGGACATGCAAGGTGTGGCCGGTTATGGTGCGACCCGGGCGGGCGCAAAATACCTGATCAACAACGTCGCCCTTAACGTCGCACCCAAGGGCGTCACGGTCAACGGCATGGGCACCAACTTCTGTGACTATCCTGGCTTCAGAGACTCTGTCAACTGCCACACGGATGAAGAACTTGCCGAGTGGGCGAGTTTCATCCCCCAGCGCCGCCTGGGCCCACCTGAGGAAATTGCTCACCTCGCGGCCTCGCTCCTTGATGGCAAGTGCAACTACTATGCGGCTCAGTTCGCTTGCATGAGCGGTGGCTGGAACGGGCTGTAAGGGGGGCCGACATGGAATCCTGGTGCCGCATCGTTGTTGATGGAAGTGCTCGTCTTGGCTTGCGCCAGGACGGGCACATCCTGATCCATGAGGGCGACCTGTTTGCCAACCCGGTGCCCACGGGTGAAAAGGTGGACCCGGAGGAAGCCGAGTGGCTTGCGCCGGTAGAACCCCGGCAGTTGCTGGGTCTCTGGAATAACTTGCACGAGGCCATGGTGCATGGTGGCAACAAGTTGCCAGCTTCTCCACTGTACTTCACCAAACTAGCGGACTGTCTGAACCGACACCTGGGCGACATCCCCGCTCCGAAAGGATATGGAGACAAGGTTCTGTTCGAGGCCGAGTTGGGCGTCGTGATCGGTCGCGAATGTTTCCAGGCAGCGCGCAAAACAATCGACGACTACATCTTCGGCTACACCTGCGTGAACGATGTGACGGACGCTGGCCCGTTGTTTGAAAATGATGAATTTCCGCAGTGGACCCGGGCCAAGAGTTTTCCCGGATTCGGCCCACTTGGGCCTTGGATCGTGCGCGGAATCGATCCGGATAACTCGCAAATTCAAGCCTTTCTCGATGGGGAGAAGAAGCAAGACTATCCCGTCAGTGACATGATTTTTTCGCCGCGCGACGCCGTCTGGCGAATCGCCAGTGAAATCAGGCTTTATCCGGGAGATGTCATCGCCTGCGGTACCTCGGTGGGTGCCTGCTTTATGAAGCCGGGTCAGCAGATCGAGGTCCGTATTCCCGGGTTGGGAAGTCTGTTGAATCGTTATTCCGGATGATTTGGGTTCACGATAAAATAAGTTCACAATTTTAGGCGTTGAGGCGCCCGGCCGGCAAGGCGCGAAAACGCAGGAATATCTGGATATTCCGAGCTTTCGCAACGCAGTCGGACGGGATGCATCGGCGTCTAAAATGTAAAGTTATTTTTGAGTGTGCCCTTAGCCCGTCCAGGGTCATTCTAAATAAAGGTAATCTCAATGCAGGCTTTCGGCCGCAACCAAATCAGTGTTCAGGTTTCGGGTTTCAGGATTTGGGGTTTACTGACACCTGACGCCTATAACCCTATTTCCGATGATTCAAGTGGTTTCACTTTAACGACCCATCTTCACATCTTGAGGAGAAGTTACGATCTAAGACTCTAAAGTTTAGGAGAATCAAAATGTTAAGAAAAAGACGAAACAAGTTGCCGATATTCAAGCTCGTTGGCTTGATGATCGTGATGGCCATTGGGTTGGCGAGCACGCCGAGACCGGTCGTTGGCCAGAGCGCGCAGGACAATCAGCAGATCCCACCGAAGTTTATCGTCGGTCCAGTGCCCCAGTCCATTATTGATGTCAAGACAGATAGGGACTTCATCTACGATACCGTTAAGACCATCGCGCCGGAGATGGGGGGGTACGACGATGTCCTGCTGCAGGAGGATCTGGGTATTGCGTACACTACGGGGCGGGACGGATGGATCTGGAAAGTGGATCTCAAAACAGAAAAGGCGGAGCGTTTCGTCGATGTTCCGGTGATGGCTGCCGGCCTCCATCGGATCCCCGGAGAAAAGACCAAGATAATTACCACGAATTCTCGACGCGGTGGGGAAACTTACCCGGAGGGCGAGAAGGTCGGATTGTATACTCTGGATCTCGCCACCAAGGAAGTGGCCGCGTTGGTGACGCGGGTGCCTCACTCGGCGGACGTCTCGAAACCGGCGGTCTTTGCCACAGCTAAACAGCAGCGCGTCCGCGTGGATTCGCTCGACGAGTCGAACAGCCGGCTGCTTGCTATCTGTAATGACGCCGCCGTCAGTGCGGATGGCAAACGTGTTTACTTCACCGAGTCCTACGTGGCCGACGGCGCGACGATGGGCGGCCCCGGCAGCATAGGTACGGTGATCATGCTCGGCAACAGTGGACGTCTCTGGATGTATGATGCAGAGGATCAGACAGTGGGGCTGGTCGCAAACGGCTACGCGTTCACCGACGGCATCCTGATGGAGGGCGACGGCAAAGGGCGCGAAGAGTCGGTCCTGATGACCGACAATGCGCGGTTCCAACTCCACCGCATCCACCTCGCCGGCGCCAGGGCGGGCGAGAGCGAGGTACTCTGGAAAGATCTGCCGGGACTGGCAGACGGGATGCGCAGGGATTCGAAGGGCCGGATCTGGGTCACCTTCATTGCCGAACGTGGTCCGCAGCTGACCTGGGCCCACGCCAACCCCGAGGTCAAACCTTTCCTGATGAAACACCCTCAGTTGATCAGCCTCGCTCCCACTAACAGTATCTTGTTGCTCAGCCCGGATGCCTCGACGCCTCTGTGGTTCACGTCGCACTATCAGACCCGTGTGACCTCCATCGCTGCGGTCACTCCGGGAAAGTCGGGCCTGTACTTGTCGAACTTCAGCGAAAAGACGCCGGGGCTTCACCGGATCGACATTCCTGTGCAGTGAGATTAACGTGAATACCCAATGCAGGCCTTCGGCCGCAACCAAATCAGTGTTCAGGTTTCGGGTTTCAGGATTTGGGGTTTTCTGACACCTGACACCTGAAGCCTATAACCCTATTCCCGATGAATCAAGTGGTTTCACTTTAACGACCCATCTTCGCATCTTGCGGAGAGGTTACGATTTAAGACTCTAACCCGGCATTTAAATTAAAAACTAAAGGAGAAATTAAAAATGACTATCAAGCAAAAAACTAAGCTTCCCGCCAACGGGGGGTGGCTCGGTATGTCTGACATGGACGCGATGGGCCCGGACGGGAAGCCGCAGCCGGGATTCGATCACAGAAGTAGTAAGCCGCAGCAGGCTGATCCGAAAGCGATCTACCAGATGCCTCTCACCAAGGAAGAGCAGGCCATCATGGACGGCAAGAAGGGGCCGGAACTGGCCAAGGTCATGAAAATCGTCGTCGCCCATGGCAATGCCTTCGGAGCTGAAAAACTCGTCGATCTCGGCGGCGCGCCACACAGTTCCCTGTTCACCGGGCAGGACTACTTGTTGCCGGCGATCGATATGCTACAGGAATGCGCCGACGCCGGGTTGAAGGCCTACGCGCCCTACACCGTCAATCCGCGGTGCTACGACGTTTACAACGTCGAAAACAACGTGACGGACATGAGGATCATTTACGAGGGCTACAAAGTGCAGCGGGACCTCGATTGGGTTCATGCTCAACTTGGTGCTCCGGATCTGAACTACCGCTCCTGCGCCTGTTACCTGGACGAGGTCGGCAATAAGCCTCCTCCGGGGACCTACGTGGCCTGGGCGGAATCGTCCGCGGTGAACTACGGCAACTCCGCCCTCGGCCTCCGTACCAACCGCAACGCCTCGGGCATGGAAATGCTCTGCGCAATCCTCGGCAAGGCGCCGCTGTTCGGACTCATGACGGACGAGGGCCGCATGTCCAGTTGGCTCGTGGAAATCAAGACCTCCGAAGAGCCGGATTGGGGCGTGATCGGCACCGCCATCGGCCTCAAGGTTATCGACGCCAACCCCTACATCACGGGCCTCGACAAATATCTGGGTACAGAAGTCACCAACGACAACATGCACCTGCTGAAGAAAATGGGAAGTGCCACCGCGGCAGCCGGCGCCGTTGGCCTCTACCACGTGGAGAATGTCACGCCCGACGCCAAGCAGAAGGGGCGCAAGCTGCTGATGAAAGACTACCAGACCTACGTGATCGACGATGCCGAGCAGGCGCGGGTCCTCGGCAACTTCCCAACTGAATCGAAAGGGCGTATCGAAAAGCCGACGATCTGTATCATCGGTTGTCCGCACAACACGTACCACGAGCTCGTCACCTGGGGAAAAAACGTGACGGAGGCGGTGGAGAAGAGAGGCCTGAAAACGGCCGCCATCCCGACCTTGTTGTTATGCCCGAATGTCGTGCGGGATCATCTCGTTGAAGAAGAGCCGGTCCTCGTCGGCGCGATGAAGCGCGCCGGAATGAAATTTACCAATATGTGCTCGCTGAGTTATGTGGGCATGAAAGGCTTTTCCGAGAGGATGTACGCCGTCACGAATTCCCCCAAGACACGTAACTACTATCCCTTCGTGCGTTACTTCACGGATGATGTCCTCCTCGACATCATCTGCACGGGTGAAATTCCGAAGGGCGCGTAGGGTCCTCTCGTCCCCTCTCCCTCTGGGAGAGGGTTAGGGTGAGGGTCTTCCGACATCGAACAATCAACAATCAAAACAAATACAACTGGAGGAAACAATGGCCAAAAAAACATTCAAAGGACGACCGCTACTCCCCGGTAAGCTCGAGGGAAAGGCGCTCGCCTCAAAACAGCCGTTCAACACGTCCGGCTCCTACCTCGAGAACCTGTTCGGCGGCAAGAAAGACGGTGCTCCCTGCACAGATGCGGTCAACAAGGAGTTCTACAAGAAGGAGCTGGCCGGCGCGATCCTCTGTTTCCCAACGACCGTAGGCTCCACGATGGGCGGAGTTTCGTTGATGGGCGTGGGTTTCTTGGGCCAGGGGCCCAAGGCGATGTTGTACGCGGAGCACGCCGACTCGGTCTCGCTTGCCGGACTCTTGATGGATGACGTCTGGAATGGTCGCCGCGTCATCACGATCGATTTACTTGGCGACGAGTTCCTCGAGGCGGTCAAGACGGGCGATCCGATCGCCATCCACGAGGACGGGACCGTCGAGGTCGGCTGAGCAACGTTCCAGCGGTCAAGAAGATGTGCCCGGCGGTTTCAATGAAATCGCCGGGCAGTGCAGGCCCCAGCCGGAGGAAAAAATGAGTACCCCATAAATACTGGCTCTTGCGGACGGGTAATGTCCTGGTGCGCGGAGTTCAAGACGGAACCAAGAGGTAAACAATGGACAGCATCGGCGCATTTCTCAATTCGCAGCCCTTCATCGCCTTATTTTTCGTCATCAGCCTCGGCTATGCCGTTGGCAAGATCAGCATCGCTGGTCTTTCGTTGGGCGCCGGAGCTGTTCTCTTCGTTGGCTTGGCGGTCGGCGCTATCGCTCCGAAAGCCGCCCCGCCTGGATTGCTTGTCTCCGTCGGTCTGTGTATGTTCGTCTATGCGCTTGGACTCCAGTTCGGCAAGAACTTCTTCAAGGGGCTTGCGAGCCCCTTCGGCATCAAGGCCAACATCCTTGCCTCCGTTGGGATTCTCGCGGGCGCCGCTGTCGCCGTGTTGGCAGCCAGGTATGCAGGTATCGCACCAGACTTCGCTGCCGGTGTGTTCGCCGGGGCGACGTCCAGTACGCCCGCCATGCAGGCCGCGATGGAGGCATCTGGCAACGCCAACCCGTCGGTCAGCTACGCCATCCTGATGCCTTTCGGCATCATTCTGCCGATCCTCTGTTTCTACTTTTTCAATCTCCTGGTACGCCCGAAGATCGATATCCCCGCGCCCGCCCGGCTCGTCATCGCCGAAGCCATTGCGGGAGAGAAATGGTTCTCCGGCCTGACGATTGCGGAAGTCCTCCAGCGGATGCCGAAGGGCGTGCAGCTCCACGCGATTCGCCGGTCCGGCATGAATATGCTCCCGGACCCAACGATCCGTCTCGAGCCCGAGGATATCGTTTCTTTCGCCGGCTTGCCGGAGGCCGTCGGGGCGCTTGACATCGGCGGCACCGAAGAGGTGCGAGGCGATCGACGGCATCTCGACTATGTCCGGTGTTTCGTTTCAAAGGCGCAATTCGTTGGTATGAAGCTTAGCGATCTTGAGATGCCCAAGGGTATCTCCGCGAATGTCATCCAGATACGGCGCGGAGATGCGGATGTGCTTCCGAATCCCGATCTCGTCATCGAGTTCGGTGATCAGCTGATGGTGCTGGTGGAAGCTTCGGAACGGGAAGCCATCAGCAGGTACTTTGGCGATTCGATCAAGGCACAGGCGGAGTTCAGCTTCGTTTCCCTCGGGCTCGGTTTTGTGCTCGCTGCCCTCGTCGGCATGATTCCGATCCCGATTCCTGGGGTGGGTTCGATCTCGCTCGGGATGGCTGGCGGTCCATTGATAGTCGGCTTGGTGCTCGGGTATTTCGGCCGGCTGGGTCCGTTCAACTGGACCCTGCCTGTTGTTGCGAACCAAGTTTTCCAGGGGTTCGGTCTCTCAATTTTCCTGGCCGGCGTTGGTATGGCGTCCGGCAACGCGTTTGTGGAGAATGTTGGGGCGGGCGTTCCTTTCATCATTACCGGGTTTATCGTACTCATGACCGTCGTATTGATCATCCTGGGGTTGGGTTTTTACGTTCTGCGGATGAACTTCGACGACCTCTTGGGTATCGTCGCGGGTGCCATGGGGCACCCCGCCATCCTGGCCTACGGAAATCAACTGGCCCCAACGGGCAGGCCCGGCATCGTCTTTGGTATGGTCGTTCCCGGTGTGGGCGTGATGTTGAAGGTCATCATTGCCCAGGTGATGGTTGTTGCTCTGACCGCCAGCGGCGTTCCGCCGGGATGAGAAGAGGCTGCGCGTGAAGCCGATGGAAGAACATCTCATCGCGCGCCGAACTTGCCCAGTCCAGTGCCACAGTGACTTCGCTGCGCGAGCCGATGACGCGCGCAACCCAGTTTGCGAACAATGATCCTCAGATCAACAAACTGCAATCCAACGTGATGAGAGAGGAAAGCAAACAATGAGTCCAGCGTTCCAGGCAATTTTCTGGGGATTTGTCTCGGGAGGCGCACTCGTTATCGGCGCCGCGGTGGGATACTTCACCAGGGTGTCGGGTAGTGTCGTCGCCGGTGTGATGGCCTTCGGTAGTGGCGTTTTAATATCGGCTCTGTCATTCGAGTTAATGGAAGAGGCCTTTAAGGAGGCCGGTTTGGCCGCGGCCGCCACAGGTTTCTTGCTTGGAGCAGTGATCTACGCCGCGGCCAACCATCTCCTGGCAATTTGGGGCGCCAGGGATCGCAAACGATCCGGTACCCAGCAGCCAAGTGAAGAAGATCAGTCGGGCAGCGGCGTGGCGATTGCCGTCGGCGCTTTGATAGATGGCATCCCAGAATCGATCGCAATCGGGCTAAGCATACTTCACGGCGGTGCAGTGAGCGTGGCCACTGTAGCGGCCATCTTCCTGTCAAACCTTCCCGAGGGGCTCTCGAGCTCGGCTGGCATGCGAAAAGCAGGACGATCTGCGGCCTATGTTTTTGGTGTGTGGACGGCGATCGCCGTTGCCTGCGGCCTGGCGTCACTCGCGGGCTACGCGGTATTTGATGCGTTTTCGCCTTTCATTGTTGTGGCGACCACGGCCGTCGCGGCGGGTGGCATGTTGGCGATGATCGTTGACACCATGATCCCCGAAGCTTTCGCAGAGGTCCATCAATGGGCGCGCCGGTTTGTGGTCCTGGGTTTCCTGGTTTCGTTTACGCTAACTAAAATAACCGGGTGATTCCGGGCCTGATCAAGAATCCGATCTTCGGCAAATAAAGAAAGTGGGAATTGCCATAAAATGGAAAAACAAACCCATTAGGACAAAAGCCGTGCAAAACAAGATAGGCCCGATTTTCCTGGCAGCACTGTTGTCATTATATGCCGCGCTGCTCGCCACCACTACCTGGGCGCAGGACAGCAAAACCGGGGCGGAGGACATCAATACCTGGGCGAAAGACGTCTGGACCCGCGACAAGCTCACCGGCGATTGGTGGGGGGGGCGTACGTGGCTCTCCAAACACGGCATCGACATCGACCTCAGGCTGTCGCAGTACTGGCAAAGGGTTGCGACCGGTGGTGTCGACCTGAACAGCGAGTACGGCGGGACGATGGACTACCGGGTTAACGCCGACCTGAAAAAGCTCCTCGGCTCTTGGGATGGCTTGTCGGTCAACATGCATGCCAGAACGCGGTTTGGTCAAGATATCAACGCCGATGCGGGTCCCTTCGTGCTCCCGAACGCGGGAATGTTAATGCCGCTTCCGGGTGACTACCATGGAACGGACATCACCGGGCTCACGGCCTCGCAGATGTTCACGCTCTTCAACAGGCCCGCCGACGTCACCCTCGGCAAGCTGGACATCGTCGATACGTTGACCGGTCTCTTCCCCTGGCTCAGCTACGGACAGGATGGCTTCTGGAACCTCAACGGCATCTTCCCCGTCCTGCCGTGGCTCGGCCCCATTCAGGGCCTCTCCTTGTTTGGCGGCGTAGCGATGAGCATCCATCCAGAATACGGGATGCCCCAGACCGGATTCCTCGCTGCCGGGACGAAGAACGTGACGACAACGTGGGACGTCTCAGGCTCGTTCGACCAAGGCGTCTTCATGTTGGGTTTCCACCGGTTTTTCTGGGGGGACCCACACGACAAGATAGGCCACTTCACGATCACCGGCTATGGCTCGACGAAAGATCAAGCGTCCAACGATCCAATCGACTTCATCGACATCCCCGGGCAGGGCATAGTGAGCACCGAGCGGAAGAAGCCCTGGGGAGTCTCCGCCTTTGTTTACCAGGAATTCTGGCATGCGGAGGGCAACCCCAATCGGAAGGCCAACTTCGTGATCGCTGGGAGTGCGGGCCCGGACAATCCGCAGTTCGCGCATTGGAGCGTTTTCGCCAATGTCGAGGCGTTCGGTCCCATGGCGTCACGCCCGCATGACCGGATGGGAGTGTCCGGGTGGTACAGCGGTCTTTCCAATAACTTCATTGATCTGGTGTCTCCGGAGGTCGACCTCCGCGATACGTGGGGCTTCGAGCTCTACTACAACATCGCGATCAACAAGTGGCTCCATCTGACACCGGATATTCAGTTCGTCCAGAACGAGAGGGAGGCAGACGACTTCGCGATCATTCCCGGTGTCCGACTCGTCATGGATTTCTGAAGCCGGATTGAAGACCAAGACCACGGTATCATAGGGACATTCTATGATTACATGTTTTCCTCAAACTGGTGAGCAAAATCCTCAGTTTCTGCTATCTCCTCACCACGCTGGACCGAACGGCTTATCGCTGACTGGCCGATACTCAGAATCCCTGCCAATTCAACGGTGCTCATTCCGAGTTCTCTATTGGCAAAATAACACAACAGGTCTCGTACAAGGGGACGTTGCTTCTTTGTTGACAAGTGGGCCCGCATCCCGTGTCTGAAACAGCTGGTATAACACAACTGATTGTGCGCAAAATGACACAGCAAGCACCGCTTGCCAGAACTCTCTGGGGTGTTTTGTCCGTGCACATAACGGCTTCTGCATTCAAAATCATGTTGAATATAGGGCACGCTCTCATCATTTAAAGTATTACATCAACGGAACCATAGGCAAGCAAGATGTGGAATTATTTTTTTCCAGGGCCCTTAGTATGCCTAAGGGGTAATTAATTTTACTGTTGGAAAATAGGAATGATACCGTGACACGTCTCTTGTGATTAAGGTAATGTTAAGCACCGCGGCTTGTGCTCCGATAAAAAAATCTGGCAA
>Ga0316198_10001455_pt1 | contig 13935 bp, 15 predicted proteins | sample OudBieAanoxic_MG_FD_204935 | JGI IMG/M metagenome (GOLD analysis project Ga0316198, IMG submission 204935) | Coastal sediment microbial communities from Oude Bieten Haven, Netherlands - site A anoxic | ecosystem: Environmental > Aquatic > Marine > Coastal > Sediment | place: Netherlands...
AACGGCCGCTTTCCAGACCGGTATAAAAATGGCTTCGAGAAAGTACCGGTGAACTGCTGCCACGAAGTGTCAGTGCGGGAATGGTTTTTGAATAATTCCAGTTGATCTTGCCGGTTTCTATATCTACACCCAGTATCTGGCCGTCCGCCGTGCGCACGAGCACCATGTTTTTGTTATAAACAACGGGCCTGGCAAGAATCTCGCTGGGTACCGGGATACGCCACAGGATTTCATTGCTTTTTGAACTGACAGCGATCAGCTCACCATTACGGCTGCCGACCAGCCATATGTCCTCAGTGCCGCCAACACCGCCACTGAGCGCGATATCCAGTTCAATCTCTGCCAGTTCGTCACCGTCTTCGAGATCATAAGCATTCAGCGTACCGTTACGACCCGCGGTCACTATTCTGTCCTTGAGCAGCAGCGGCTCGATAAACAGGTATTGCTGATCGATGCTGTCATCGGTCGATACAGACCATTCCAGAGCCAGATAATGCGTTCTGTCGAATTCGGTCAGTTCAGCCGGTGGCTCGCTATTATCGTCGTCGCCACAGGCCGTTATCAGAACAGCACTGATCAGTAGTAGAAAATAGCGACCGGGTTTCATGTAACTGGATAAAAGCTTTAACTATGATCAAGATCGGAGCTGCCCAGATCCTGGCGCTTCAGTCTCAACCAGCGGCTGGCATTACCGTCGGTTGCATTGATTGCCTTGTCATAGGCAACACGCGCCTGGGCAATTTCTCCTTTAGCCACATACAGGTCGCCCTTCAGCTCTTCATATCCAGCGGTAAATGCGTCAGGATGAGCGGCAAGCAGGACAGTCTCGGCTTCATCATATTTTTTCTGCGCAATCAGGATTCTCGCCAGCCTGAGATTCGCCACGTGCTGTACGTCGGGTTCTGACGAGTTTTCGCTTGCCCACCTCAAATGCATCAGGGCAGAATCCATATTGTCATGTTCAAATTCATGCTTGGCCTGGGCCATGGATACCAGTGCCGCATAGGGTGTATCAGAGTACTCATTACGGATCATGTCGGCCTTGTTGATATCTGCATCATCAAGCCTGTTCCTTGCTACCTGTGTCTGCACTGCCTGGTAAAGATCACTGGCCTCAGCTGAATGATCTGTCTGATAGGCAAGATACTCACGCCAGCCAAGCAATGCGCCAACGCCGATACCCAGACCCAGCAGCAGTGATACACCGTTTTCTTTCATCCATTTTTTTATGGCTTCAATCTGTTGGTCTTCACTTTCAAATTCTTCCATCGTCTATACCTGATTATTTTTTAGAAATTCACTTATGTCGCTTTGATTGATCGTTTGCTGTTGTTTTTGTTCCCGCAGGAATTTTACCGTGACCGTATTTTCGGCGATTTCATTTTCACCCAGTATCACTGCAATCACTGCCCCTGATTTATCCGCTTTCTTCATCTGGCTTTTAAATGAGCCACCGCCACAGTTCGACAGCACACTCAGCCCGGGACACTCATCACGCAGTCTCTCCGCCAGCAGCAGCCCCTTGCGCGAACTCGATTCACCCTGCAACAGCAGATAGACGTCCGGCTGACCCTGTGGCACTTCAATATTCGCTGCTTCACGCATTGCCAGCAAGCGTTCAATACCAAGAGCGAATCCGGCTGCCGGTGTTGACCTGCCACCAAGTTGCTCAACCAGCCCATCGTAACGTCCACCGGCACATACCGTGCCCTGTGCGCCGAGCTGGTCGGTAACCCATTCGAATACGGTTTTGCAATAGTAATCCAGTCCGCGGACCAGCCTCGGGTTGATGGTATATTCAATACCTGCATCATCCAGGTATTGCTTCAACTGCTCAAAATCCTCGGCCGACTCAGTATCAAGATAATCAAGCAGTGACGGCGCACTCCGGATCATCGATTTCATTTCCGGATTCTTACTGTCGAGTATACGTAACGGGTTACTGTCGAGCCTGCGCAAACTGTCTTCATCGAGTTGATCCTGGTTTGCGTTGAGATAGTCCAGCAGGATTTCCCGGTATTTTGCCCTCGCCTCATTACTTCCCAGCGTGTTCAGCTCGAGCCGTATGTCTTCAAGCTGCAGCAGTTTCCACAGGCGCGCAGTCATGATAATGAGCTCGGCATCGATATCGGGATCTGCGATGCCGAAAGTTTCTACCCCAAACTGGTGAAACTGGCGATAGCGTCCCTTTTGAGGCCGTTCATGGCGGAACATCGGCCCCATATACCAGAGCCGCTGAACCTGGTTGTGTAGAATACCATGCTGGATGCCGGCGCGAACACAGCCTGCGGTACCTTCCGGGCGCAATGTCAGCAGATCACCGTTACGGTCCTCGAAGGTATACATTTCTTTTTCAACGATGTCTGTCACTTCACCGATCGAACGGCTGAACAGATCAGTCGATTCAACCGACGGCATACGAATTTCGCGGTAACCATACACGGACATCAGGTCTCTGACGATCTGCTCAAAGTCCTGCCACTGATATGATTCATCAGGCAAAACATCGTGCATCCCACGAATGGACTGTATGGTTTTCGACATCTCTGGAATCAGCTTATGTGTTAATGGAACCGTGCCCGGCCGTCCTCGACCGAGATCTTGAACTGGGCAATATTATTGGATCGGATGTACTTTGTCATATCGATACTGGTTGAATTCAGGCTCAGGCTGACCACGGGCGCATTACCGAGAAACACTTCGAACGGCGCCTGGCCGGTCAGATTAAGCTCCCGGCCCGGCTGAATCATGCCATAGAACAGTTGAATATCATTGGCATCGACAATCTCCGCCCAGGACTCCTGCTCCGCACTCAAGACCAGAACATCACCCCCCGTTATCGGCTGCGGTTTAATTGCAGGCATGATTTCCTCAATACTCACTTCGCTGACCGCCGCATCAGGCACTGCTTCCGCACCTGCATCGGCGTCTGCGATGGCTGTTTCTTCAGGCTGGAGTTCGTCTGCCGGCTGTAAAGAAACCTCGGCCTCCAGCGTCGTTTCAGTGCGAATTGCCTCATCTTCAGCGGAGGCAGCAACGACTGTCGGCGACTCATCTTCCGGGAAACCTGCCTGCTGCTCGATCAGCGGCGCTTCGGGCGGCAATTGCATCATCGCGTCATTGTCAGCAGCCTCACTGGATTGCTCGATGCGCTCTGTTCTTTCAATGTAGTAGCTGTAGACAGCATAAAACAGTACCAGCGCCGCCAGCACGATAATCAGTAGCGAAATCAGCTTGATGATCGGGGTCTGGCTGTTGGCGCCATCCTGTGATGGCGATCTTGGATGCAGTTCAGTTTCAAGCTGATGCGGAACCTCCGCCTCGAACTCGCTGAGTATTTTTTCTTCCGACAAGCCCAGCAACCTGGCGTATGAGCGAATATATCCCTGCACAAAGGTAACCGGCGGCAGCTTATCCAGCGCCGAGTCTTCGATTGCCTCAACGGTTTCCTGCTTGAGATTCAACGCCCTGGCAGCTTCATCAATGGACATGCCGGCTTTTTCACGGGCGAGCATCAACTGCTGCCCAAATGCAGCGGGTTCGTGAATTTCGGGTTCGCTATTCTCGGATTCGCTCATTACGCGCCATTTCCTCTAGCAGGCCTGCTTCATCAGAATCGGGAAAATCATTTAACAGTCTTCTAGCATATTTTAGATAATGCTCCTCTGCACCCAGCGCTTTTTCAGACTGTATCTGCAGCCATAAACTTTCTGCAGTGGGCCGGGCAACCGCATGATAGCGCTGTATATATGCCCTCGCCATCAGGTATTTTTCCGTCTTCACACCTATCTCGGCCATCGAGATGAGCGCGCCTGCGTAACTGGGCTGGTCACGCAGCGCCTTGCGTAACATTTTTTCCGCCTCTTTATAATCGCCCTTGTCCAGCAGACAGGTGCCCGCGTTAGCATAGGCAAGATACGGTGTCTCGTAGAAAGGATCTTCATAAGCCAGCCTGATTTCTTTCAGCGCATCATCATAACGGCCCATCTGGCATAACAGTCCGCCATAGTTGTTATGTATATTTGGATTGGTTGACTTGATATCCAGTGCTTCCAGGTAATACTTTTCAGCCTCTTCCAGTTCGTTTACCTTTCTCTTCAGGTAGGCCATCGTTGTGTAAGCATCAACACTTTTCGGATCCTGCTCGATGGCTTTATCCAGCTTTTCCTGTGCAATGCCAAGCTGATCTCTGTCGATATAGCCAATCGCCAGTTGTACATTCAACGCCGAGGCCTGCTGAAGATCAGGTTCGGAGACTTTCTTATTAACCACCATTTCATCCTTGGTAGTGCAGGCTGAGAGTCCGGTAATTGTTGTTATTAGTATGATCCGGATGAGTTGCTTCATGTTTGCATTCCGATTCTGGGTTCCTCAAATCGACGGTGGCGTCGGCTTTTGTCTTCTATTCTACCAACCAGCTGGCCGCAAGCCGCATCGATATCGCCCCCTCTGGTACGACGCACGACAGTGGTAATACCTGCATCAGCCAGTATTTTATTGAAACGCTCGACCCGTTTTGCCGTTGATGCTTTGTAGCCCGAGCCTGTAAACGGATTGAACGGTATCAGGTTCATTAATGTCGGTATACCTTTTACCAGTTTTATCAGCTGATGTGCATGTTGATCTGAATCATTTACGCCGTCCAGCAAAACATACTCGAATGTAATTCTGCTGCGCGTATTTTGCTTGTCGATAAAACGTCGGCAGGCCGCCATCAGCTCCCGCAACGGATATTTGTTATTCAACGGCACAAGGCTGTTGCGCAATTCATCATCAGACGCATGCAGAGACACCGCAAGACGCATATCCAGAATATCGCCCAGCCTGTCCATTGCCGGCACCACGCCCGCAGTACTGACCGTCACCCTGCGTTTGCTCAGTCCGTAAGCGAAATCATCCATCATGATGCGTACCGCCCGCACCACATTGTCGAAATTGAGCAGAGGTTCCCCCATGCCCATGAGTACGACATTGGTGACCGTTCGACCCGGCTTTTTCTCTTCGTCGATCAGACGCGTCGCCAGCAGGACCTGTGAAATGATTTCAGCTGTGCTCAGGTTGCGATTAAAGCCGCGACGGCCGGTCGAGCAGAAACTGCAGTCCAGCGCACAACCGACCTGCGAGGACACGCACAGGGTGCCGCGGTCATCCTCGGGAATATAGACGGTTTCGATACGATTGCCATCGTCGAGCTGCAGTAACCACTTGCGGGTGCCATCTGTTGATGTGGCATCATAAACCACTTCAGGCATGCGGATGACCGTATGGTTCTGCAAGTGATCGCGCAATGCCTGGGAAAGATTGGACATTTGCTGGAAATCGGTCACACCCTTCTGATGTATCCACTGCACGACCTGGCTGGCCCTGAAAGACTTCTCACCCAGTTCGGAGAAATAGTCTTCCAGCCCCTGCCTGTCGAGGTCGAGCAGGTTCAGCATTGCTGCTGACACTCTGCCATCTTGTTCGATCAATGATCTCATCGGGTGCCAAGTATGTTCGGTAAACCCGCGATTTTACGCGGGTTTTAGCCGATTAGAAAGGATTGGGAGGAATAATTCTCGTGTCCCTGATTATTCCTTTTCCTCGATCCAGGCCATCTGAATGGCCTCAAGGATGCGCTCCCCTGAATGCTCGGGGTCATCATCAAACTCATCCAGCTCCATCACCCAGTTGCGCAGATCGACAAAATTCACATGCATCGGGTTCACATCCGGAAATTTTTCATCCAGCTCAATCGCGATATCCAGTGAATCAACCCATTTCAAACCCATATCAATATCCCGCCAAGTCTATTAATCACTTGTCCCACTTAATCGCAGTGTGTATTAAACCACAGAGACGCGTCGTTTTTTATGCAGGAATGACTTCATCCGCGAATAACGCAAAACACGCAAAAATCTTGTTTCGAAGAAACCAGAACATATTTAACAGCAAACTTAATAAATTTCACCTTCGCGTTATTTGCGTTGTTTGCGGCTAAATTATCTGCGTCTCAGTGGTTGATAATTAATGTTAATGATTCTCGGACACCATGTTGATCGTATACTTCGGTATTTCTATGACAAGATCTTCATCGCCCACGACGGTCTGACAACTCAGTCTTGAGTCCGGCTCGAGCCCCCAGGCCTTGTCCAGCATGTCGTCTTCATCATCGCTGTTTTCATTGAGCGAGTCCATGCCTTCACGTATGTAGACATGACATGTGGTACAGGCGCATGATTTTTCACAGGCATGCTCAATTTCAATTCCGCTCTGCAATGCAGCATCACATATTGTCGTTCCGGTTTCCGCCTCGATGACCATGCCTTCCGGACACAACTCTTCGTGTGGCAAAAATACTAGCTGCGGCATTTACATTCACTCCTGGTCATTGCACATTCATAAATCATTTCGACTGGTCTTCTGTAGCATATTCGCCAATGGAGTGGCCCTTCATTGCCTTGCGGATACTCGTATTCATTCGACGCGCAACAAAATCCTCGCAGGCTGTTTCGAGTTCAGCGATTGCCTGTTTAATCAATGCCGGATCATCACCCGCTTTGGCCTCGACCAGCTGGTCACGTCTGGCTGATATCGATTTTAATTCGTCTTCCGTCAGCAGTTCACCATCGGCTTTAATCGCTGAATCCAGTGCTTCGACAACACGTTCGGCTTCAACCTGCTCCTCTCTCAGCGTCCTCGCCTGCATATCTTCTTCTGCATGCTCCATCGAAGAGCGAAGCATGGTTTCAATTTCTTCGTCGGTAAGACCATAAGATGGCTTAACATCCACACTGGCCTCGGTACCGCTATTTTCCTCACGCGCATGTACGCTCAACAGTCCATCGGCATCGACCTGGAAGGTCACGCGTATGCGTGGTGCTCCGGCAACCTGGGGTGGAAATCCGCGCAGCTCAAAATGCGCCAGCGAGCGGCAATCCGACACCAGCTCACGCTCACCCTGTACGACATGCACAGCCATTGCGGTCTGACCATCCTTGTAGGTGGTGAAGTCCTGCGCACGGGACACCGGTATCGGCGTATTGCGCTGAATTATTTTTTCAGACAGACCGCCCATGGTTTCAATACCCAGTGACAGCGGGATAATATCAAGCAGCAGCATATCCTCATCGGATTTGTTGCCGACAAGCACATCGGCCTGCAGTGCGGCACCAATGGCAACAACCTTGTCAGGATCAATACTGACCAATGGCTCACATTCAAAGAACTCACCAACCCTGTTACGCACATGCGGGACACGTGTCGAGCCGCCGACCATGACGACTTCGGAGATGTCCTCGTTATTGATGTCAGCATCACGAAGTGCACGCCGGCATGACATCAGCGTCTTGCGCACCATTGGTTCGATCAGGTTGTTCATCTGATCGCGCGACAAGCTGCCATGCCAGTGAATTTCGTCTGTATCGATCGAGATTTCCGTTTCTGCCTGCACGGTCAGATCTTCCTTGGCGAGCCTCGATGCATGCATTAACAGCCTGACCAATGACGGTTCAGGATCACCCTGATAACCTGCCTGCTGCAGAATCCACTCAGCAATGACATGATCAAAATCATCACCACCGAGCGCACTGTCGCCGCCTGTTGCGAGCACTTCGAAAACACCATGATTCAGCCGCAGTATGGAAATATCAAAAGTACCACCGCCGAGATCATAAACAGCGATGACGCCTTCCTGTCCGGAGTCCAGGCCGTAGGCCACAGCAGCAGCCGTTGGCTCATTGAGCAAGCGCAGCACATTCAGGCCTGCGAGGCTTGCGGCATCCTTGGTTGCCTGCCTTTGAGCCTCATCGAAATAGGCTGGTACCGTAATCACAGCACCCTGCAGCTCACCGCCCAGGGTTTTCACTGCCCTGCTCTTCAATGCCTTGAGTATTTCTGCCGATACCTCAGTCGCACTGACATCGCCACCACTGGTATGTATCCTGGGCACCACCATGCCTTCGTCAATAAAGTGATATGGCAGCTTGTTACCGAGAAGGCGCAGGTCACTGATACCACGCCCCATGAAACGTTTTACCGAAACGATGGTATTCATCGGATCGATAATGGCATGTTGGGCAGCAACAGCACCTACTTCCACGCCATCCTCAAGATAACGCACAACGGATGGCAGCAGCTGATTGCCGTCTTCGTCAGGCAATGTTTGCACCTCACCGCTGCGGACAGATGCGACCAGTGAGTTTGTCGTACCCAGATCGATACCAACAGCTATCCTATGCTGATGTGGCGCTGTTGATTGTCCGGGTTCTGAAATCTGTAATAAGGCCATAGCTAGTTCAATATGCAGGCTAAATCATTTCATCTTCGACATTTGCAGCAAGCTCATTAATTTCCTGTTTTGCCTTGTATAAAAACTGCAACTTTCTAACAGCTTCTCTTGCATCATCGAGCTCACCTGATGTGTATGCGTGTTTGAACTCCTCTGCCATAACTTTCATATTTGACTTAACATCAGCCGACATGCTGTTCAGTTCGGCAAGTGGATCATCTTTTTCACGCACACTTTCCAGTTTCTCACGCATTTCCATCTGTTCCATCAGAAAACCCGCATCCATCGTCGTCTCATTATCCATGGTGAAATCCACGCCCTTGAGCTGCAGTAAATACATTGCACGTTCGACCGGATGCTTCAGCGTATGCAAGGCCTGGTTGATCAGGGATGTATGCTGCATGGAAATTCTGCGTTCCTGTGAACCTGCATTAGCATATTTATCCGGGTGTACAGCCTTCTGCAATTCCCGGTACCGATGCTGCACCTGGGTCAGGTCGACATCATAAGAAACAGGAATTTCGAATAAATCGAAATAGTTTTTAGACAGGGCATCCGTCATCACATGCGAATACTTATATAAATGCGATAACCAATGCTATTGAATCAGCTAGACTGTAAAGCTTTCGCCACAACCGCATTGAGCTGCTTCGTTCGGGTTGTTGAATTTGAATCCTTCATTCAATCCCTCTTTGCTGAAATCCAGCTCGGTACCGTCAATATACACCAGGCTTTTCTTATCAACGATAACCTTGACGCCGTGATCTTCAAACACTTCGTCTTCAGGATTCAAATCGTCAACGAACTCGAGCACATAGGCCATACCTGAGCAACCTGTGGTTTTAACCCCGAGACGCAATCCTATGCCTTTTCCGCGGTTGGAAAGAAAGTCACTAACGCGATCAGCGGCAGCTTGTGTAACAGTAATAGCCATAACAATTACCTAATCAGGATCTCTTCTGCATGTAATCTTCAACAGCAGCATTGATAGCATCTTCCGCCAGTACTGAACAGTGTATCTTGACCGGGGGCAACGCCAGCTCTTCCGCAATGGCCGTATTCTTGATTGCCCTGGCTTCATCCAGTGTCTTGCCTTTAACCCATTCGGTTAAAAGTGAACTCGAAGCGATCGCGCTGCCACAGCCATAGGTTTTAAAAACAGCATCTTCAATAACACCGTCTTCGCGCACCTTGATCTGCAGTTTCATTACGTCACCGCAGGCAGGCGCACCCACCATTCCGGTACCGACATTGTTTTCGTCTTTATTAAAAGAACCCACGTTACGCGGGTTTTCGTAATGATCCAGAACCTTCTCACTGTAAGCCATCTTCTATACCCCTAACTCTTAATCTTCAGACACCGATTTCGTCAAATAGTCAGGTTGCAAACCGGCGTAATAATAAATTGTTTTTCCTAGAACCTAGAACCCAGGATCTAGAACCTGCCCTTAATGTGCCGCCCATTCGATGGATTCCAGGTCAATGCCATCCTTATACATATCCCACAACGGCGACAGCTCGCGCAATTTCTCAACTGCTCCTCGAACGTGCTCGATCGTGAAATCAACATCCTGTTCGGTTGTAAAGCGACCTATGGAAAAACGAATGGAGCTATGCGCCAGCTCATCATTTCTGCCCAGCGCCCTGAGCACGTAGCTGGGTTCCAGTGATGCTGATGTACAGGCGCTTCCAGAGGATATTGCCAGGTCCTTGAGCGCCATCAACAGGCTTTCGCCTTCAACGAAATTAAAGCTTATATTGATATTGCCCGGGATGCGTTGATCCAGATCACCATTCACATAAACCTCTTCCATATCTTTCAATCCATTCCATAGACGGTCCCTTAAGACATGAATCCGCCTGTTTTCTGTTTCCATCTCTTCCCTTGCGATACGAAATGCTTCGCCCATGCCTACGATCTGGTGTGTAGCCAGTGTACCTGAACGCATACCGCGCTCATGGCCACCGCCATGCATCTGCGCTTCCAGGCGCACACGCGGTTTTCTCTGCACATACAGGGCGCCGATGCCTTTTGGGCCATATACCTTATGCGCCGAGAAGCTCATTAAATCGACTTTAAGTTCTTCAAGATTGATCGGGACCTTGCCGGGACTCTGAGCGGCATCAACATGAAAGAGGATTTTTTTATTGCGGCATAACTCACCAATCGCCGCTATGTCCTGGATCACACCGATTTCATTATTCACATGCATGATTGAAACCAGAATAGTGTCATCGCGCAGTGCAGCTTCGAGCTTGCCGAGATCCACCAGGCCATTGGGCTCCGGATCCAGGTAGGTAACCTCATAACCTTCACGTTCAAGCTGTCGGCAGGTGTCGAGCACGGCCTTGTGTTCTGTCTTGCAGGTAACGATGTGCTTACCCTTCTTCTTGTAAAAATGCGCAACCCCCTTGATGGCCAGGTTGTCAGACTCGGTAGCCCCTGAGGTAAACACGATTTCCTTCGGGTTGGCGCCAACAAGATCTGCGATATGCTTGCGCGCCTCCTCTACCGCAGCTTCTGCTTCCCATCCAAACGCATGACTGCGTGAGGCAGGATTACCGAACACACCTTCACGGGTCAGGTAGCTACACATTACCTCTGCAACACGCTCATCAACCGGCGTCGTTGCCGAATAGTCCAGATATATGGGATGTTTGTCACTCACGTTGTTTGCCTCTTAAACAGTGGCAGCCATCATTACTGCCGATTTACTTGTTGTATCAATTATCTCGCCCAATGCCTGTAACAGCTTTTCTGCATCAGCGATTGTATTATCTTTGCCAAAACTGACCCGCACCGAACTTAATGCAAGCTCTTCCGGCACGCCCATGGCCTTGAGTACATGACTCGGTTCCGTCTTGCCACTGGTACATGCTGAACCACTCGATACCGCCAAACCCTTTTTGTCTAGCTGCATCAACAGCGTTTCGCCATCAAAACCCCGAATACCAAACTGTACGGTATTCGGCAGGCGCTGCGCATCTCGTGCGAACACCGTTGCTTGCGGTATTTGCGCCAGTCCCTTTTCAAGCGCTTCACGCAAATGCAGCGCATGCACCGCACGTTCGTTTAATTCTTTTTTCGCAATCTCGGCAGCGGCGCCGAAGCCTGCAATTGCCGCTACATTTTCTGTACCCGCTCTCAATCGATGTTCTTGCCCACCACCGTGGATCAATGCCTGCAGTGGCAACCGTTTATCCACCAGCAATGCGCCCGCACCAGTCGGGCCATACAATTTATGCGCAGACAGTGTCATTGCATGCACACCCCAGTCTTTAAAACTGACATCGATCTTGCCGGCAGCCTGTGATGCATCAGTGTGAAACCAGATATTTTTTCTACCGGCTATTTCAGCCAGCGAAGCAATATCCTGTATCACACCGGTTTCATTATTGGCGCTCATGACCGAAACCAGTCGCGTATCCGGTAAAATCGCCTGTTCCAGTGTGTTCGGCGTCACCCTGCCATCCCTGTCAACAGCGATGTAATCTACCGCACATTTATCCGCAATTTGGGCGGCGGGTTCCAGCATGGCCATATGCTCGACACTGCTTATCGCCATCCTGTTTATATCCGCTGAGGCCGCCATGCCTTTCACCAGCAGGTTATTGGCCTCGGTTCCGCCACTGGTAAAAACCACCTGATCGGGATTTGCACTAACCAGATCAGCCACCTGCTGACGCGCTCTTTCTATCGTATCCTTTTGCAAGCGCCCGAAACGGTGCAGGCTGGACGGGTTTCCTGTCATCGTCTGCATCACCGGCAACATCGCTTTTAACACATCTTCGTGAAGCGGCGTGCTTGCATTGTGGTCAAGATAGACAGCCATGGCATCCCTTCGTTATGCGGTGCGTACCTGCACATTGTCCTGCCTGCATGATACTTTCTGCACTTTTTCATTCGTCATCATTTCAGCCAGGGAAATTCCATCGAGAAAAGTGCGGATTTCATTGCTCAATTCATTCCACAAATCGTGGGTCAGGCATTGGTAGTCACCCTGGCAATTTTCAGTATCGTCACAGGCCGCAACCTGGCAGCTTTCATCAACAGCCAGGATCACGTCGGAAACGCTGATATCAGCAGCATCGCGGTTCAGGCTGTAGCCACCACCGGGGCCTCGTGTGCTTTTCACCACCCCATTGCGGCGCAAGCGGGCAAATAACTGCTCCAGATACGACAGTGAAATGTGCTGCCTTTCTGAAATGGCCGCCAGTGAAACCGGACCATTATCCTGGTGGAAAGACAGGTCCAGTACTGCGGTGACCGCATATCGACCTTTGGTTGTAAGACGCATAAAATTTTCCTGTCAGTGCTAACAGGGTAATTTTACTTAATTCCGACTAAATTGGTCAACTATTTACTTGAGTATTTTTGTCAAGTATTTTTCAGTTCAGTCAGAGCCCGCATACTGCATCAAGGGTCTGGTTTTCAGGCGCAAGCTGTAACCGAGGTTAAGCCATTGATTTTGTTGTATATGATTCAAATAATAATCACTAACGATGACCACATGTCCGCCTTCAGGCTATATGCGGGCCAGATGCTATTCAGGCTCGATTTTCTCGGGCTCGATTTCCTCGGCCTTTTCGACGGAGTGGATCTCGCAGGGACCAAGATCCGGCAGGTTGGATACATCGATTTCTGTGCCCAGTTGCTTCAGCGCGGCACACATCATTTGCATTTTTTCGTCCATAACATGGATATGGTCCAGCATGCTGTTGATAGCTGACGCAACCGGGTCAGGTGCTTCCCTGGTGGCGCCATAGGCGTCAAAACCGAGCTTTTCTGCGGTCGCATGACGCTTTTCCTCGGCTTTTTTATCAACAGCATCATGCTTGCGCACCAGCCGTCCGGGGACGCCAACAACCGTGCCATCATCCGGCACATCGCGGGTGATCACCGCATTCGAACCAATGCGCACACCTGAACCCACGTTGATAGGGCCAAGCACTTTCGCACCAGCACCGACGACAACATTGCTCTGCAGGGTCGGGTGCCGCTTGCCTTTCTGCCAGCTGGTGCCGCCCAGGGTGACACCATGATATAGCGTGCAGTCATCGCCTATTTCTGCGGTTTCACCGATAACAACACCCATGCCGTGATCGATAAAGAAACGGTGGCCGATTTTCGCTCCCGGGTGGATCTCGATGCCCGTTAACCAGCGCGTAATATGGGACGAAAACCGCGCCAGCCATTTCAAGCCGAGATTCCACAAGGCATGATTCATTCTGTGCAGCAGCAAGGCATGCACACCAGGATATGCCGTTAACACTTCGAAAATACTTCGCGCAGCAGGATCGCGGTCAAATACGCAGGTGATGTCTTCACGAATGCTGATAATAATTCTCCTTACGGGTTTACTCTGTTCAGATCTTAAATCAGATCAACATCAAGTTTGTACCCTGAATATTTACGGATATTGATCACACCAGTATCCAGAATCAGGTACTGGCCCTTGATCCCTTTCAGCACACCTTCAACCAGGGGTGATTTATCCAGATTCAGCGATTTTACTTTTTCCGGATACTGTTCAACCGGGTATTGAATCTCTACCATCGGTTCAGCAGGTAAATATTCGATATTTTCGGCGCCAAATCGAGTTTGCAGTTCTGTTACCTGACTGCTGCACTGCTCAGCCAGCTCATCGCGCATGGCCTCCAGGTCA
>Ga0316198_10001456_pt1 | contig 13934 bp, 8 predicted proteins | sample OudBieAanoxic_MG_FD_204935 | JGI IMG/M metagenome (GOLD analysis project Ga0316198, IMG submission 204935) | Coastal sediment microbial communities from Oude Bieten Haven, Netherlands - site A anoxic | ecosystem: Environmental > Aquatic > Marine > Coastal > Sediment | place: Netherlands...
GCAGGGTGCAGGATGCAGGATGCAGGGTGCAGGATGCAGGATGCAGGGTGCAGGGTGCAGGATGCAGGGTGCAGGATGCAGGGTGCAGGGTGCAGGGTGCAGGATGCAGGGTGCAGGATGCAGGGTGCAGGGTGCAGGGTGCAGGATGCAGGGTGCAGGGTGCAGGGTGCAGGATGCAGGGTGCAGGATAGGATCGTCGCACCATCCCATCGCACGTTGCAGCCCACAGATCACACGGATAGACACAGATTCCATCGCAGTTACCGCAGATAGCGCAGATCAACGCAGATAGACCCATCGCAGATTCCATCGCATTCCATCGCAGATTGCCCGCAGATCACGCAGATGGACGCAGATTCCATCGCAAGGTCGCAGATTGACGCAGAGTCGCAGAGTCGCGAAGTCACGAAGACATCGCAGAGCACCCCATTCGATCCGGACGGCGGAGTTGGCGACGGTCTACGACCGACACCACCGTGGAATCGTGCTGTCGATCCGAAAGCCGGCTTTCGTCCCGCCAGCCCGATTCCACGGCTGCTGTGCTCAGAGCACAGCAGCTCCGCCTGAGTGTTGCCGGGCCGGATTGTTCGAAGATCAAAAGACACTGTCACCCTGAGCGAACGAGTCAGACGAGTGAGTCGAAGGGTCTCCACCGGGTTGGAACTTGGTTGCGGTCCTCAACATCGTGCCGTACTTGAGGAGATACTGCCTACGTCGCTCTACGAGCTCGTAGGAACAGTTCGACTCCGCCCTTTGGGCTCCGCTCAGGATGACAGGTGTCGGCGGGCTCCCGTCATTCCACAAGTAGGCGCCGCCCCGCGGCGTGGCGGTGCTCAAGGTGACATGTGCGGGTTGCGACGGACCCAACACCCACCAAGCTCGGGAGGCCGGACGGTCGTGCTGAAAGCACGATCCAAGACCCCTGGTCGAGGGCAGCCGTTCGGCCGGCTAACGACTCTGAGAACGACATTGCCGAGGTCAGCCCTGGGCCCGATCCGTGTCGATCCATCGAATCCGTGATCATCCGTGTCCCATTGCGATGGTGCGATGGAATCTGTGTCTATCTGTGTGATCTGTGGGCAATTTGCGATGGTGCGATGTATCTGCGTCAATCTGCGCTATCTGCGGTTCCTCCGTGCGATGGTGCGATGGAATCTGTGTCTATCCGTGTGATCTGTGGGCAGCTGCGATGATGCGATGGCTCTGCGTCCACCGGCAGCGGAAGCGGGATAAGATATCCCTCGTGACCGAGAAACACCCCCTCCTCGAACGCGCGCACGAGGCGCCCGAGTCTCCCGGCGTCTACCAGTGGGCCGACGTTAACGGCAAAGTGCTCTATGTCGGCAAGGCGCGCAACCTGCGCCGAAGGGTTCTCTCCTACTTCGGCCGGTCGGATCTACCTGAACGCACTCAGGCAATGGTGGCGCGAGCTCGCAAGCTCGATTACACCGTCACCGCCAGCGAGGTCGAGGCGTTCATTCTCGAGAACACCCTTATCAAGAGGCTCCGCCCGCGGTTCAACGTGCTTCTTCGGGACGACAAGACCTACCCCTATATCAAGCTCACCACCGGCGAGGAGTGGCCCAGAGTCCTTTTCACCCGCACGGTCCGAAATGACGGCCACACCTATTTCGGCCCGTTTATGGGCCAGCGTATGGCCCGGAGACTCATGGATCTCGCCCGCACCCGGTTTCAGGTCAGAACCTGCCACATCGAGATCGACGGGAAGCTTCCTCGACCCTGTCTCTACTACCACATGAAGGCCTGCCTCGGCCCCTGCGTCGATGGTCTGACCGACGCCGAGGCATACGCGGGAGCGGTCGAAGAACTCAAACTCTTCCTCGGCGGCCGCCACCGCGAACTTCTGCCCCGTCTCGAGACGAGCATGTGGGCGGCCTCCGAGAGCGAGAACTTCGAACTCGCTTCGAGGTACCGCGATCTCATCGCCGTCGTCCGCCGGCTCGGTGAACCACAGGATGTGGAGCAACCCGGCCGGGGCGACGCCGATGTCTTTGCCGCCTTCACCGATGGCGAACACGCGACCGTCTGCGTCCTCCCCTACCGTGAAGGCAAGCTGGTGGACAAACGCGAGTTCCACTTCGAAGGTGTCGGCGATGTCGGGATGGCCGAACTCCTGACCAGCTTCACCGCGCAGTACTACGAGGCCAACCCGGCCATCCCTCGCACCGTCGAAACGTCGATCGATCTCGATGAGGACGATCGGGAACTCCTCCGGTCATGGCTCGCCCACCGTCGAGCGGGCGCCGTCGATGTGGCAGCCCCCAAACGCGGCCCCCGCGCCCGTCGCGTCTCTCTGGCGCGCGACAACGCACGGGCGGCTTTCGAGCTGAGATTCCGCGCCCCGCGATCCCAGGCTCAACATCTGGCCCGCCGCCTGGGAGAGGCCCTCGGTCTCGACAATCCAGTGCAGCACCTGGAGTGCTTCGACATCTCCCACACCGGCGGCAAGGACACCACGGCTTCCTGCGTGGCTTGGCGACGGGGCAGAATGGACAAACGCTCCTATCGCAGCTTCCACATTCGATCCGTCGACGGTGTGGACGATTTCGCCTCCATGTCGGAGGCCGTCACACGGCGCTACCGGCGACTGCGGGACGAGGGCGCCGAGATGCCCGATCTCGTCCTCATCGACGGCGGCGTCGGTCAGCTCAATGCAGCCATGGCGGCGGTCGATTCTCTCGGCCTCGTCCTACCCATGGCCGGGCTCGCCAAACGCGAGGAGGAGATCTGGCTGCCGGGCGCCTCGGAATCCCTCCGTCTCGACCCTTCGGATCCAGCCCACCTCGTTCTCCGTCAGGCGAGGGACGAGGCTCACCGTTTCGCGGTCAGCCGCCACCGCTCGCGGCGCAGCAAACGCACCCTTGCCACCGAACTCATCAATGTCCCCGGTATCGGTCCCGGCCGCGCCAAGGTTCTGCTCACCAAATTCGGATCGGTCCGCGGGGTCCAGCAGGCCACCGTCGAGGAGTTGCAACGCGCAGTCGGGCCGCGGCTCGGGCTGCATCTGTGGCACCACCTGCATGCAGGGGAGCACGTCGAGCAGTAGCTCCCACGTCGCGTGAGCGATGAAACCAACCCGCATCGACCTACCACCATCGCAGGCGGGACGCCTGCGCTACAAGACGCCCCATATTTGCGATGGGTTTCCAGAAACGCGATGGGAGAGGTGCCAGCCGGTCAGGCGTTTCCTGATGCGCGATGGGAGCGGTGAGGCACCGGTTTCGCGTGGCCTCGAGGCGTCGCGTCGATTGAACGACCTTGGCCCGCGTTTCCGGTTTGGCGCGTCAGACGCGCCACCGCAATTCGTCCGACGAATTGCTTCTAGTCTTCCGGGACGAGTCCAAGACGGACGAGCGCCCGCCGGGCTGCGCGCTGCTGGGCGTCCCGTTTTGAGCGGCCCTCGCCCCGAGCTATTTCTTCCTCATCCCAGGTGACGGTGTAGACCCACTTCCGCATGTGGTCGGTCCCACCCTTGCGGATGAGCTTGTACTCGGGCAGGGGCTGGCCCCCTGCCTGAGCCGCCTCCTGGAGGGCTGACTTCGGGTTGGCCAGTATCAGGGTGCGTTCGTCGAGTTCGTCCACCTCGTCACCCAGCTGGCGGAAAATGAAGGCATTCGCTTCATCCCAGCCACCGTCGATAACGATGGCGCCGATCACGGCTTCGAAGACATCTTCCAGGAGATTGCTGGATTCACGACCTCCGCCGCGTTCGAGGCTCTGGCCGACCTCGACCCAGCCGTCGAGACCGAGCAAAGCGGCGCGCTCCGCCAGCCGTTCCGAGCGAACCAAATGGGTCCGTTTGCGGGTCAAATCACCCTGATCGTCCTTGGGAAATCGTTCAAAGAGCATGAGCGCCACGGCGTGGCCGAGAACGGCGTCGCCGAGAAACTCGAGGCGCTGATAGGAGCCCGCGAAGTCGGAGGCCACAGATGATCCGTGGCGCAGCGCGCGTTGGAGTATCTCCCGATCCTGGAATCGATATCCAAGATGATCTTCGAGCTCGGCGAGGGGATGTTCCTGTTCGTTCTTCACGCCGTCATGCTACTCCGTCCGCGCCATCATTTGCCGAACCCGGGCGAAGCGGACATGGATCTGCTCTCCGTGGGTACCCGGCCAGTACACCCGGGCGCAGTCGCTGCACTGGCGAAACCGCTCGGCCGATTCCAGAACATAGGGTGGGACGACAACCGCAACGTCGGCGGCGGTCACCTCGTCGAGCGACCCGTTGCAATCACTGCAGCGCGAGTGCTCCAGATCTTCCGGCGGCGGGAGCGAGTGCCGGTTAAGGACCTCGGCGAGCTGCGCTTCGAGAATCCCCGAGTCCACCATCTGTGTTTTCGGCCCCACCGCCGCGAGTTCCCGGTCCCGAGTCAACAACCAGCGATCCTCCTGCCGCGCGATGCGGGCGAGTTCGGAATCCTCCGGTTCGGTCCCAAGATAGAGACAGTCATAGCCGCAGAAACGAAGCCACCGAGCCAGAGACCCGAGCATGGCGTCGCAGAGAAAGCGGGGATTGGCGGTGTCGGGGGCTCTCATGTCATCGAGAGAATAGCGCATACATGCTGCCGCTACCGCCGCCACTGCCATCGGGCACGGGCACGGGCACGGGAATGGGAACGGGGATGCAGGGACCGCGAAGGAAGGGTAGAATACCCACCCCATATCCGAGGTCCGGCTTCAACCGGGCCGCCCGACCACTCTCGGGAGAAAGAGGATCCACATGCCGACCATCGAAACCAGCCCCGAACTCGTCCAGAAGGTCTACGACACGACCCGCAAACGGCTCGAGATCATCCGCCGCCGTTTCAACCAACCGCTCACCCTCACCGAGAAGGTGTTGTTCGGTCATCTTGCCGACCCGGAAAACGAAACACTTGAGCGCGGCAAGGCCTATATCCAGCTCCAACCGGACCGGGTCGCCATGCAGGACGCCACCGCACAGATGGCGTTGCTCCAATTCATGCTCTCGGGCCGCGACACCACGGCGGTGCCCTCGACGGTCCACTGCGACCACCTCATCCTTGCCCGCTCCGGCGCCGACACCGACATCGAGGCCGCCGTCGATCTCAACCGCGAGGTCTACGATTTTCTCCAGTCGACATCGGCGCGCTATGGCCTCGGTTTTTGGAAGCCCGGCGCGGGCATCATCCACCAGGTAGTTCTCGAGAACTACGCCTTCCCCGGCGGGATGATGCTCGGCACCGACTCCCACACCCCCAACGCGGGCGGTCTCGGGATGGTGGCGTGCGGCGTCGGCGGCGCCGACGCGGTGGATGTCATGGCCGGATTCAACTGGGAGGTTCTCCAGCCCCAGGTGGTCGGCGTCAAGCTCTCGGGTTCGCTCCACGGATGGGCGGCGCCCAAGGATGTGATCCTCAAGCTCCTCGACATCCTCACCGTCAAGGGCGGCACCAACCGCATCATCGAGTACTTCGGCGAAGGAACCGAGTCGATCTCGTGCACCGGCAAGGCCACCATCACCAATATGGGCGCCGAGCTCGGCGCGACGACCTCGATCTTCCCCTACGACAAACGCATGAAAACCTATCTCGACGCCACCCAGCGCGCCCGGATCGCGACGTTGGCCGAGGCCAACCGGGATCTCCTGACCGCCGACCCCGAGGTTGCGGCCGATCCGGAGAAGTACTACGACCTGGTCATCGAGATCGATCTCGACACCCTCGAACCCCACATTGTCGGCCCGCACACCCCCGACCTCGCGCGACCGGTCTCGCAGATGGCCGCCGATGTCGCCGCAAACGGCTACTCCGACACGCTCACCTCGGGTCTCATCGGCTCGTGCACCAATTCTTCCTATGAGGACATCACCCGCGCCGCCGATGTCGCCCAGCAGGCGCTCGACCACGGCGCCACCATCAAGTGCCCCCTCTGGGTCACCCCGGGTTCCGAGCAGGTCGAGGCCACCATCGAGCGCGACGGCCAGATGGGAACCCTCGAGAAGCTCGGCGCCACGGTGCTCGCCAACGCCTGCGGCCCGTGCATCGGCCAGTGGAAGCGCGACGACATCGCCGACGGCACCACCAATTCCATCATCTCCTCGTTCAACCGCAATTTCGCCAAAAGAAACGACGGCAATCCGAAGACCGCCTCGTTCATCTCGAGCCCGGAGATCGTCATCGCCTACGCCATCGCCGGCAAACTGAGCTTCAACCCGTTGACCGATGAAATCGAGTCGGGCGGCACGTCCTTCAAGCTCGAAGCTCCGAAACCCGCCCCGGAGGTCCCCGCCAACGGCTTTGTCTTCAAGGTCGACGGCTACCTGGCGCCACCGGATGAGCGTTCGAGCCTCGATGTCAAGGTCAACCCCGATTCCAAAAGGCTGCAGCTCCTGACCCCATTCGCCGCGTGGAACGGCACCGACTATGAAAAGCTGCCGGTCCTTCTCAAAGCAAAAGGTAAGTGCACCACCGACCACATCTCCCAGGCCGGTCCGTGGCTCCGCTTCCGTGGCCACCTGGACAACATTTCCGACAACCTCTTCCTCGGCGCCATCAACGCCTTTGCCGACGAACCCGGCCACGGCGTCAACATCGACACGGGAACCGTTGCTTCCCTCCCCGAACTCGCCCGCTGGTACAAGGACAACGGCATCAGCTGGGTCGCCGTCGGAGACGAGAACTGGGGCGAAGGCTCGTCGCGTGAGCATGCCGCCATGGAGCCGCGTCACCTCGGCGGAAAGGCCATCATCGTTCGGTCGTTTGCCAGGATCCACGAGACCAACCTCAAGAAGCAGGGCGTCCTTCCCCTGACCTTTGCCGACCCGGCCGACTACGAAAAGATCCTCGTCGACGACCGGATCTCCATCGTCGGGCTCGCCGATCTCACCCCCGGCTCACCCGTCACCGCGGTGATCCACCACAACGACGGCAGCACCGAAGAGATCACCCTCAACCACAGTCTCAACGACGAGCAGGTGGAGTGGTTCAAGGCAGGGTCAGCACTCAACGTCCTACGCACAAAGAACTAATTTCAAACCCTCAACGAGAAACCGCCCCGGGGAGACCCGGGGCGTTTTTAATTCTCAATTTTTAATTCTCAATTTTTAATGACATCGCAGCGGCCCTTGGAGTACTTGCGACGATGCGAAGTTGCGATGTAATTAAGAACTAAAAATTGAGAATTGAAAATTCGTCCGGCCTTCAGGCCGGCGATTGACGGCTGACGACTGGTCTGCGAACATCAGACGATGGCTGCCGACAACGCGAACCACGATCTTCCACTGCCGGATCTGAATTTTCTCCGGGTCTTCATGCCCTACGAATTGCGACTCGCGCAACGACGCGCCATGATGGGCAACAAGGACCCGCGAAACGTCCTGACGAGCACCTTTGTCGGTCTCTATCTCGTCCGCCTGCAATCGGTGAGCGGCGACTGGTTTCCCTCGTCCATCGAGGGCGGAAATCAGATCGGCATTCACGTCACAGCGCTGCTCCGCGAAGCGATGCGGGATTCAGATATCCCGTTCAAACTCTCCGACGAAGAACACCTCGTGGTGCTGCGCGACATCGACCCGCAACATGCGTATGTGGTAGCGCAACGTTTTCTCACCATGGCAGGACGCTCGGATCTTCTCCGTGCCGCCGGTCTCGGAACCAGAGTCGGCTATGTCATTTATCCCCTCTCCACTCAGCCGAATTTCCCCGTAGATCAATGGGAAACGCTCATCGACCTCGCCAGGATCATGAGCGACAAGGGCGAACGAACGGGCCCGGCATCGGGCTACGGCGTTCTCCGTGGCCCCCAGATGGATACCGCCAACATTCCCGAGACCGATCTCGTTCCCCTCGCCTTCCAGGACTCGGACTCGCTGGTCAAGGCGGGGCTGCTGCAGCTTCAGAGAATCCATCTGCTGCCGGGGATCTGATCACCTGCTGACCGACACCCTGTCGTGAGAACCAGGCACGCATCCAAGCATCCTGGAAAAGCGAGACGAACACGATCCGCTGACGGACCTCGAACAATGAACGCCATCGTCATGCCATCGGGTGCGATGGTGCGATGGTGCGATGGTGCGATGGTGCGATGGTGCGATGGTGCGATGAAATTCATAATTCAAAATTCATAATTCATAATTCTGATTTCGGCCTCGTTGCCCCGGTTACAATCCTTCCATGCCCTTCGATCTCGGCCACTGGCTTCCCGAGTTTCCAATTCGGGAGAGCTGTCTCTATCTCAACCACGCCGCCGTGTGCCCGCTGCCGTTCCCGGTCGCCGAGGCCATGCGCCGGCAGGCCACCGATCAGCAGTTGACCGGCTATGCCAACTCGAAGGAGTGGCACAACTCGGAACTCGCCTGCCGCCACCTCGGCGGCCAGATGCTCGGCTGCGACTCAAGCGCCATCTCCATCATCCGATCGACCTCGGAGGGACTCTCTCTGATCGCCGAGGGCTTGGACTGGAAGAAAGGCGACGAGGTTCTCGTCGGTGAGGAGGAGTTTGCGGCGAACGTCGCCCCGTGGCTCAACCTGAGAAAACGAGGCGTGCGGGTCGTGCGATTCCAGCAGCCCGACGGCCGGATCGATCCGTCTGTAGTCGAAGCGGCGATCACCGATCGCACCAGGGTGTTGAGCGTCTCGTGGGTGGCCTTCCACAGTGGCTGGATCGCCCCCTTGGAGGCACTTGCCGGAATCTGCCGCGAACACGAGATCACCATGGTCGTCGACGCCATCCAGGGGCTCGGTGTCATGACCTTGGACATGCGCGCCCTGGGAATTGACGCCGTTGTCGCTGACGGCCACAAGTGGCTCCTGGGCCCCGAGGGCGCGGGCCTCATGGCCACCTCCCCCTCTTTCCGGCAGAAACTCAGACCGGCCATCAGCGGATGGAGGAACATCCAGCGAGAGCCGGGGAGCTTCTTTCTTCACGATCTCGAGTTTCTCGAAAGCGGCCGGCGGTTCGAGCCGGGTGCGACCAACACCGTCGGCACCGCCGGGCTCGGCGCCGCTCTCGATCTGCTCAACAACGTCGGTCACGAACAGATTCAGGCGAGGGTCGAGATGCTCGCCCGACTATTGACGCGGGTTCTGCTGGCCCACGGATGGGATGTCTTCTCACCAGGCTCGGGCCAGGCCATCGCCGGCATCGTCGCCGCCCGCCCTGCCAGCGTGGCGCCGAACGAGGCCGCAGAAAGACTCGCCCAACGCAAGGTCGTGTGTTCGGTCCGACAGGGCTCGGTGAGGCTCTCTCCGCACTTCTACACCACCAAGGGCGAACTCGAGGCCTTTGACAGGATTCTGGAGAAAGTGGGCCTATAGTTTTTAATTCTTAGTTTTTAGTTTTTAATTTCATCGCAGGCACAAGCAGAAACCCTGCGATGGCAATTAAGAATTGAGAATTCAAAATTTAGAATTGGTGGAGAGTTTCTCGAGCAGCGTCGCGATCAGCCTGATCCGCCGCTCCAGGGAAACCAAACTCACGAATTCGTCCCGCGTGTGCATCCCACCTCCCACCGGTCCGAGCCCGTCGAGAACCGGCACCGCAGCCGGATCGGGGAGGAAATTCGGAAACGACACCCCACCCCTGTCGCTCTCGAGATCGAGACGCCAGCCATCGGCGGCGGCGACCTCGACGAGTCGTACGGCGAGATCGGCGCCTGCGGCGGAGGGAGGCGCGGGCAGAATGCCCTCAACGATCTCGAAGTGCATCGCCACGTCCCATTTCCGACCCGATTTCTCGGCCAGTGCCCTCATCGTGTCGAGCACCCGATCCCGGTCCGTGAGGGTCAGATAGCGCGCCTCGCCCTCGACGATGCACCGATCCGCCACCACATTGAGCCTCTGGGAGGTGCCGACAAATCGGTGCTCCTCACCCAGGTCCTGGACAAACTCACTGTCACCGCCGATGATGCGTCCTACGTTGACGATGGGCCCACCGACGGCATTTGAGAGGGCCTGAACCTCCGCCGACCACGCGGCAGCCGCCGCCAACGCCGATCGTCCTTCCGAGTAGGCCAACCCCGAGTGAGACGCGCGGCCCCTGGCCTCGAGGCGCCACACCGAGAGCCCTCTTCGGCCGGTGACCATGGTTTCACCATCCGTTGCTGGCAATCCAGGTTCGAGCACCAGAACCGCCCTCGCCCCATCGCCCCACCGACGCACGGCGGATTCGGAAATCGGCCCACCAATCTCTTCGTCGGGCACGGCCACCACCATCAGATCATCGGGCGGGTCGAGGCTCCGCAACCGCATGAGATCGAGGGCGCCGATGAGGGCGGCGAAGCCGCCTTTCATATCGAGCGCGCCGGTGCCTTGCAGGCGATCATCGAAGCGGAGCGGGGGCACAGCCGGAAGGACCGTGTCGAGATGACCGACAACCAGCACGTGTCCCTCGCCCGCCTCGGACCTTCGGGCTTCAAAGAGCGGTTGAGGCACTCCATCGGCACTCGGCACCTTTTCGATTTCGACCGCGAAACCGAAGGCTTCGAGTTCCCTGCCCAACCGCCGCCCGCAGCGTTCGATCCCGGCGGCGTCACCGGTTTCCGACGACATGGCGCAGAGTTCTTCGAGCAATCTCGCCGAGGAATCGAGGATCGCCGTTGGGGCACCCTGCGGAATCGCCGGATCGAGACTCACCGGCGGCCACCGCCTCTGGTCCCCAAAACCACCGCCCTGCTATGGACGTCAAAAACCTCTCGCGGAAGCAACACGTGGGTCTTCAGAGAGTGGACCCCGAGGTCGCTTCGGCCTTCGGCGCCGTCGCGTTGTTGGATTTCGCTGTCATGGGCGTCGTAGACCACGACCCAGCCCTCGCCGAGCACCTCGAACGTGCCGTTGGGCCGAACCCAGACTGCGGTCGCCTCATCGACGCCGATGCCGAGAAGATCGGGGTGTTCGAGAATCACCGAAATGAGCCGGTTGTGACGTCCGCGAGCGACAAAGTGCTGATCGACGATCACCCCGGGAAAAAGGTCGAGTCCCTCCCAGAGTTCAACATTGTCGGCGGCGATGACGGTGAGATCGCCATCTCCTGTGATCATGAGCGAACTCTGACAGGCCGTCCCGGCGGAGGTGCCCCCTATCACGGCGCCGCGGTGGTGGGCCTGGTGGACGGCATCGCCAACAAGAGTGCCCAGCAGCGCCCGGGTGATGCGTCGCTGATCACCGCCGGAAAAGAAGATCCCGCCGGCCGAACGGACCCGTTCGGCGATGGTGGCGTTCCCTGCGTCGTCACTGGTCCGGACATCCGCTACAAAGACATTGCTGCAGCCGTAGTCCCCGATGAAGAGATCGCGGTAGTACTCACCGGTGTCGGGCTCGGCGGAGGCGGTGGGGAAAACCACGATGGCCGCGTCGGGTCCACCCGCGAGTTCGATGAATTTCTCCATCACCTCCCGCGGTTTGGATCCGCCACCGTTGAGGACCAGATGGCCCAGAGACGTCTCCCCAACTTCCGCCCACACATCGAATGATGGTGAGGTCAGCAACAGCAGTGCGAGCACCATCTGGGCCATTCGGAGCGACCTGCGGGTTCTCTGCTCGTTGACGATCATTCGGTCCCCCCTGCCAGCAACTCCTACCGGAGTTCCATCCGGATCATCACTGCCCTTGGGTCGTTCCCGATCCCGTTCTCGACCCCGTTCCCGATGCGAATTTCGTGAACGGGATCGAGAACGGGATCGGGATCGATCGCATCACAGGATTCATCAAACGGGGCGGCCCGGAGGCCGCCCCAAGAAGTGTCTTGTCTACCAGGAGAACTTGGCGCCAAGCCGGATCTCCCGCGGTGTCTGGATGTCGAGCGGAGTCTGATAGGTCGAGCTCTCGACCCACTCGTTCGTCTCCGTATTCGACGGGTCCTCCCAGTCGTAGTAGTAATCGCCCCAGCGCTCCGAACCGCTGGTCACGGTATCCGAGTCGAGCACGTTGAAGGCATCGATGAAGAACGACAACGACTTGGATCCACCGAGGCGAACCTGTTTCTCGATCCGAAGATCGAGGGTGCTGCGGTCGGGGTACTGTTCCGAGCCGCGCGGGGTCATGAGGACCGAGGTGCGGTCGTTGTAGTAGAGACCGCGCATCCGAACGTAGGGCGTCCAGTACTCGCCGCTCCGCCACTGGTAGAAACCCGAGAGGACCATGGTCCACGGCAGGTCCACCGACGCGTTGACCTTGAAGACCCACTCGGAGTTGAAGGGCAGCTTCCCGTCGGCGTTGGTGAAACCATTGAGGTCGTCAAATCCAGTGCCGTAGCCGGCGAGGCTGTAGTCCGCTGTTCCTTTGGAGTCGGACCAGACCAGGGATCCGTCGAGGGACCATCGGTTGGAGTAGCGTTTGTGTGCTCTCAGGGCCACCGACTTGTAGCCGCGGGTGGCGAAATCGATGTTGGTGATGAGGTACTCCTGCGGCTCGAGCAGGTCGAATAGCGGCAGAGTTCCGCCGGCCGTCGGGCTATCCACGGGACTCGCGATGGTGGTCTGCGGGTCGTAGTCCTGATCGTTGGACACCACCATGGTGTTGATGTTCTTGTAGTCGCGCTGGATGTAGTCAATTCCGAGAACCATGTCCGACATGACCTGGTACTCGAGGGTGGCGATGAATTGATCCACCGATGGGTGATTGATCCGCGGATCCATCTGGGCTCGGGCCTCGACGGAACCACCCGCTGGAATGTCGAACTCGCCGGTGTCGAAGTTGTAGTCCAAATACACCGCATCGGTCAGGGCGTCACCCGAGGCCTCACGGTCGAACATGGTGACGGTCAAACCCTCGTAGTAGGTGCCGTAATGGGTCTTGAAGACGAACTTGCTGTTGCCGAGGATGTCCCAGACCAGACCGACGCGCGGCGACCACATGTCCTGATCGTAGACGTTGGAGCCGCCCGAGGTGGGCTCGGAGATCGGATCTTTGAAGTTGCCGACATACTTGGAGTATCGGATTCCGATGTTGATGGCGAGGTTGCCGACCTGCCAGGAATCCTGGGCGTAGAAGTGAAGGCCCTCCATCTCGGCTTTGAGGTTCCATTCTCCCCCACGATCCGAGGAGTAGAGTCCGCACGATGGATCGGCAAAGTACTCATCAATCCCACCCGGGCAACCGCTTGGGGGATCAGCCAAGGGGTCGTAGTAGGTGTCGTCCGCATAGGTGAACCCGCCATTGCGACGGGTCACGTAGTCGGATCCGGACTGCTCGTAGTTGACGCCGAACTTGAAGTTGTGCGAGTCGTTGCCGGTGATGAGGCCGTCGGCGAAGAGGTTCCACGCGGCGTCGAAAGCGAGCCGATCGACATCCTTCATGGAGGTGTCGTCGAGGTTGACCCACCCGAATCCGCTGTCGAGATCGTACCGTCCGGGGAGATCCTCACCACCGTATGCCAGCCGATTGTCGCTGCCGTTGTAACCGGTGAGCTTGACCTCGAGGAAATTGCTGCTGTTAACGAGCGAGTCCCAGCTCACACTGTAGACATAGTTGGGCGATTCCTGGCGTTGGGCGGCGCTCGCGAGGGTGAGGTCGCCGACGCCTCGATAGTCGTGGACCACATCGTCCCAATCGACAAAGCCTCGCAGGTGATTGGCATCGTTGATCTGCCAGGTCAACTTGCCGAGTACCCGGCTCTCGGTTCGATCGCTGTTCTCCTGATCGTACGACGGTGCGCCTTCGGTGTAGAACGGCTCCACCACGCGCTGCCGCATGTTGCCCGAAACGAAGTACCACAGGCTGTCTCGGATGATCGGACCGCCGAAGCTCGCGCTGCCGTCGAGATCCGATTTGACCTTATTGGCCCCTTCACTTCCCTCGGGGGTATTCTCCGAGTTGAGACCTCCTCCCGAGTAGTAAATCCGGGCATCGCCGTGGAATTCATTGCCACCCGATTTGGTGACCAGGTTGACCATGGCGCCGGTGAAACCACCGTACTCGGCATCGGCGCCGAGCCCGGCGACCTGCATCTCCTCGACC
>Ga0316198_10001457_pt1 | contig 13927 bp, 17 predicted proteins | sample OudBieAanoxic_MG_FD_204935 | JGI IMG/M metagenome (GOLD analysis project Ga0316198, IMG submission 204935) | Coastal sediment microbial communities from Oude Bieten Haven, Netherlands - site A anoxic | ecosystem: Environmental > Aquatic > Marine > Coastal > Sediment | place: Netherlands...
ATCCTGTCCCATCGGGTTGCGCGACGTGGATCCCGGACACCGCAATCACATCACCTTCCGGAGTGACGGCGCGCAAGTGCGGATACCGCTCGACAACCCGCCACGCCGCTTCCCACCCAGCGGCATACACAACATCGCCGAGCAACGCCTCGGCGACGCTTCGGTCGGCTGCGGGCCCGAGAAGGTCAACAAGTGCATCAAGACCAAGTTCGTCGGCGGCCGCGCGAGCGGGAACGCCGGATGCCTGGCCGGGGCTGACAAGCGAGATGCCGCCCAACCCTTCCGACTTGAGGTCTGCCGTCAAGCTGTGGATGCCATCCCGATCCGAAGCGAGGAACGCGTCCGCCCATGCCCCGAGCGCACGGTCAACTGCGTCCGCAACCTCGGGAGGCGCATCGAGCGACGCTGCGACAACACCGGTCACACCATCATGACGCTCCGTCAAGAGGCGAGCGGCCGGATCTCCCATGCCTGCGATGGCCGCCTCGTGGGCCTCGATCCGAGCCTCGCCGGCCGCGACTGCGAGGAGCACATCGGAATGCTCACGATCAACCTGCTGCCACTTCTCGTCCGCCGCCTCACGAAGTGTGCGCGCCTCGTCGTAGCCGCGTTGTGACGCGGTCACGGCAGCGTCGGCCTGCTGGATCGAGCGGTTCAGCTCAACGACCTCGCTCGTCTCTTCGTCGAGACGATCAACTACAACTCGACGACGTGTTGCGATCGCTTCGAGCTCACGGTGATCCCGCTCCGCGGCATTCTCGAGCGCCCGAAGGTCTCCCCGCAGATTCGCAACAAGGCCCTCTGCAGGGAGTTGGACCTGCTCGGCAATCGTGCGTTCCTCGTCCTCGAGCGCTTCGAGTGCGACCGTGCGGCGTTCAACCTCGTCGGCACGTCGTTGCTCGGTACTGGTCGCCTCATCAACTCCTGCGGCGAGTTCTTCAAGTTCGGTTGTGAGGTCGCTTCGACGCTCCCCCGCACCCTCGATCCGGCCCTCGATCGCAACCCGCCGCTCACGAGCCACGAGGCCGTACCTGCGGAGGCGCTCGACCACGGTCTCGAGGCGAGCAGCCGCAGCCGTGTCGCGTTCGAGGGCGGCACCGGCGGCACCGGCCGATGCACGCAGTCCGCTGAGTTCGAACAAGAGGCTTGCTAGCTCCGCCTCCTCAACCACGAGCTGCTCCGACCGTGACTCATCCTCAGCCGAGGCCTCGGTCTCGTGAGTGCGAAGTTCTCGAATCGCCTCGGCGCCCAGCCAAAGCCTGAGGGCTCTCGCCTCCGACTTCACGGACCCGTGGCGGGCGGCGGCGTTGGCTTGGCGCTTCAGGGGCCGCAGAGCTCGACGCTTTTCGGAGAGAATGTCGTTGAGACGATCGACGTCCTGCTCGGTCGCATCGAGACGTCGAATGGCCCGGTCCCGGCGGCCGCGGTGTTTGGTGATTCCCGCCGCTTCTTCGATGACGGCGCGGTGTTCATCCGGACGGGCCGTGAGCACAGTTCCGATCTGACCTTGAGAAACCAAGACGTGCTGGTGCCGGCCTACCCCGCCGTCTGACAGCAATTCCTGGATATCGAGGAGGCGACAGGGTGTCCGGTTCATCTCGTACTCGGACGTGCCGTCACGGTAGAGACGCCTCGTGATCGTTATCTCGGAGAGGTCGATCGGGAGGAAGCCGTCGCTGTTGTCAAAGGTGAGCGCCACCTCGGCGCGAGAGACCGACGGCCGGGTCGCCGTCCCGGCGAACACGACGTCGTCCATCTTCTCTGTCCGCAGGGACCTGGTGGCCTGCGTACCCATCACCCAGGCGATCGCATCGAGCAGGTTGGACTTGCCGGACCCGTTCGGCCCCACCACGACGTTAACCCCGGCATCGAATTCGAGCCGGGTGCGGTCGGCGAAAGATTTAAAGCCGACAAGCGTGAGCTTCTTCAGCAGCACAGCGGCGGAGCATAGTGCCGCGAACTACATGCGTGTGACTATCGAATACAGGCCGGCGCGGCCGGATGCTGTGCCGTCGCGACAGCGGGGTAGGGAGATCCGAGACCCGAGACCCGAGACAGTCTCGTGTCTCAAGTCTCGTGTCTACTTGGTGCCGTCCAGCGATTTCAGTGCTTTTCTCGCTGCGTCTTGTTCGGCGCGTTTCTTCGAAGTGCCCGAACCGCTCGCGAGGTCCTCGCCGGACGACGACACGATCGCTGCGAACTGCTTCGCATGTTGCGGACCGGTCTCGGTGACCGTGTACTCGATGGTCCGCCCTTCGGCTACGAGTGTCTCTTGGAGCCGCGTCTTGAAGTCGCGCTGTCCCGGTTCGCCGGCCCGTTCGCGGATCATCGGGGCCCAGTGGTCGCGCACAATCTGATTCACCCGGGCGAACCCAGCATCGAGGTACACGGTCGCGAGCAACGACTCGACCACGTCGGACAGGATCGACCGTTTGGCGCGGCCGCCGGAAAGCTCCTCCCCTCGACCGAGGAGCAGCCGATCACACAATCCCCAAGATTCGGCAATTGAGGCGAGAGCCGGTTCCGAGACGACGGCTGCTCGGATCAGGGTCATCTCACCCTCGGTCGCTGTGGCGTATTCCTCATAGATGAAGCTCGTCACGGCAAGTTCGAGCACCGCATCTCCAAGGAACTCGAGCCGCTGATAGTCCGAGGAGTGAGGGTTTTCCGATGCATACGACGGATGGGTGAGCGCCCTCTCGAGCAGATCGAGATTGGCAATTCGGTAGCCGAAGACACCTTCGAAATGGGCGGCGGCGCTCGGATGATCGAACACGTCTCCGCTCATGTCGCGGCTCCTCCAATGCCGTCGGCAATGAGATCAACGAGCCCGTGACCGGCGCCTTCGGCGGCCATGTTGATCGCATTCGCCACTGCGCGATGCGAACTCGCCCCATGGGCGATAACGACCACACCTTTCGTCCCGACAAGATGGGCACCACCGATCGTCTCGGGATCGATGTGTTGCCGGAGCTTCATGAACGCCGGCATCAGCTCTCCAAGTGCGGACTGATACTCGTCGGCCTGCAGGAATTCCATCAGCACGCGAAACAGGGCGCGGCTGGTTCCTTCCCCTGTCTTGAGGAGCACATTGCCGGTGAACCCATCGGTCACAAACACGTCGGCCCGGTCTCGACCGAGATCGCGGCCTTCCACGTTGCCGACGAAGTTGAGCCCGCTCGTGCCGGCAAGAAGCGGGTAGGCAGCCTGTTCGAGGTCACGGCCTTTGCCGGCCTCCTCCCCGATATTCAGGAGCCCGACCCGCGGGTCCTCGATCTCGAGGAAGACCTCAGCCACGGCGTATCCCATCACGCCGAACTGGGCAAGCTGCTCCGGACCAACTTCGATATTGGCGCCGACGTCGAGCACGACCTCGCGTGTAGGAAAGATTGATGCGATTGCGGGTCTGGATACGCCGGGGAGTCGGCCAATCACAAAAGCGGACGCGGCAAGCGCGGCTCCGGTACTCCCCGCTGAAACCAACGACTGGGCTTCGCCGTCCTTGATGAGGCGAGCGGCGACCATGATCGAGGCATCCTTCTTCTCCCGTACGGCACGGGAAGGATCCTCACCCATCTCGACGACTTCGCTCGCGTGGACTATCGGAAGGTCGGCATCGAACCGCTCGAGAACCGGAGCGATCTGATCCTGGTCACCGACGAGGAGAACGTCGACGCCGTCCGATGCGGCATCAACCGCTCCGCGAACGACTTCAAGCGGAGCGTGGTCGCCACCCATCGCGTCGACGACAACCGTCGGCATAGCGATGTCAGACTTCTGCGATGACTTCGCGGCCGTTGTAGCTGCCGCACTCTTGGCACACGCGGTGTGGGGTGTGCTTGGCACCGCACTGTCCGCAGGTGGCAAACGTCGGGCTCGACACCTTCCACTGTGCCTTGCGCCGGCGAGTGCGTGATCGCGACATCTTCTTCTTTGGAACTGCCATCAGGAGAACCTCGTTTCGTCAGTCTCCGGGCGGGAGAAGATCGCGCAGCACGGCGAACGGTGAGCCGGTGTCGTCCGGATCGCCCGGGGGGTCGGTATTCAAGTCCGTTTCTGTTGTACTCACAAGTCCCTTGCAGGATTCGCTGCAGATCGGGAGGAGCGGAAGACCAAGAAGGGTGTCGTCGCGGAGGAACGGTTCGAGATTGATGATCGTCCCGTCGATCGGGTAGGCATCCTCGCCGGGATTCGTCTCGAAGAGGCCCGTGACCGGGTCACATCCATCGTCAATGAACTCGGTGAGACATCTGCGACACGTGTGCTCGACCGCATAACAGACCTCTCCACGCACCAGGATTCCGCCGGGAACCGGTGCAAGGGACAACTCGGCGACCAGCGGTGGTTCGGGCAGGATCCGACTCATCTCCAAGCGCCAGTCGACGACCGCCTCGACGACAACAGGCCGCGGAGGAACATCCCGCCCCAGCAGATCCGAGACATCAACAACAAACGGAGATCGCCTCACGAGTGCCTCCACACCACGTCTGCGTACTTGCTACCTATTACTTGCTACTGGCTCACCGGGGGCGGTGCACTCGGCGGCAGCGACTGGTGCAGCTCGGATCGTGCCTCGCGAACGTACCGCAGGAGTTCGCCGAGAACCTGCTCAGCTTCGGCGAGATGCCGTTCGGCGAAGTCCTCCGATTCGAGGCGGATCCGTCGCGCTTCGGTCTCGGCGTTTCGGACAAGTGTGTTCGCCTCTTCAACAGCTTCCTGCACGATGTACGACTCCGAGACCATTTGCTCGGATCGCTGCTTCGCATCCGCGATGACTTCGCGGGCCTTCTCGTTGGTCCGCGCGATGTAGGCCTCGCGCTCACGCACCATCCATCGAGCAGCTCGAAGTTCCTCGGGGAGCCCACTCTGGATCCGGGCGAGTTCGTCGAGTGTGTCGTCCTGGTTGATCATCACGCTGTTCGACAGTGGAACCTGGCGCGCATTCTCGATCTCGATCATCAGGTTCTCGAGCATGTCGAGCAGCCCGCCCGGCACCGGTGGCGGCGATTGGGGATGATCAGGATGATCCATGGTCATGCGTAACGCTCCTTCATGGCAGCCGCGACACTCGCAGGGACGAGCGCGTCGATCGCCCCGCCGAGACGGGACACCTCTTTGACCAGCGAAGACGATAGATACCCATACTCGGGTTTGGTCGCCACGAATAGCGTGACGATCCCGGACAGGTGACGGTTCATCTGTGACATCTGAAACTCGTAGTCGAAATCGGTCATGGCCCTGAGTCCTTTGACGACGACATCAGCGCCGGCCTGCTCTGCGTAGTCGACGAGCAATCCGCCGAACGACCCAACGCGGACGTTCTCCCACGGCGAGCAGAGATCGGTGAGCATCTCGATGCGCTCAGCTTCGTTGAAAAGCGCTGACTTGGACGGATTGCGGATCACGCCAACGATCACCTCGTCGAAGATGCCGACGCAGCGCTCAATGACATCGAGATGCCCGTTCGTCGGCGGGTCAAAACTGCCGGGGACAAGCGCCGCGGTCACGGTTGCTCCTTCTCGAGGGTCCAGATCTCACTGTCACCGTACCGTCGCCGGTCGGTGCACTGCAGATTATCGGACTCCGGCGCTGTTCCTCCCGCTCGGCGGTGCACGATGACGCGGCCGTCATGGGAAAGACGGTCTTTGACGAGGCCGAGGACGCGTTCCACCCGTTCGTCGTCGAACGCGTACGGAGGGTCGACGAACACAAGTGTGTACGTACGGTGGTCGCGCTCGAGGAATCGCTCGACGTCGGCATTCACCACGTCGCCGCCGAGGCCAACCGACACAACATTGTCTGCCAAGACCGCGATTGCTGCTCGATCGTTCTCCACGAACACGGCGGATTCAGCCCCGCGGCTCAGCGCCTCAAGCCCGAGGGAGCCGCTCCCCGCGAAAAGGTCGAGCACCAGACTGCCTCGCACGCGTTGGTGAAGCGACGAGAACACCGCTTCCTTCGCCCGCCCGGTGAACGGGCGGGTTCCGGCTCGGGGCGCAGCAAGGCGGCGGCCTTTGGCTTCACCGGCGATGATCCGCATGAGTGCCTGCACTCCTCTCGGGACTCAGCTTCGTTCGAGCCATTCTGCATCCTCGCCGAGCAGGGCGTGCACCTCTTCGGCAAGTTCGGGGTGTTGGACGAGGTCGGGATCACTCTGAACGAGCGTGAACGCTTCTCGCCGCGCGGCGATGAGGGATTCAACATCACGGAGCAAGTCGGCAAGCCGCAGGTCGGTCATGCCCGACTGTCGAGCCCCGAACACCGTCCCCTGGCCACGAATGCGCATGTCTTCTTCGGCGAGCCGGAATCCATCCGTGGTCGCCACCATCGCGGCGATCCGCTCTTCCCCATCGCTCGTCTTGGGTTCGGCGACAAGAAGACACGTTGCGGCATCCGCTCCCCGTCCGACGCGACCTCGCAACTGGTGGAGTTGGCTGAGGCCAAACCGGTCGGCGTCCTCGATCACCATCACTGTGGCGTTTGGGACATCGATTCCAACCTCGATAACAGTGGTCGCGACGAGAACATCGAGGTCTCCGGACCGGAATCGGTGCATGACATCGTCCTTCTCGGAAGGACGCATCTGACCGTGGAGGAGACCAAGGCGAAGACCGGGGTAGACGGACTTCAGACGCTCGTACTCTGCGGACGCCGACTTCGCTTCCATCTTCGTCGAGTCTTCGACGAGAGGGCACACAACAAAGGCCTGCCGCCCGGCCGCCACCTCGCTCCGCACGAGGCCGTACACCACCTCGAGCGATTCCGGGTCCGTTGGCACGTGGCGGGTCTCGACCGGCAAACGCCCCGGTGGGAGCTCATCGAGGACCGACACATCCAGGTCGCCGTAGAGGGTCATCGAGAGTGTTCTCGGGATCGGCGTCGCCGTCATGATCAGCAGATCCGGATCATGGTCGGATGCCTTGTCCCGCAACATCACCCGCTGGTGCACACCGAATCGGTGCTGCTCATCGACAACTGCGATGCCGAGACGTCCGAAGTGCACCCCCTCCTGGATCAGAGCATGGGTGCCGATCACGATGTCGACAACGCCGTCTGCGATCCACCCGGTCACGGTCCCTCGATCGGTGCTCCCGCCGAAGTTCGTGATGGCGCGGTTTGCGGTGAGGAGCGCCACGCGCACATCGGGATCTCCGTTGCGAGCAAACAGATTGCCCGTGCCGGAGGCACCCGGACCGCCGTCTGGTGCAAGACCTGCAGACTCCAGAGCGTCCACCGTCGACAGGTAGTGCTGCTCGGCCAGCACCTCGGTCGGGGCCATGATCGCGCCCTGGTAGCCGCCCTGGACGGCCACGAGCAGCGTGGCCAACGCGACCACGGTTTTGCCCGAACCTACCTCACCTTGGAGCAGCCGATGCATCGGGTGGTGCCCTGCCAGATCGACCCGTATCTCTTCGATCACTCGCTCCTGTGCCCCGGTCAGCCGGTACGGCAGAGCACCGAGGAACTGGTCGACGATGGGGCCATCGAGTGCGTGGGTCGCGCCCTTCGCCTCACGTCCCTGGCGCTGCTTGCGCATGGCAAGGGCGACCTGAATCCTGAAGAACTCGTCGAAGATGAGCCGCTCGCGCGCACGACCCGCCTCGACGTGATCTTCCGGGAAGTGGATCGTCGCGATCGACCGGTCGCGGCCGACGAGGTCGAGCCGGCTCAAGATGTCTGCAGGGACCACCTCGGTGATCGGTCGTGATCGTCGCAGTGCGTTGGCCACCGCTTCGCGCAGCTTCATCGGTTTCATCCCGCCGACGCTCGGGTGAACGGGCACAACTCGTCCGGTGACGAGTGCGTCCTCTTGATCAAGCCGATCCAGGTCGGGGGCTTTCATCTGAAGGCGACCGCGGAACAGCTCTGCCTTCCCCGAGATCGCCACCTCCTCGCCCTTCTCGAGCTTGAGGTACGGGTTGAACCAGACCGCGTGCAAGGTGCTTGTGCCGTCGCCGATGGTCGCTTCGACCATCGTTCGATTCCTCGAAATCCGCCGTCGCGAGACACTCTGGACAACACCGCCGACGGTGACCTCCTCGCCGAGCGGCACCGACGTCAGATCAAAGAGCTGCGACCGATCGAGATAACGACGGGGTACATGCAGCAACAACTGAGCCACCGAGGCGATGCCCGCGTCGGTGAGGCGTTTTGCCCTGCGGGCGCCGATGTCCTTCACCGCACTGATAGGGATGCTGTTGAGATACGCGAGGCTTCGGCCACGCGCCGGTGCTTCATTCGAGGTCACGGGACCATGATGGTCCGTCGCGGTTCGAAGGTCGTTGTTCACCCGACCCTGCTAGCCTCCCGGATCACCTCAGGAGGTCCCCCCACATGTCATACCGGTGTGAAGTCTGCGGCAAGGAGCCGTGGTTCGGCAAGCAAGTCAGCTTCTCGCACAAACGTTCCAGCCGCCGGTGGCTTCCCAACATCCAGCGCATTCGCGTGAAGCACGGCAGCAACTCCCGCCGCATCCGGGTATGCACCTCGTGTATCAAGGCCGGCAAAGTCGAGAAGGTCTAGCCCGTGCAGGGGGTCGTCAAGGTCTACGACCCTCGATCCGGAGTCGGCGTCATCGTGCGTGACGACGACCGCTCCGAGGTCTATCTCCGCCCGGGTTCGCTCGAGGGTTCGATGTTTCGCATGCTACGCCAGGGACAGCGGGTGATCTTCGAGACCGACGAAGACAACGGCCGCCTATTCGCTCGCGATCTTCGCTTCGGCGCAGACGGTTACTAAGCCCGGCACCGCTCCGGTACACTGGCCTCCCAGAGCGAGGAGGATCCGTGGTCCGAGCGTACGTCCTGATTCAGACCGACACCGGCAGAGCCGCCGACGTCGCGGGCGGCATCCGGGGGTTGCCCGGTGTCATCTCCACCGAAGCGGTAACGGGCCCGTACGACGTCGTGGTATTCGTAGAGGCCGAAGACGTCGACGCCCTCGGTCAACTTGTCGTGACTGCCGTCCAGCCGGTCGACGGCATCGTCCGTACGCTGACCTGCCCGGTTATCAGGATCTAGCGTTCAGAGCCTCTCGCCCACCATCGCGAGGTTCACGAGCTCGTTGCAGAGCTCCGCGTAGGTCATGCCGGTCGCGGCCCACATCTTGGGAAAGCCGGAGATCGGTGTGAAGCCTGGCATCGTGTTCACTTCGTTGATCACGAACCCGCCACCCCCGCCGAGGTAGAAGAAGTCGATCCGAGCCAAACCGCGGCACTCGATCGCTTGGAAGGCTCGAGCGGCCAGCGAACGCACCTCGGCCATCCGTCGCTCCGACAGTCGAGCCGGCGCTTCAAAATCGCTTGCCTCGTCCTCGTATTTCGAGGTGTAGTCGTACCACTCCCCTGCTGAATGAACCTCACCGGCAAGCGCGGTCCGAGGCCCGTCCAGCACGGCGACTTCGATCTCTCGGCCGGAGATGAACTCCTCGACAACCACCTTCTCGCCGTATCGCAGGGCAACTTCGATGGCGCGCTTGACCTCGAGCGGTTTCTCGGCCTTGCTGATGCCGACCGATGAGCCGAGCTCTGCCGGCTTCACGAACACCGGTGATCCGAGCTCCCTGAGAATCGATCTCACGGTGCCGTCGGGATTCGCGCGGTACGCCGGGCCGCGAACGACTCGCCATCGGGATGTGGGTATCCCTGCCGATTCAAAGGCACTCTTGGCAATGTCCTTGTCCATCGCAAGCGCCGACGGCAACACCCCGCAACCCACGTACGGCTTGCCTGCGATTTCGAACACACCCTGGATGGTTCCGTCCTCCCCGTAGGGACCGTGCAGAACCGGGAACACCACGTCGTAGTTGACGGCGTTGTCTCCAACGAGCAGCCGGCCGTCTGGCAGGCGCAGGGCGGCGGGACGGCCTTCGGCGCGGAAGGGTCGGTGCGCCGTGTCGACAATCCACCAGGCACCTTCGCGGTCGATGCCGACGGGGATAACTCGATGGCCGCCCTCAACGAGGGCGTCGTAGATCGCCACCGCCGAAACACACGAAACCTCGTGCTCGGCTGAACGACCACCAAAGAGAAGCAGCACTCTGGACATCTGGAAAGACTACCGACGAGTCAGGATGTGCGGCGGACAATCGGCAGCGTCATTCCTTGGAGGTTCGCCGATCGAGCGAGATTGCGTGGAACCCACCATCGACGTGCACGATCTCCCCGGTGGTGGCGAGCGACCAATCGGAGAGCAGCACGCATACCATTCGCGCAACCGGGTCCGGGTCGTGGATATCCCAGGGCAATGGAGCTCGCTCGTGCCAAGCGTTCACGAATTCGTCGATGCCTGGGATCGACTTCGCTGCCACCGTAGCGAGCGGTCCAGCCGCGACAGCGTTGACTCGAATCCGGTCGTCACCAAGGTATCGGGCGAGGTATCGCGTGACGGATTGGAGGGCGGACTTGGAGACGCCCATCCAGTCGTACGCCGGCCACGCCGTGGAGTTGTCGAAGTCGAGTGTCACCAGCGATCCCCCGCCCGCGACTCGCATCAGCGGCAGGAGGCCCACCGCCAGGGTTTTGTACGAGAACGCTGATGTCAGGAACGCGGTTGAAGCGGAGTCAGCCGGAGTATTGAGGAAATTGCCGCCAAGTGCGTCCTCGGGTGCGAACGCGATCGCGTGCAGCGCCCCGTCGACGGCGCCCCAGCGTTCGGTGAGGTCGGCGACCAACACGTCCATGTGGTCCGGATCGTTGATGTCGAGTTCGAGTACCGGCGGTGGGTCGGGGAGCCGGTTTGCCGAACGTTCGGTAAGCCGGATCGCTCGACCGAATCCGGTGAGCACGATCTCTGCGCCCTGTTCCTGGGCGATCTTCGCGACGTGCCACGCAATCGAATCGTTTGTCAGCACACCGGTGATCACCAACCGTTTCCCGTTCAGCACGTTGTGGTCCTTCCCCTTAGGGCGCGACATCCTAGGGCCGGGATCAGCCCACGTTCGACCAGGCTCGGAAGCCGAGCCCCATGACGAACAAGAGCAGCAGGCCGTACCAGAGGGCCGGTCTGCGCGCGAGCTGGACCCGGTACACGTACGCGAGACTGAACGTGATCGCGATCAGAATGCCGTAGAAAACGTGGAACCCGTTCAGGGGCCGCAACCCGTACACGTAGAGGGCGACACCCGCAGCAACCTGGATCAGCATCGCAGTGACGGCCACCCCGACGGCGATTCCGAAAGCCCGACCCGACGGGCGCTTCAGGATCGCAAGCCCGAGCCCCCACACTCCGACGGCGCCGGTGGTCACAAGCGCTACCCACACCCAATGTGAGTGAAACCAGAGAATCGATGTCATGATCGTCCCGAGAGCATGCGGAGAGCCTAGGGAGACACGGATCGAAGACACGAGACACGACGAAGCCTGGAGTCTCAGGTCTCAGGTCTCAGGTCTCAGCTCTCAGGTCTCAGCTCTCTCCTCTACTACCGTCATCCCCATGCCCGACATCACCATCGATTCGATTGCCCATGGAGGTGAGGGAATCGGCCGGATCAACGGGAAGGCGCACTTCGTCGCTGGAGCGATACCGGGAGAGCGGGTCGAAGTGGAGGTGGTCCGTGAGAAGCGGCGCTGGGCCCGGGCGAAGCTCATCCGGATTGTCGAAGCATCGCCCGACCGGGTCGAGGCCCCGTGTCCCGCGTTCGGTGTGTGCGGCGGGTGCACGTGGCAGTACGCAACCTATGAGCGCCAACTCGAATGGAAACGAGACGTCGTAGCCGGCCAGCTTGCGCATCTCGGGCGGCTCGCGAACATCGACGTCAGGCCCGCCCTAGCTCCCGGATCTCCCTTCGCCTACCGCAACCGGATGGATTTCGCCGTGTCGCATGGCCGTCCTGCGCTTCATGAGCACGCATCGAACCGTCTCGTCTCCCTGAACGGCTGCCCGCTCCTGAAACCGCAACTCGCGGAGCGCTTCGCTGCCCTCGGCGATCTCAACGGTGTGCGCAAGGTTGTGCTCCGAACCGGTGTCAACACCGGCGAAAATCTCATCCTCCTCGAAGGCCGGGTACCAGAGCAGGCCTCGACGTGGGACGCCTCCGTGGTTGTTCGGTCGCACGATGACCTGCACACACTCCGCGGCCGGCCATGGTTTGAAGAGGAGATTGACGGCGTGCGGTTCCGCGTCCCGGCAGCCTCGTTCTTCCAGGTCAACACGGAGGGCGCCGAGATGCTCGTCGCTCTCGTCTCCGCCGCGGCCGGCCTCACGGCCGACGATGTCCTCCTCGATGGATACGCCGGAGTGGGACTCTTTGCAGCGACCGTCGGCCGGTCGGCGCTGCGGGTGGTGACCATCGATTCCGACAAGGCTTCGTTCCGTGCCATCACCGGGAACCTGGAAGCAGCCATCCCCGGTCGGTTCCATTCGATGCTCGGCGGATTCGAGGGAACCGCCGGCGCAGTGGATGACCGGTGGGACGTCGCAATCGTGGATCCCCCGCGAGCGGGCCTCGCAGCCGTCGGCGTTGATGCGGTAACGAGGACGGCGCCACGAACGATCGTGCTGATCTCGTGTGATCCGGCGTCACTCGCCAGGGATGCTGGGCTGTTGACGACGGCCGGCTACCGGCTCGACTGGGTGCAGCCGGTGGATCTCTTCCCACAGACGTACCACGTCGAGACCGTCACACGATTCGAGCTGCGGTAGCACTAGATCTCGTCGACGAGCTTTTGGCGTTTCGCTTCGTACTCCTCGTCGGTGAGGATGCCGTCGTCGTGGAGTTGCTTCAAGCGCTGGAGTTGCTCCGTCGGATCGGCGTCGGGCGCCTGAACGACGGTTCCGCTTTGCATCGAGAGCGATCGTTCCTCACGCACCTTGTACAGGAGGGCGGCGAAGTTGTCCGGACGGGGGATGTTCTTGAACTCACTCTGGCCGGTCGTCCCCGCCGACTCGACGAGCAGATCTCCAGCACCGAGCATCCGCTCGATGGCCGTCTGGCTGAAGTTCACGTTCGTGATGTTCTCGAGCGGGATTTCGATACCCGACTTCGCAAGCAGACCCCGACGAGTGATCAACCGCTCGTTGGTGAGGACATAACGCGTCGTGAGCCAGCTGACGATTGGGCGCACGACGAACCAGATGGCGGCACCGATCACCGCGAACGTGAGGATCCACTGGACCCAATCCCATGCATCACCATCGGGAAGCACCCATTCGATGAGCCCGATCACGATAAGCGCAAGGACGAACCATGCAATCGGGACGATCAGGAGCTTCCAGTGCTGCCGGAACTCCGTGACGATAATCTCGCCTTCGCTGAGCGAATCTTCGGGCCATGCCATGGCGGTGAGTGTAGCCGAATGACCCGGGCGGCCCATGACGCGGGAAACCCCGAGAAAGCTTGCGCCCCCTCGGGGTGTTCCCGGTCCGGCGGTCTCTGCCCCGAGAGGCAGATTCCGTCGGTACGAGCGGCCTTTCGACCGTTCGTGTCTCTCCATCCGGCCGAAGCCGTCCGGCGAGGTGTCCTTCCGCCCGGTCCCGGCCCGAGGGCCGCTTCCGATGGCCCCTTGCGGAGCCGACTCCGCCCCTTTCGGGGGGTGCCCGGTCGAACTGTCCCGTCCCCCTTTCGGGCTCCGGGCCGACCCTTTCGAGCCGGATGTCTCCGTTCCGGTTTCCCTTCCCGGCGACAAACGAGAAGGTAGGGCAGTCAAGCGCGTACGTCTACTCGAAACGCTCCTGAGATTTCGCGAGTGAAGAAGAAGATTCGCGAGGCGGGTCGAGACAGGAGGGAAGAGACGTGAGATCCGAGACTTGAGACTCGAGACTTGAGACTCGCGGCCGACCTCATCTTCGTGATGCTGGCTCCCAGGCTGCCCCCTCAACCCTGGGGCGCTTTGTGGGTCGTGGATCTGTCTGACCCCCTCCGTCAGCGGCTTCGCCGCTGGTCAGGTTCCGCCGCTTGTGGGTCGTGGATCTGTCTGACCCCCTCCGAA
>Ga0316198_10001458_pt1 | contig 13923 bp, 10 predicted proteins | sample OudBieAanoxic_MG_FD_204935 | JGI IMG/M metagenome (GOLD analysis project Ga0316198, IMG submission 204935) | Coastal sediment microbial communities from Oude Bieten Haven, Netherlands - site A anoxic | ecosystem: Environmental > Aquatic > Marine > Coastal > Sediment | place: Netherlands...
GCATTGACAGAGAAATAGTCTGATTCGCTTGATGCCCTGGTAATACCAGCCGCGTGGACCACGTGAGATACGTCACGCAGCGACTCGTCCATGGCATCTGCAGACGACAGGTCAATCGTCGTCGTTTCGACGGTCTCCGCGGGCAGGCCGCGCAACCATCGAACGTCGCTCGTGGTCCGAATCGCGCACCGGACTCGAAACCCGCTGCGGACAAGGGCTTCGGCGACGTGGCTGCCGACAAACCCCGTGGCTCCGGTCAGGAATACGAGAGAGGACATCTTTCGGTCAGATCGGGCGATCGTACAGTAGATAGCGCTTGGAGATCACGGACCCGATGCGTTCGAGTGGCTTTCGCATCGCGACGTTGTCCTCGAGGATCCACGAGAACTCGCCGCCGATCGTCCCGGCGGCGCCTCCGTGCCGGAACAGGGCCATGATAAGGAGGTTGTCGATGCCCTGGCCGCGCGCCTCGGGTACCAGCCCCAGGGTCAGGACACGACAGTAGTTCATCTTCGGCAGGTACTTCAGAATCTTCGCCAGGCCGAAGGGGAACAGGCGCCCTTTCGCGTGAATCAACGCCTGGTTCGCGTCCATCAGGAACAGAGTAAACCCGATCGTCTCACCGTCGTCCCGTTCGGCGAAGATCACCTGCGTCGGAATACGCTTCACGAGCGGCTTCAACTCGTGCGCCATGAAGTCGATTTCGGCGTCGGTCATCGGAACGAAGCCCCAGTTCTTCTCCCAGGCCCTGTTGTAGAGACCCCGGAGACGCTCGAGCTCGCCCTCGAAATTGTCCATGTCGATGGTGCGCGTGCGGACTCCGAGCCGCTTCTCGAGCTTCTTCTCGAGCTTCACCAGCTTCTCGGGCGCGTCGCTGTGCGACAGATGATAGCCGATCAGGCTCCGCACTTCCTCGAATCCGGCGCCGGTGACCAGTTCGATGTAGTACTCGGGGTTGTACGGCATCATCACCGTCGGCGGACGGTCGAAGCCCAGTGTCAGCAGACCCGCCGTCTCGTTCAGCGAGAAAGAAGTGGGGCCCCGCATCGTCTCGAGCCCCCGCTCCCGCAGCCACTCCGCGGTCCGGTCGAACAGGGCTGCCGCCACTTCCGGGTCATTCACGCACTCGAAGTAGCCGAAGAAGCCCACGGGCTCCTCGTGGTAGGCCACGTGGTTCCGGTTGTTGATCGCGGTGATCCGTCCGACGGGCCGGCCGTCCCGGTAGGCGACGAACGGCTGCACCTCGGAATGGGTATGGAACGGGTGTTTCTTCTTGTTGAACGCCGTCCTGACGTCCCGAATCAACGGCGCAACCCAATTCGGGTCGCCGTCGTAGATCCAATACGGAAGCTGGATGAAGTCCCGGAATCGCTTCCTGTCGTCTGCCGGCTTGACCTCTATCCGGCGGTCTCGATCGTTCACAGAACTCCGTACTTCTTGCCGGCCTTTTCGAGAACCTCCAGCACGAAGTCGAGCTGCTCGTCCGTGTGCGTCGCCATGTAGCTCGTCCGCAGTCGGCAGCCGCCCTCGGGTACGGCGGGAGGCACGACGGGGTTCGTGAATACGCCGGCGTCGAGCGCATGGCGCCAGACCTGGAACGTGACGTCCATCGGACCGATCAGCAGCGGAATGATCGGAGTTCCCGTCGGACCGATCTCGTAGCCCATCGCCTTGAGCTCGGCCATCATCCGATGCGTAACCTCCCACAGCCGCGTGCGTCGCTCCGGTTCTGTGCGGATGAGCTCGAGCGCCGCGCGCACGGTCGCCACGGCGGAGGGCGGCATGCTCGCGCTGAAGATCTGGGTACGAGCGTGGTTGCGGAGATAATCGATCACGATGTCGTCACCGGCGACGAAGCCGCCGATGGAGGCGAGAGACTTCGAAAACGTGCCGGTGATCAGGTCGACCTCATCCGTCAGACCCCAGTGTGCCGCCGTGCCTTCGCCGTTCGGGCCCAGGACGCCCAGCGAGTGCGCATCATCGACGAGCAGCGCGGCGTCGTACTTCTTCACCAGAGGAACGAGTTCAGGGAGGTTGGCGATGTCGCCTTCCATGCTGTATACCCCGTCCACCACGACCAGCTTGCCACGGTCCGGATCGGTGGCCTGCAGCAGATTCTCCAGGTGAGCGTAGTCTTCGTGCCGGAAGCGCTCCGTCTGGCCGAAGCTGAGACGTGCACCGTCCTGGAGACAGGCATGGCCGTATTTGTCCAGAAAGACTGTGTCGCCGCGTCCGACCGTCGCGGCGATAGCGCCGAGATTCGTCTGGTAACCCGTACTGAAAACGAGGGCCGCTTCTTTTCCCGTGAAGTCGGCCAACTCTTCCTCGAGCAGATCGTGAATGTCGAGGTTTCCGTTCAGAAAACGGCTTCCGGTGTTGCCGCTGCCGTAGGTCTCCAGCGCGTGGCGAGCCGCGTCGAGAACCAGGGGATGGTGGGTCAGTCCCATGTAGTTGTTTGAGCCGATCATCACTTTCCGCTGGCCGTCGATGACGACCTCGGTGTCCCGTGACTCCGTGATCCTCTGGAAATACGGGTACAAGCCGGCGGCGCGAGCGTCGCGGGCGGTGGTGAATGCGGCGCATTTATCGAAAAGGTGCATCTGGTGCGACCTCCGGAGAGGATCTGGTGGACGGTTCCCATACGGTATGGACTCCGCGCCAAACGCCGGAAGCTACCCGAGCCGTTCTGGCCCGGCAAGAAAAGGCCGCGATGAAATAGCGTTGAATCCTCGGGTGTATCCTCGCACGCCGGCCGCACTGCCCTGTGCCGTCCACCTGCAGCGAGGTGAGTGTCATGGATGATCGAATCCTGGAACCGGAGTCTGAGTCCGACTGGGTGCTGCGCTCATTGGACCTCACACTTCGCTCCATCGCCTGCCTGGCCGAGTCGGCTGCTGAGACAGATAGTAGCGCGCTCGTACCCGTCATTCGGGACCTCGCCGACCAGGCGGTCATTTGGGCGGATCTGGCGCATGACGGGCTCCCGAAAGATATCAGCTCAGACTACCCGGATGACGGAGCGATAGAGGCTGCGATGCTCGTCGCCCGCAGCACGGCGGGTATGGCCGGAAGATTCCGTTCGAGCCGGGCCCGGCTGGGTCCGGAAGTCCGCCGGGCAGTGAACTGTTGCGCCGCGGATCTCGATGCGCACGCACGCTGGGCGGCCGAACATCTGCGTGAGGCAGAATTTATGGGATTCGGCGAGCGCCTCAGGAGCGCGTGGTCACGGCTCCCGTCCCGGCAGGAATTCTTAGAACCAAATTCTGTCCTGAGCGCACGCCAGCCGTCTGAGCCACCGATTCCGGCTGCGGCTCCTTGCCCGGCGAGCGGAGAGGGAGCATCCTCCGCGGCGTGAACAACCACGCGAAGCGTATCAATTTCGAATCTCTGGTCGCCATGCTGGCGATCGTCGGCTCTCTGGGGGCCGCTGCGTGCGCTTCCGGCTCTTCCGGAGGCGCAGCGGTTCCCGAATCGGGCCCGGCTCCGGCCATCCAGCCGATGGCTTACGACTCTGTACTTGCCGACGACGTACAACGCGAGGCGGCACGGAGGGACGCCGAGGATCTGCGGGAGGTGGCTGCCGAAGCCCGGGCTGCCAATGCCGGTCGCCCACGTTCCATACTCCCATTCGGAGTGACCTGGGCTCCGGCTCCGGAGGAGGGCTCCGCCTTCGGCATTCGGGTGCTCGAACGACCGTCTGGCCGTCAGCCCACGGCGATCACGGGAGAATTCGCGGAGCTTCCGATCCGATTTGGCCAGCTGGATGGCGCGTGGTTCGGGCTCGCGGCCGTCCCGATCGGTACCGAACGTGATCAGACCCTCGTACTGAGTTTCCAGTTCGACGACGGATCGACGTACGAGCAGACGCTGTCGCTGGCAGTGGAGTCGCGGAATTTTACTTCCTCGCAGATGAGCGTGGCTCCGAAGTATTCCTCGCCGTCGGCGGAGGCGTTGGAACGCGTCGGTCGTGAGCGGACGCTCATTCGATCCGTTCTGGATACGGCCAGCGCGGACTGGTTGATCGACACGTCGTTCAGGGCGCCGCGGCCGATGAACACCACGAGTCCCTACGGACAGGCTCGCGTGTTCAACGGAGAGCTTCGCAGCCGTCATACGGGCCTCGATCTAAAGGGAGCGAACGGCGATCCCGTGCGGGCGGCCGCCCGCGGGCGTGTGCTGATCGCACAGGAGCTGTACTTCTCGGGCAACGGCGTGTACCTCGATCACGGACGCGGCGTCTACACCGGGTATTTTCACCTGTCGAAGATTCTCGTCGAGGTGGGCGAGATGGTAGAAGCCGGCCAGCTCGTTGGAGAGGTCGGGTCCACGGGCAGGGTCACGGGTCCGCACCTGCACTGGTCGCTGTGGGTAGCCGGAAACAGCCTGGACGCCGGAAGTCTGCTGGAGATGACGGTGCCGCTCGGGGAAACCACCCGCTGAAATGCACCGTGCCAGCTTGCCGCTGCTCCATGCGCAGAGCAGTTTGACACTCCATTCTCACCCCCACGGCGAAGCGTGCAGTTTGATATTCCATTCTCACCCCCACGGCGAAGCGTAATGACAAGGATTGCACTCGTTCTCGGCGGAGGTGTCTCGCTCGGTTCCTATATCGGCGGGGCCGTGACCGAGATTCTGACCGCGCTGTCTCGAAGCGATGCGCGTGAGCCAGTCAGGCTGCACGTGATCACCGGCGGTTCGGCCGGCGCCCTGAACGCGGGCCTCGCGGCCCGGGCACTGGCCGTGAACCCGAATGTCGTCCCCTGGATCGAGAAGGCTTGGGTAGACGCCGCGGACGCACAGTACCTCCTGAATCCGGGGCGGAAGAACCGGGTGGGAGCGCTGGATGCAGGGGTGCTGGAGGATCTGTCCAGTGCACTGATCTCCGCCGACCCCGCCTCGGACGATGGCCCGTCCAGTGCTCTCGGAACTCCACTGAGAGTCGGGATCACGCTGTCGAGCCTGCACGGGATTCGATACGACTACCGGTACGGATTTCTCAACGTCCCGGACCGGGCGTTCGGTACGAGAACGTACTCCGACTGGATTGATTTCGAATTGCCCGCAGGCGCAGGAGCGGCCGATGACGTGTGGGAGAGAATCCGTGATGCCGTAGTCGCCTCCGCCGCTTTTCCATTCGCTTTTCCTCCACGCCGGCTGACCCGGCAGAGAAGTGAGTACCCCGGAGCGCGTCTTCCCGGCGGAGCTAATGATCCGCTGGACATGTGGTATGTCGACGGCGGCCTGTTCGACGCCGCTCCGCTGGGCCTCGCCAAGGACCTGGTGGAGCGCGAACCGGGATACCGTGACCAGGACTGGCGGTACATCGTCGTCGAGCCGTCGTTGCGCAGTACGGGCACGGAATCCGGGCTCGCCGCGAACGATCCGGACTCGGTCGGGGCGCTGACAGAAAGCCTCGCCCGAGCAGTCCTCGGCCAGGGCGCTGCCCAGGACTGGATTCGGGCCAATCGGGTGAACGCGCGGCTGGAGATCCTCGGTGCACTGCTGGAGCGGCTGCCCGAAATGGACGACCGGATCACGGATCCGGAGGAAGTCGCGCTAGGCCGGTACATCGGCGAGCTAGCCGAACGAGTCGCGGAGATGAAGGTGGCGGCCGACCCGACGGGCCGTTCGGCGCTCGGGCCGGACCCGGCGGTCGACTACCTCGAGCGGAACATGGAGAGGATAGAGTCGGATTCACGCTACGTCGACGTATTCGCCTCCGCTGACACGCGCGCCGGCCGATCCCGCCTGGCGAAATTGATCTTCGTGCTCGAAGCGAGCAGCGGCCTGCGGGACAAGGACATCATGCGGCTGTACCTCGTCGCTCCCGAGTCGGACAGGGAGCTCGCAGGTGACTACCTGGGCGGATTCGGTGGGTTCCTGCACCGTGACTGGCGGGCTCATGATTTCCGGGCAGGCCGCCGCGACGCACGTCGGATGCTGGAAACGGGATTGTCCGATGTCCTGAGCTATCGGCCCGACGATGACGCGGCCTACGAGGTCGGCCAGGTGGAGCCGAGCTGGAACCAGGTGCCGCCGGAGACCCGGCGGCGGGTCGAACAGGCGGTGGGAGCCGAGGCTGACCGATGGATCGGCGAATTTCAGCCCGGAGCAGTCGCAAGCGCGTTCGGCTGGGCGTGGAAGCCCGTGGTGCGGCGCTGGATCACCGACCGCAGCATCAGGGCGATCTCCGAGGCCCGCTGAGGCGTCAGACCGCGGCGGTCTCCCGCTCCTCGAAGCCGACGATCTTCCCTGCGAAGGCCGAGGCCAGCACAGTGTACGGACTCGCCAGGTAGACCTTCCCCGGGCCGCTGCGGCCCGGGAAGTTCCGATTGATCGAGCTTACCGTCACCTGGTCAGGCGACCCGCTGACGCCCGGTCCGGCATTTATGCAGGCCCCGCACCCGGGCGCCAGCACCCGGATCCCGGCTTCCAGGAATCGTTCGTGCCAACCCTGCTCGAGGGCGTAGCGCTCCACATCCACCGAACCGTACTGCAGATAGGCTTCGACCCCTTCGGCGACCACCCGGCCTTCGGCCAGCGCCCGCTCCACGACCCGAGCCGCCATCGCCACGTCGTCACGCTTCGCGCCGGTGCAGGATCCGGCGTAGACAATGTCGACCGGCACATCTCCGATCTCATTCACCCCGACCCCATTCCCGGGATCGCCGGGCGTGGCAACCATCGGCTTCAGGGACGTCGCGTCGATGTTCATCGTCCACTCGTACTCCGCCCCGGGATCGCTCTCCATGTCCGCGATCAGCCGATAGGCCTCGGCCCGATCCAGCCCGCGACGCTGGATCAGGAAGTCAGCGGTCCGTCCGTCCGGCACGACGATTCCCGTGAACGCTCCGACCTCCGCGGCCATGTTGGTGAGGGTCGCGCGTTCGTCCACGCTCAAAGCTCGGACGGCCTCGCCCCCGTATTCGAGGATCTTGCCGATCGCGTCACCGTCGCGGACATACGGGTGCCGAAGGACCTCGAGCATCAGGTCCTTGGCAGTGACCCCGGGCCGCAGCGTCCCACTGACTTCGACTCTGACTGAACGCGGCACGCGAAGCCGCACGTCCCGGGTGGTCCAGCTGTTCACGATCGCCGTCGTCCCGACGCCGAACGCGAAACAACCAATTGCCCCGGAGTGCGGAGTGTGCGAGTCGCTGCCCACGATGACCTGGCCGGGCAGCGCGTACTCGTCCAGCATCTTGACGTGACAGATCGCTTCGCTGCCCACTCGATCCGGCAGTTCGCCGTGCAGGCGGACGCCCTGCTCCGCCGCGAAAGCCCGCTGGCGGTCGTGTAATGCGTGCGCCGCATCCAGCAGACCCAGTTCGATCTTCTCCGCGCTGATCACCTGGTCCAGAAACGCGAGGTGGTCGCGGAAGAACAGGACGCTGTCCCGCTCGGCGATCATGGCTCCCTTCCCGGCGAACTCTTCCCAGAAAGTCGACGCCATCGGAGTCACGTACTCGTGGCTGAACCGGAGATCGCACCGGACGAATCCCTCATCGCCCGGCTTCACGGCCGCGACTCCCACGGCGTCGGCTGCCACGTCGGACACCCAGTGTCGTGCGAGGATCTTTTCGCCGACGGTCATCGCGCGCCGTTCATCCGTTACGACGTCGGGCACCTGGACCATTCCCTTGAGTCGGGCCACCGCATAGTCGAGCAGTCCCCCGTACTCGATGATGTCGCGCTGAATCTGCCCAGCCTCTCCGATGAACGTCTCGAGCGGGATTTCGTCGCCACGGCGAATCCGGTCGATGACCGAGAAATCGGTGGTGGTGAGGATGCCCAGGTTCTCACAGTTCTCCTTGTAGATCCGCTCGATGTTCTCTGCGATCACGATGCGGATGCCCGCCGCCCGCTCTGCATACGGGGACGCCTCACGGCTGGATCCCTTTCCGCGTCGCTTACCCGAAACGGCGGCCACGAATCCTCCGCCGACCACGTCGCCTTTCCCGATCGGCTGCTCGCCTTCGCACCGCAGGCCGACGTAGGGGTACTGGCCAAGCGTCTCGTCGTAGAAGTAGCACACCCACGCGGGCGTGATCTCGTCCGTGCTGATGTTGTCTCGCAGGGGAATCGACGGATCCCAATCCAGGTCTTCACCAGCCAGCTGCCGCCGGATCAGCTCCGGGTCTTCGGTCAGGAACAGGATCCTGCCGGAGAGCCGGACCGTGGATGGCCTCTTGTGGACTTCGCGGGCGAGCAGTGTCTCGAGCATGAACGCTTCCAGGTTTGCGGACGAGCCCTGCCGTGCGGACCGGGCAAGCGACCCGGCGGACCCCCATCGACTCTCGATGGCCTCGCCGGAAGGCGGCCCAATCTACTCAGGGTTCCAATTCCCTGCGAGTCGGCAACGTGGTTCCGCGCCGGGCGGGAATCGGCCGTCCTCGCGCCACGGGAGGGGCTCTCCTATACTCGTCTGCCCGACAACCCGGCCCGAATTCATCGACACTCGGGAGACTTCAGTGGAAACGATCGACTGGACCGACTTCGAGCGGGTGGACATCAGGACAGGGACTGTCGTGGAAGCCGAGGAATTCCCCCGCGATACAGCGTGGAGGAGCTCGTCGGGCTCCAGGTCGTAGCCTGCGTGAATCTCGGCCCGCGAAATATCGCCGGGTTCATGTCCGAATGTCTTACACTCGGCGTACCGGACGAGGAGGGTGAGACGATCCTCCTGTCTCCGACCCGGCGCGTGCCGGACGGAGGCCGGCTGTTCTGAGGAGATCCGACATGACTGACGTCGAACTACAGTGGACCGCTCTCACCGAGACCGTCGGGCTGTACGATGACGTGTCACGGAGCGTCTGGAACATCGAGGGCGCGAAGGCATTGGAAGCTCTCCAGGGACTGCTCACCAATGATCTCCGGACGGCCGAAGAAGGCCAGGCGATTCCCTGTCTCGCGCTGACTCCGAAGGGTCGGCCCATCACGGATTTGCGGGTGTGGAAGCGATCAGCCCGAGAGGGGTCGGCCGTGCTCGATCTGTCGGCGGAAGGCGCGGACGAGCTGCTGACTCACTTCGGTCGCTACCTGCCTCCTCGTTTTGCCACGATTGTGCCCCGTCCTGAAGCGAAGATCCTCAGGGTGCTCGGGCCGCTGGCAGACAGCGCATTGCTGAGTGCGTTTGGTACCGACCTGGAGCTTCCCGCTGAGGACAGGTTCGTCCAGACGCGGCTCGAAGCTGCGTCGGGCGTTGACCTCGAGGGACATACCGGCGCTCCGATGCTGCTTGGTCGCCCGGATTCCGAAGGAGGAGGCTGGGATATTCTTCTTCCCGTTCAGCACCCTGCGGTGGAGGAAGCCCTGCTCGAAGCAGTCGAATCCGCAGGAGGACGCGCTGTCGGACCGGAGGCATGGGACATCTGGCGGGTCGAACGGGGAATCCCGGAATTCGGCAGGGACTTCGGGCTGGAGAACCTGGTCCAGGAGACCGGTCTCACCGAGCGAACCGTGAGCTTCGAGAAGGGATGCTACACGGGGCAGGAAGTAGTGGCGAGGATCCACTACCGGGGACACGTCAACCAGCGCCTGATGGGACTTCAGGCACCGGGCGACGAGCCACCGCCGCCCGCGGCTGAACTGTTCAGGGAAGAGAAGGCGTCTGGCAGGATCACGTCCCCGGTTCATTCTCCCCGGTTCGGCTCGATCGCGCTCGGGATGATCCGGCGCGAAGTCGATCCCGGGACACTCCTCTCGGTGTCGCCTGCGGCGAAACCAGACATCATGGTGCGAACCCTTCCCTTTACGTTTCCGTAAAGTGCAGATGACCGCCGTTTGTCCTTTTCTGCGGGTCTCCCTATGTTCGCGCCACGGGAGCGCCGGACCGTCTACCGTACGATCGATCCGGATACACCGCTCGACCTTCATGGACGGGGCCCGCGTCGGCCTCCAGCGATGACAGGTAACGGATCTGAGCCTGCTCGAACGTGACGACATGTGTGCCCTGTTCCGGTACATGGTGCTGACCCGGGCGCTGGAGGATCGGCTCGAGTCTCTGTTCAAGCAGGGGCACCTGGTAGGCGGGCTGTACCGCTGCCTCGGGCAGGAAGCCACGGCCGTCGGAAGCTCCTACGTGCTCGAGGACGGAGACTGGCTCGCCCCATCGATTCGCGATGTCGGCGCGCTCTACGTTCGCGGCCTTCCGCCGATCGCGATGTTGCGCCAGTATGCGGCACGCGAGGCATCGCCATGCGGCGGCAAGGACAACACCACTCACTTCACCATTCCGGAGCTCGGATTACTCGGGCCCATCAGTCCACTGGGAACCCAGCTTTGTGTCCTGAACGGGATGGCCCTCACATTCAAACAGCGCGGGGAAGCCCGGGTGTGCATGACGTACCAGGGCGAGGGGGCGTCGCGCACCGGTGCATCTCACGAGGGCTTCGTGATGGCCGCCGCGCTCGACCTGCCGATCGTCATTCTGCTCGAGCACAATCGCTGGTCGTTCGGTACTCGAAGCGACCGGGCGTCAGCCGTAGAGGACTGGGCACACACCGCCGAAGCCTACGGCCTGCCCGTGCGCTCGGTAGACGGCAACGATGTGCTTGAGGTACACGAAGCGGCCCGCGAGGCCGTGGATCGGGCCCGGACGGGCGGCGGGCCAGGAGTGATCGTCGCCGAAACTTATCGCATGCTCGGGCACGCGCAGCACGATTCCCAGACGTACATGGCTCCCGAGGAACTGGAGGAGTGGAGTACGCGCGACCCGATCCGACGGTTCGAACGCGTCCTGGTCGACGCGGGCTGGCTGTCGGAGTCGGGTTGCGAGGAGATCCGTACTGCGGTGGATGCCGAGCTGGCTGAGGCCGTGGAGCAGGTGCTCGCCGAGCCGCATCCGGAGCCGGACACTGCGCGCACCAGAGTGTTCGCCGATCCGCAGGAGGACCCGGAGGCGCCGTGGACTCGCGTGTCGCCGATCGGGTATGCTGACTTGAATCTGACTGAATCACGAGGTTCGCAGGGCTGGCTTCACGGAGGAGGCCGATGAGCGAGGATCATCCGGTGACGATCACCGACGACGGACTCCGGGAGACCACCTATCTCGAGGCGATCCGGGACGCGATGCGCGAGGAGATGCTCCGGGACGACACCGTGTTCATCCTCGGCGAAGACGTCGGCGTGTACGGTGGAGCATTCAAGATCACGGAGGGCTTCCTGGCGGAGTTCGGCCCGGAACGGGTGATCGACACGCCGATCTCCGAGGCGGCAATCGTGGGAGCGGCGATCGGGGCGGCGCACATGGGCATGCGTCCGATCGCCGAAATGCAGTTCATCGACTTCATTGCTCCGGCGTTCGACATGATCGTCAACTTCGCGGCGAAGTCGCGGTACCGGACAGGAATCGGCGCCGGGATCGTGATTCGCGGACCATGCGGAGGCGGCTCGCGCTCCGGACCGTTTCACTCTCAGAACGTCGAGTCGTTCTTCGCGAACGTCCCCGGACTGAAGATGGTCGCACCGGCCACGGCGAGTGACGCGAAAGGCCTGCTGACGGCCGCGATCCGGGACCCCGATCCGGTGCTCTACTTCGAGCACAAGTTCCTCTACCGGAGGGTGAAGGAGATGCTCGCGGTGGGCGAGGAGATCGTCGTTCCGCTCGGATCGGCACGGACGCACCGGCCGGGGACCGACCTCACAATCGTCACCTACGGGGCGATGGTATGGACGTCTGCCGGGGCAGCTGACCAGGTCTCACGGGAAGACGGGCGGGAGATCGAGGTGATCGACCTGCGTTCAATCCGGCCACTGGACATCGATACGATCGTGGAAAGCGTCCGGCGCACGGGCAGATTGCTCATCGTCCATGAGGCGCCGAAGTTCGGTGGGTTCGCCGGAGAGATTACCGCTCAGGTATGCGAACAGGCGTTCGAGTGGCTGGATGCGCCGATCCGCAGGGTCACGGCAATCGACACTCCGGTACCGTATGCACCGACGCTGGAGGACTACTACCTCCCGCAGACAGAAGACATCGTCACGGCCGCCAGGTGGCTGCTCGCATATTGATCCGGGTTCGGATCGAGACGTGAGCCCGCCGGCAGGGACCGAGAATCACAAGCCAGCAGCACGGGGAAGAATGAGATGGCCAAGGTCGACGTGATCATGCCCCAGATGGGTGAGTCCATCGCAGAGGGTACGCTGACGAAGTGGCTCAAGCAGATCGGCGAGAGCATCGAGCGTGACGAGGATCTGTTCGAGATCTCCACCGACAAGGTGGACGCCGACATTCCATCTCCCACCAGCGGCACGCTGGTCGAGATCCTCGTCGAGGAGGGCGCGACGGTCGAAGTGAACACGATCGTCGCACGCATCGAGACGGAGGCCGGGGCTGCCGCGGAAGCCGCGGCTCCCGCGCCGGCCGAAGAGCCGGCCGAGCCCGCGCCGGCAGGCGGCGAGGTCGCAGCGGTCGCAGCGTTAGAGACTCCTGCGTCGCCGGCGGTCCCCGGTGCGTCTCCTGCCACGACAGCTCCCGAGGCCGCAGCGGAGCCGGGGAGCCGGGAGGATCGTCTCCAGTCGCGCAGCACGCCGCTCGTCCGAAAGATCGCCGCCGAGCACGACGTGGATATCTCCAGTCTCGTCGGTACCGGAATCGCGGGCCGCGTCACGCGGGATGACATCACCGCCCATATCGAAGCGATGAAGCGCGGGGAAACACGCGCTCCGGCCGCACGTCCGACGGCGGTCCCACCCGCGCCAGCCGCTGTCGCCGCCACCACAGGGGCCGGCGCCCCGGCAGCACCGGCCGAGGCGGCACCGCCGGGCGTCATGCGGGTGCCGATCCACGGGGCGACGCTGGACATCAAGATTCCGTCGGTGACGATACGCGAGGGAGACCGGGTCGAGGAGATGAACCGAGTCCGACTGCGAACGATGGAGCACATGCTCCTGTCGAAGCGGATCTCGGCGCACGTCACCTCGGTGAACGAGATCGACTTCGAGCACGTCGTCCGTCTGAGGCGGAAGCTCAAGGCGAAGTATGCAGAGCAGGGAGTCAAGCTCACTTACGGGCCGTTCATCATGAAGGCGGTTACGGAGGCCCTGCAGGAGTACCCGATTCTCAACGCCTCGGTGGACGGCACCCGGATCGTATACCACGCCGACATCAACCTCGGGATCGCGGTGTCCGTGAACGACGGCAAGGAGCTCATCGTACCGGTGCTGAAGAATGCGGACAGGCTGTCCCTGATGGGCCTGGCCGAAGGTGCGAACGAGCTGGCGGAGAAGGCCCGGTCGAAGACCCTGGACTTCGACGACATCGTAGGGGGCACCTTCACGATCACCAACGTCGGCGTGTTCGGGAATCTGTTCGGCACACCGATCGTGAATCAGCCGCAGGTGGCGATTCTCGGTACGGGGGTGATCGAGAAGCGACCGGTCGTGGCACAGGACGAGATGGGCAACGACGTGCTCGCTATCCGTCACATGTCGTACTTCGGCCTCAGCTACGATCACAGAGTGGTGGATGGCGCGATGGCCGCGTTCTTCCTCAACAAGCTGAAGGACGTGCTGGAGAATTTTCCGGAAGACGCCATCTGACCGGGCGCCCGATCCTGCGTCATTGATGCAGCGAGACCCCCTGAATCGCCTGGATTCACGGGGTCTTCGCGTTTATGGGGGCGATACGGCCCGGTTTTACGCCACGATTGCCAGGTCGCAGCGCGGCCGGGCCAGAAGTCAGGGCTTGCGGAGGGACACCCGCCAGCCGAGTGTTCGGATTCGGCACACCGCGTCCCGACTTCGAACGAACCTGACCTCGCCGCGATGTGCGACCCGATGCAGTAACTCTCTGTCGATATGTCAGATACCGGGGTGAATCGTCTGGGCCCGGGTGGCACGCCGATTGCCACTGACTATTTGTGCCCGTTGTGTACGGAGCAGATCGATAGAGCAGGCAGGACGGACGTGAATCCTTGAGAT
>Ga0316198_10001459_pt1 | contig 13916 bp, 15 predicted proteins | sample OudBieAanoxic_MG_FD_204935 | JGI IMG/M metagenome (GOLD analysis project Ga0316198, IMG submission 204935) | Coastal sediment microbial communities from Oude Bieten Haven, Netherlands - site A anoxic | ecosystem: Environmental > Aquatic > Marine > Coastal > Sediment | place: Netherlands...
AGGCCGCGGGCAAAGCGTGCCGCCGCGCGATCGACCTCGCGGGCGCACAATGAGGCGACATGGGCGAAGAAATTGAGAGGAAGTTCCTCGTGCGCGGTGACGCGTGGAGGGCGGACGCGACGCGCTGTGCGTACCGGCAGGGGTTTCTTTCCACCGAACCCGAACGAACGGTAAGAGTTCGCCTGGCCGGTGACCGTGCTTGGTTGACGATCAAAGGCATCAGCGTGGGGGCGCGGCGGGACGAGTACGAGTACGAGATCCCGCGAGACGACGCATCGCGCCTACTGGACACCCTCTGCAAGCGACCGCTGATCGAAAAGGTCCGCCACACTCTCGTCGTGGGTGATCACAGCTGGGAAGTCGATGTGTTCGAGGGAGACAATGCCGGACTGGTGGTCGCAGAGGTCGAGCTCACCGCCGAGGACGAGGCCTTCGAGCGACCCGTTTGGCTGGGCGACGAGGTGACCGACGACCCGCGCTACTTCAACTCGAACCTGGTGGGGCACCCGTACAAGGACTGGTAGCACCGGTCGTTGCCCGAACGCCGCGTCTGATCTAGGCCTCTGACATGCACCTTCCTCCATGCGGCATGTACCGAACGAGCGGCACCATCGGCTCCGTCGAAGGAGGGCGACTCGTCTACTTCCACAACCATGGGGATCCCGGGCCAGGCCTCTACCTACCCAAGGAATGGAAGTACAACCGGGCCCAATTCGAAGAGAAGGGTCAGACGCTCGAGGATCCAGGACTGGTGCGTTTCCTCCAGCCGCTCCCCCCCGAGGGCTTCTACCGCGTCGTCGAGTCGTTCCATTGCTGCGAGAAGCAATGCCGTCTCTTCGGAGAGGATGCGTTGATACAATTGGGTTACAACGCGCAGGCTGAGCCCATCCTATTCGTTCCGGAGTTGGTGGACGCGATGTTTGCGATCCCTGCCAAGGGCTGGAAGACCTCGCTCGAGTCCATCGGACACATGCAGCAGCTCCAGGTTCCGGTCACGAAGCGCGATGCGCTGCCGCCACAGTAGTGTGAAGTAGCTCACTTTTCACCAGCGGATCTAGCTGCTTATACTGATCACCTGAGCGCGTTGATGGGGTGGTTGGCGAACAAAATGCCCGAGAAGGGTGGTCTGTCCACAAGCGGTGACATGACTGACGACCGCTGGGGCGCCCTGCTCGTGCCGCGCGAGCTGGTGGAGGAACACCCGCGCAGCCGGGACCGCGCGTTCTTGCTGGTTCGATACACGGTGATGGCGGCGATCTTCACCGCATGCTTCTCGCCGTACTTCTTCCTTCATTTGAAGCTCCCCTACACGCTCTTGCTCAACCTCCTCTACCTGGTGAGCCTCGGAGTCACGCTCCTGATCCTGCGGCAAACCCGATCGCTCCGGATCGCGGCCAACTGGACGCTCTCTTCGGCGCTGGCCGTCCTTGCTTTTCAAAGCTGCATGCTTGGAGGCGTGTCAGCCCTCGCCTATCCGTGGCTCTCTTGTCTTCCGGTTGCCGCGATGCTGCTTCGCGGCGTGCGTGGCGGAGCGGTGTGGACATTCGTGTCTCTCGCAGGGGTCGTGGCGATCGGCGTCGTCGATGGGATGGGTCTACTTCCTCCCGGCCCTGCGATCAGCGGAACGGCGCGTGGTGCCACGATGGTGACCATCGCCTCGTTGACGGTCGCGCTCGGCGCACTCGCTTGGCTGGCCGAGAGCCGGGCCGACGAGCTGTTGAGCGACCTGCATCGCCAGAAGCAGGTATTCCAGGAGCGCGCCGTTCGCGACTGGCTCACGGGCCTCGCGAATCGCTCCCTGCTCACCGAATGCCTCATCCAGAGCTGGGAGCGAGCTCGGCGGCACGGACCGCGTGGCGCGTTGTTCTTCATCGACCTCAATGATTTCAAGCTCGTAAACGACGAGCACGGCCATGCCGCCGGGGATCAGGTCCTTCGCGAGGTGGCGCTACGATTGCAGGACACGGTGCGGTCCTCGGATCTGGTCGGCCGCATCGGTGGCGACGAGTTCGCGTTGATCATCGAGGGCGTCGAGAGCCGCAACGACGTTGCGGTCCTCGCCGACAAGGTCGCGGAGGCCGTCGAACGGCCGATCGAAGTCGGCGACACCGAGGTCCGCGTCGGCGCCAGCATCGGGGTTGCATTTTACCCTGACCGGGATTGCCATTTCGGCGACCGGATCACCCTCCCAAGCATCCCGGCGAACACGACCCAAGCCCGCGGCGAGGTCGACCACGAGTCGGTTCGGCGGCTTCTCGAGAAAGCCGACACCGCCATGTACACCGCCAAGCGCAAAGCACTGCGGTACTGGATTCACGAACATGTCGCGGACGAGACACTGCGAGGCGCCACCGGCCTCGTCAGCGAGCCGCCGCCCGCGGCGTAGACCCAGCCGCAAGCGGAACCTGTAGCCCGACCTCAGGCTTGCGCTAGAGTTGGGGCCATGAAGTCAACGATTGGTATTCTGACGGGTGGTGGCGACGTCCCGGGGCTCAACCCCGCGATTCGCGCTGTGACGATTCGAGCGCTGCGTGAAGGCCATCGGGTCATCGGGATTCGCCGAGGCTGGGGCGGTCTCGTCGACATCGTGCCGGACAAGGACGCGGACAACAGCGCGAACGTCATGATGCTCACCGAGGAGCTGGTGAACCGCGCGGGCCGCACCGGCGGCACGTTCCTACACTCCTCGAGGACTCGGCCGAGCCACCTTCCGAAGGACAGGATGCCTCGGCACCTCCAGAGCGAATACAACGACGACGTCAACGACGTCACCGATGCCGTCCTCAAGAATCTCGAATTTCTCGGCATCGACTATCTGATCCCGATCGGAGGAGACGACACCCTCAGCTACGGCGCGCACCTCCATCAGAAGGGCGTTCCCGTCGTCGCCATCCCCAAGACCATGGACAACGACGTGCCGGGCACCGATTACTGCATCGGTTTCAGCACCTGCGTCACGCGAACCATCGAGGCCACGCACAAGCTCCGCACCTCGGCCGGCTCCCACGAACGGTTCCTGGTCATCGAGGTGTTCGGGCGGTACGCCGGGTACACCGCCTTGCTCCCGACGATGGCGGGCGCGGCGAACCGCTGCATCATCCCCGAGCACCACTTCGACATGGAGCAGCTCACCGAGCTGCTCGTTCACGACCGAGACGCCAATCCGAGTAAGTACTCGGTCGTCTTGGTCTCCGAAGGAGCGCAGATCGCAGGGGATTCGGACATGTCATTCGAGGGTCAAGAGGCCGACATGTTCGGCCACCGCAAGCTCGGCGGCATCGGAGACCGCGTCGCCAACGGCCTCAAGCAGCTATCGCCAAAGTACAACCAAGGCCGCAAAATCAACGTCATCAGCCAGCGATTGGGATATCTCGTTCGCTCCGGCGACCCGGACGCGGTCGACTCGATTGTACCCATGGTGTTCGGCAACCTAGCCTTGGATCTCATCGACGCGGGCGTCTCGGGCCGCCTCGTCAACATTCACAACGGCCGATATGGAAGCGTCCCGATGGAAACGATCATCGGCATGAAGAAAGTCGTCGACGTCAAGAAGTACTACAATACCGAGCGCCTGAGGCCGCAGTACAAAGCCTTCAACGACCTACCGCTGTTCATCATGACCAGCGACGCGTAGGCGATTCGATGGCATCCCGCTTTCGTCACCTTCGCGCGCGCATGCTCAAGGCGATGTTCAAGACACATGCCGAGGTCTACGAGCGAAGCGGCGGCCGCATCGGCGCGTGGTTAGGCTTGCCGACGCTCCTGCTCACCGTCGTCGGGCGCAAGTCGGGCAAGCGCTATTCAACACCACTCGTGTACTTCCAAGATGGGGATAGCTACGTGGTGGTGGGGTCGGACGGCGCCGCGCGACGCGATCCACAGTGGTGGAAGAACCTCGCGGTGAACCCCCATGGCTCGATTCGGGTCGGCCGCAGGCAAGTCGACGTCCAGGCCCACCTCGCCAAGGGGGAGGAGCGCGCCCGGCTCTGGGAGCTCGGCAAGGGAGTCAACCCGATGTGGTCGAAGTACCAAGGGCGAACCGAGCGAGAGCTGCCCGTCGTCGTTCTGACTCCGAAGTCGTAGCTCACCCAGGAAGCGAGCACCTCACCTTGCGGCGTCATCAACCCAGCGACGCCCAGCTCGCCGACTTTCGTCACTGTGTAGTGCGACCCGTCCTGAATCGTTGGCGGGCACTTCGTGGCGCGTCACCGGTCAAAAGGAGCGGGAATTTCGCTCTCCGGCTTGGTGGGAGGGGCGCTCTTTTGCTGCTTGTTCGGTCAGAATTCCAGTCTAGACTCCGCCGATGGCCGGATACGGGACTGCAGACATCCACAACGTTCTGCTCGCCGGGCCGCGGTCCAGCGGAAAGACCACTCTCGCCGAAGCACTCTTGTTTCGCGCGGGAGAGACGAACCGCAAGGGGACCGTGGAGGCAGGCACCAGCACCAGCGATTTCGAAAAAGAGGAGCGGGAACATCACCACTCGGTGTACTCGTCCCTTCTGCACGCGACGCACAGGGGAAAACGGATCAACTTGCTCGACCTGCCGGGCGCGCCCGACTTGATCGGTCAGGCAATTGCCTGTCTGCCGGCGGCCGAGACCATGGTGATCGTCATGGATCCGGAAGCCGGTGTCGACAGCATGAGCCGGCGCATGCTGAAGCTCGCGCACGACCTCGACCTCCCCGTTGCAGTCGTCGCCAACAAGATCGACGGCAACATTGGACTACTCAGCGGTTTTCTCGCGGAGCTAAAGGAGACACTCGGGCGTGGCTGCCTTCCGATCAACCTCCCCGCCGACGGTGGAACCAGCGTGATCGGCTGCCTACTCAACGGTGAGGGCGATAGCGATCTCGGTCCGGTCTCCGGCTTCCACACCGAGCTTCTGGATCAAGTCGTCGAGCTCGACGATGCCCTCATGGAGCGGTACCTCGAAGGCGAGGAGCCCAACTACGAGGCACTACACGAGCCGTTCGAACGCGCCATGGATCAGGCCCATGTGGTGCCGGTCTGCTTCACCGACGCCGTGACCGGCGCTGGCGTCGAAGCGCTCCTCGACGTCATCGTTCGCCACTTTCCGAGCCCGCCCGAGGGCAATCACCGTCCATTCTTCAGCGGCGAAGGCGAAGACGAGGTTCCGTTCCAGTACAGCGACGACCCGAGCGGTCCGCTACTTGCACACGTCTTTCACGTCACCACCGATCCGTACCTCGGCAAGCTCTGCTTCTTTCGCGTCTATCAAGGCACCGTGAAGAGCGGCGATCAGGTCCTTGTTGGCGCCGGCCGCAAACCCATTCGGCTCAGCCACGTGTTTCAGCTCCAAGGCAAGGAGCGAGACGAAATGAAGGAGATCATCGCTGGCGACATGGGGGCCGTAGCCAAGATCGACGATCTTCACCTCGGCGACGTGTTGCATGACGACCATTCCCTGGACCACGTCCACCACAAGGCACTGCCTTACCCGGTGCCGCTCCACGCGCTCGCCGTCGTTCCGAAGACCCGCGGTGACGAGAACAAGATCGCGGACGTCTTGCACCGGATTCGAGAGGAAGACCCCACGTTCGAGGCGCACTTCGACACCGAGACACACGAGCTCGTGATTCATGGCCTCGGCCAGATGCACCTCAGCCTCGTGCTGGAGCGCATCAAGAACCAAGGCGTCGACGTCGAAGCAAAGCCTCCGAAGATCGCGTACCGCGAGACGATCCTCACCCAGGCCGAAGGACACTACCGGCACAAGAAACAGAGCGGCGGAGCAGGTCAGTTCGGCGAGGTCTACCTGCGCATCGAGCCGATGGAACGGGGCGCCGGGTTCGAGTTCGTCGACAAGATCGTCGGCGGCGTCATTCCGAAGAGCTTCATGCCGGCCATCGAGAGAGGCATCCGGGACATCATGCGCCAGGGCATCGCCGCCGGTTACCCGGTCGAAGACGTTCGCGTGACCGTGTACGACGGCAAGACCCACTCGGTGGACAGCAAGGAGATCGCGTTCAAGACCGCCGGGAAGTTCGCGTTCCGGAACGCATTCCTCAAGGCCAAGCCGGCGATCCTAGAGCCCGTCGTCAACGTCGAGGTTACGACGCCAGGCGACTGGCTCGGGTCGATTACCGGTGATCTGTCGAGCCGCCGCGGCAAGGTGTTCGGAACAGACACGACGGGGAGCGGCAAGGCACTCGTCAAAGCGGCCGTACCGCTCGCCGAGATGATCGAATACGAGCCCGCACTCAAGAGCATGACCAAGGGGCGCGGCAGCTACACGATGGAGCTCAGCCACTACGATCCGGTGCCCGAGCACGTAGCCCAGCAGCTCGTCGCGAAGTTCAACGGCGGCTGAGCTAGCGGCCTTGGAATGTTGAAGATCGAGCCCTAGGGGACTTCGATTCCGCCTTCGCCGCCTTCACCGCCTTCGCCGCCTTCACCGCCTTCACCGCCAGCGCCGCCAGCGCCGCCTTCACCGCCAGCGCCGCCTGCACCGCCAGCGCCACCTGCACCGCCTGCACCGCCAGCGCCACCTTCGCCGCCAGCGCCGTCGTCACACTCCTCTTCTTCGAGCGTGAGTTCATACGCCGGCCCATCGTCGACCGCGTCTCGACCGCTCTGATCGTGCGGCACCACCACGGTGCACTCGCCCTCGGTCTCGTTGCCAGCGTCGTCCACGGCAGCCCAGCCGAGCTTGTAGACACGGCCGTTGCTACCACCCTGGCGCTCGGAGCGAAGCTGAACCTGGTCGCACTCGAGCACGATGTCGGGCTCGGTGTTGCCGTCGCCCTTGTCGTTGACCGGCTCATCACTCGACGCGGAACGGAAGGTGACTTTCAGATCGGTATCGCAGGCGTCTCGCACGCAATCCTCGCCCGAGATCGTGTGCCACTTGTGGTTCGGCGGCCAGAGCTCGACGGGCTCGTCGTTGGCTTCGGGGGCCTCCGTGTCTTCCACGGTCAAGGTCGTTTCGCACAAGATTTGGCCCGGCTCTTCGCCGCCGTCCTCGACCACTGCGGTGATCACGATCTCGTGCTCGCCGACCTCGAACGGGCCTTCGTCGTTGAGCGTGTAGTCGATGTCCTCGCACGCCTCCGGCGTCTCGCCCGAGGGCTCGAAGAAGATCAAGTCGGGATCGGCGCCGCCGTCCTCGCACTCGACCGTCAGGGCGTCCGGACAAAGCCAGCCTTCGAGGTCTGTCGCGTCGTCGACGCACTCCGCGGCGAGGTTCGTGGAGGTGTCGCCCGTACCACCCTCGCTGGTGCAGCCGAACGAAAGAACCAGAGTCGAGGCACTGATTAGAATGAAGGGGATTCGTCTATGCATGAGACCCTGAATGGCAGCCCTTGGGGCTATGGCCAAGATCTCTGGCTCACAAATTTACGAGGGATTACGAGAAGCTCGGCGTTTTGCACCGCGAATGTATAAAATGGTGAGACAGCTCACACAATGGCACTCAACACTCGCGGCCTCAGCACCTCAGACGGGCGTCAGGCGCGCAAGCTTGTCCGGGTTTCTGACGACGCCATTGATCGTTTCCTCGAGGAACTGGGCCGACACCCAAAGCGAGAACTCCTTCAACACGCCGAAGAAGAAGCGCGCGACGATGTCACGCCTGAATCTATCCGCCGCGGGGTCAGTTCTTGGGAAGCGCCCGAAATTCCTTGGTGCGATGGTATGGTTGAAAAGCCCTAGGCAGGGGGCACACTCCGCCGGGTGCGAAACGACGTGCTTCTCTGGCGAAACCGAACGGCGACCTTCCTCTGGGTCACCATCACCATCGGCTTGGTCGCCTGCGCGGCCGACCCTGGTGCGCGGCGCACGCGCCGGGTGATGAGCGAAGAGGACGAGATCAAACTCGGTGCCGAAGGGGCCCAACAGGTCGAGCAGTACATGGGCTTCTCGGGAAGCGCAGACCTCAACGCCTATGTCGACCGCATCGGCCAGCGTCTCGTGAAGCACTCGTCGCGAAGCCAGCTGCAACACGAGTTCCACGTCGTCGACATGAAGGAGCCGAATGCGTTCGCGTTGCCAGGCGGCCACATCTACGTGTCGCGCGGACTGCTGGCGTTGATGAACGACGAAGACGAGCTTGCAGCGGTGCTCGGTCACGAGATCGGCCACGTCGCGGGGCGTCACTCCGCGAAGCAACAGACCAAGAGCCGTGGCTGGATTCCGCTGCAGATCCTCGCCGGCATCGGCGGTGCCGCCGCCTCGGTGGTGTCCCCCGGTCTTGGGAGCACGGTCGCCAGCATGGGGCAGCTTCCGGCGAGCCTCGTGCTTGCGAGCTACAGCCGAAAACAGGAAAAGGAAGCAGACCGGCTGGGGCAGCAGTACGCCGCGGCCGAAGGCTGGGACCCAGCGGCACTGTCGGACACGATGGACGCCCTCACGCGCGAGCAGGAGCTCGCCGGCGGCCGTGATCCCAACCAGATGAGTTTCTTCGACTCGCACCCGACGACCCCGGAGCGTGCGCGCGAGGGACGTGAGTACGCGGCCTCCCTCGTGGTCGCGCCCGCCGATCGAATCGCAATCGACCGCAGCGCATTCGTAGGGCGCCTCGACGGCTTGGTCGTCGGCGACGCCGCCCGCGGTGGCGTGTTCATCGATCAGCGCTTCGTGCACCCGGAGCTCGACTTCACCCTGAGCTTCCCAGAGGGCTGGGCCCATGAGAACAGCCCCAACGCGGTAGTCGCCGTGCCGAAGGACGAATCCGCTGTGCTGGCGTTGCAAGCGGCGGCCGAGGGAGACGATCCTGCAGCGGTAGCCGACGAGATCGCGGCAGAGGTCGAGCTGACCGAACGTGCTGCAAAAGAGATCAACGGACTGCCAGCCGTGACCGCCGTCGCACGGATGGCGGACCGCGGACAGGAGCTCGTCTTCTCGCTTACCTGGATCGCCAAAGACGGGCTCGTCTACCAAGTGCTCGGCGCAACGACAGCTGCTCGCTGGGCAGAGCATCGTCCAACCTTCGACGCCAGCGCGGCAACGTTCCGCGCGCCGTCGCAAGACGAGCTCCAACAAGTGTACGAAGATCGTCTACGCGTCGTCGCGGCAAAGCAGGGCGAGACCGTGAGCGCGATCGCCAAACGGTCACAGAGCCAGTGGTCCATCGAGAAGGTAGCGGCCGCCAACGCGATGAGCGCCACTGAGAAGCTCGACGGCGGCGAGGCGATCAAGGTCAGCAAGCGCGAGCCATACCGCTAGGCGGCTCCTCACACAACGCTGGCAGGAGTCTCGATGGGCCGACGTACGAGTCGTTTTCCGGGGATCCCGATCGTTCGCTGGGGCGCTACTTCGAGTCGAGCGATGTCGAGATCGATGGCTAGCGTTGGCCTTCGACCGGCTCCGGCGTGATCTCGAAGCACTGCCTTCCGGAACCGTGCCCCCCTATTTCTGCGCCCGGTTTGGCTCTCCAGTGAGAACAGCTGTCTTCGGCCGATTCGCATTCGAGCGCGAAGGTCGCGCAGAGCTCGTAGGTGCCGTTGTCGAGCGCTCGGTAGTCATAGAGTTGCCCGGTTTCGGGATCGGAATGAGGGACAAAGTGGACCTCGTCGCTCAGTGCCTGGAAATCCGGCGGCAAGGACTCCTTCCGCCTCCAATAGGCGTTCACACTGTCGACAATCTCGTAAAGATCGGAGACCCGCCGACGATCGAGCTTCTGGATTCGTGCGTCTCCTGGTGATCCGACGACGAACAAGCCAACGATGACCGCGGTCGCAACGGCAGCCGACACGGCCAGCGCGAACAAACGAGCCGAGCCGTGCTGCGTCATCGTGTTTCCGCGTCGTCGCGAAGGTCCCACAGGTAGTAACCGAAGATGGCGCCTGCGATGAGAACGACGGTCAATGCCTTGAGGATGAAGCGCGTCGTGAGCTCTCCCGCAAGAAGGCTGTAGATCACCGTGCTCAGATCCCCAACGAGCACGGCGGAAGCGATGAACAACGTGAGGTAGGTCAGCCACTTTCTGATCCTCGACGAGCGCTTCGTGGGGTCACGCCTGATCGCAGCGTTCACGCGATAGGAAAGAAACACGTAGATCGGGAACGCGACAACGAGCGCAGCGATAGCCTGGCGAACCGCGTTGACGCTGTATCCCTCGTGCGGCTCGTCGAGGGCGTCCGGCAAGGCCTTGTCGATCAGCTCGAACAGCAAGCTTCCGAAATGAATCGCCGTGATCGCCAGCGTGGCGAAGATGACTAGATAGATGAACGCGTCGCGCGCCGACACGTAGGGGCGGGGGCGCGGAACCGGAATCGGGAAGTCCACCTCGGCGTAGGCGCGGAGTGCCTTGTCGATCTCGTCGCTCGGCCAGCCGGCCTGCGCCAGGGCAGCCCGAATCTGTTCGCGGGAAAGGTCGCGCCGGAGCGCGCTCCGAACGAAACCCAACAGCTCTTCATCTGCGCCAGCCATAGCCCTCCCCTTCGCCCCGAGATCTCACCACGTAGCGGCCGCCGAGGCCACAGCTCCCATTCTGGGCAGAAAGCTGGCGGCGTTTGAGGTCCGCTGGCGGATATGGCCCAAATGGCGGATACTGCGGCCCACGTGTCCCGCGCGGAAGTCGGCGGCACGCGCTTTTGCGCACTCCCAGGCGAAGCCCTGACACCGTTCGAACTGGTCCCGCGCCGGCTCGAGACCGAGGCCTCACTGTGGACGCTGCCGTTGCTTCCCCGGAGATCGATTCCCGCAAGGAGTCGTACTCCAACATGAATGATTGGCTGAACGTTCTCGTTCAGAAGCGCATCGCCAAAGCGAACCGCGAGGGCGAAGCCCTTCCGGCAGAAATGGCCTGGGTCGCAGAACACGAGCACGAGGTGTACCAGGACCGGTTCAAGCCGATGGTGCTCATGGTGCTCGTCCTATGCGCCTATGGAATCGCGCAGACGACCAACCCGGTGGCGCTGCTGGCGACCTTCGTCTTCTTGTACTTCTACATCGACTTCTATAGCGGCGTGCTGCACGTGGTACTCGACAACCCCCGATTCGTGCGCCTCCCGCTCATCGGCGTGCCGTGCGTGGAGTTCCAGTGGCATCACACCCTTCCCTACGACATCTCGACGCGTCGGCTCTTCGACGTTTGGGGTGACCTCAACGTCCTTTTGATCGTGAAGTCGCTCTTCTTGTTTGGCATCTGTGGGTTCACGACAACGGCGTTCATGGTGGCCAGCGTCGGCTACGCCTTCGGCTACGCGAACCAGTTCTCGCACCGCTTGACGCACACCGCGCCGCGCAATCGCCCGAAGGCGGCGATTTGGATGCAAGAGCATCATCTGCTTCTGCCCCCCTCGGTTCACCACGAACATCACAACGACCACAGCGTGTCGTTCCCGGTGCTGAGCGGCCACAGCCGCGGCCTGATTCAGCGGATGCTCGGTGTGGTGCCGAACGGATACCTGTGGTTAGCCCTGTTCGTGGTGCTGACGGCGTTCGACCTCGTCGCGATCTGCTGGCTCATCGAACGCATCTGGGCTTGAGCCGACTAGGAACCAGACCGTCGCAAGTAGAGGATCCGCACCACGGCGTAGAACACAGACGTCCAGATCGCGGCGTGAACCGCAACGGGATAGACCCCAGCGGCCTCGCCAAAGCGTATCGACACGGCGATTTGAAGCCCATCCCCGAGAAGATAGGCTGCAACGACCGGTCTCAAAAACTCATCGCCCCGGGCCCGCAAGGCCGCCAAAAGAACGAGAGATAGAACGACCAGCACCACCGCGTACCACCGGACGAACTCGACCGCCGGGGTGGGCAGCGGCTCCGAGGTCAGCTGAGCTAGAAACGTCGCGGGGAGGAAGAGCGCGAGGCCGGCGCTGCCGAGATTGCTGATCACTTCGAAGTAGAAGACCCCCCGGAGTACCCGCATCATGGAGGAGAGGGTACCGCAGGGGCTGACGACACGGTTCATTTTGGGGAGCCGGAGTCATCGCACTTGCCAGGTGAGCTCGACGCAGGGTACGCAATGCTCATGCATCACATCCTGGTCGTCGTCGCCCTGAGCTTCCTCGTATCCGGCGCGGGCTGCGCCGCTTCGCAGGGGAAACCGATTTGCCCCGAGGCGGGCGCGACGGAGGCGGTCTTTGCAGTAGGCGAAACCCAGATGGCCTCACGCGCGGACGAGATCGCCTGGGTGCCGTGTCCTCCGAGCCTGCCCACTCCGTGCGAGATGGCCGTTCTCGAAGGCGACCCGAGAGGCGAGATGCTGTTTACGGTCCGTTTTCGAACAGGCGGCGAATTCGAGATGAAGCCGCATTGGCACCCGCGCAATGAACGCGTGACCATCTTGGAGGGCTTGGTAGGCGTGGGCTTTGGGGACGAGATCGACCGTGAAAACGTCACCTGGTTCGGTCCGGGCGACTACTACGTCAACGCCAAGGAAGCGCATCACTTCGTCCTGACCGATGGTCCGGCGGTGCTGCAGATCACCGGGATCGGACCATGGAAAGCCAATTTCCTGGAGACCAACTAGGGACGACCTTCGCCGCTGAAGGCGCGTTTCGATGAAGCAAGGCAGCGATTCGCTCCGGTGTTTCGTCAAGACCTACCCGGTCTTTGCGCTGTTCATCACGCGCTACACGCTCGTCCACGTGGTCTTCGAGTACAGCTTCTGGTTTACGTTCGGCGACGCGATTTTTGGGAAGTCCGCGGAACCGACCGAAGGTAATGCCCTGGTGAGCGCGCAGTGAGTGAAATTGTGCAGGCGCGCGGGATCTCACCGAGTGAACAATTACGTATGGACCGGGGAACGAACAGACCCAAAAATTTCACACTATGGAGCCTTTGTTTCGTTTTCCAGGCAGCCGACGGCTCACGTGGGGGGTTGCATGGGCGGCGAAGTAGGCTCGGCGATCATCGACCTCACCGAGGCCGCATACGATCTGTCGCTCGACGACGAGAAGTGGCTGCCCACCATCCTGGAACGGGGCCTTTCCGTCCTTGATCATGGGCTCGGCGTCGCCGGCTACGAATACGGTCGGCCGCCGGATGGTGGCGAGGTCGAGCTTAGGAACATTCACGTGGCGTCGGGGCCGGATGACTTCGCGGAGCGTCACATGCGTGCCTTATCGACGACGGACCCGGAGATCTTGAGGTTGCAGCTGCGTCCCGGATTCGCAATGACGGGCTCGGAGAACTCCAGGCTGATCGGGCGCCCCCAAGACCTCGAGCATTACATCTCCCACGTCGACTACTGCAAGGACGTCCTGTTTCTCACCGCGGTCGATAGCAATGGCGCTGGCGTCGCCATCGTCGCGCCGCTCGAGGAAACCGCGTCTCTGTCGCGCCACGAGGCGGAGCGCTGGCAGATGCTTGCCGCCCACATCGAAACCGGGCACCGTCTTCGGCAAGGCCTCTCCGGCAGGGACGGCGAGACGCACCCGCACACGGACCTCCCACACGACGCCGAAGCCATCTTCGACGCAAGCAGCTATCAAATGACCGACGCTGTCGCCAGCGCGAAAGCGAACGCAGCGACCGCGAAGCTTCGAGATGCCGCGCTTCGCGTCGACCGCGCGCGCGGACCGATGCGCAACGAAGACCCGGAGCACGCGCTCGAAACGTGGAAGGCCTTGGTTCGTGGGCGCTGGTCGATGATCGACTGGTTCGACTCCGACGACAGGCGCTTCGTGCTCGCGATACCCAACGCGCCTCACGTCGCAAACCCGCGCGGGCTCACGGAGCGCGAAAGCCAGATCGTATCGTTGGCCGCGCTCGGTCACACCAACAAGATGATCGCCTATCGCCTGGGCCTCTCGACCACGCGGGTCTCCACCGTATTGCGAACCGCGATGAAGAAGCTCGGCTTCCGAACGCGAGCCCAGCTCATCAAGCGTCTCCGGGATTTCTCGACGCTCGAGTAGGGTCGCCGCGTGGCAACGGTCCGTCGTTCTTGCGATGCCGCGAGGCGCCGGGGTAGTGTGTGGTCGTGACCACTGCCCCGC